>Ga0209335_10004786_pt1 | contig 12720 bp, 16 predicted proteins | sample COG_09_FD_184753 | JGI IMG/M metagenome (GOLD analysis project Ga0209335, IMG submission 184753) | Pelagic Microbial community sample from North Sea - COGITO 998_met_09 (SPAdes) (version 2) | ecosystem: Environmental > Aquatic > Marine > Neritic zone/Coastal water | place: Helgoland, sampling...
ACTAAAGATGCTTTATTTGCAACTCCAGGAGTTAATATCGGATTATTTTGCAGCACTCCAATGGTTGCAGTTAGTAGAAAAATTAATAGAAAGCCAATGATGAAAATGTTACTTACTGGAGAGCCTATTAAAGCAAGTTATGCTAAAGAAGTTGGATTAATAAATGATTGTTTTTCTAAATCAAAAATAAATAGTGAAGTTTTAAAAGTTGCCAAAAAAATTGCTTCTAAATCAAATCTTACAATTAAAATTGGTAAACAAGCTTTTTATAAGCAATTAGAAATGCCATTGAGAAAAGCATATGCTTACACCAGTAAGATGATGACACTGAATATGATGGCTATGGATGCCAAAGAGGGAATTTCAGCTTTTTTAGAAAAAAGAAAACCAAAATGGAAAAATAAATGACAATAAAAAATGGTTTAATTTTAGTTTTTATAATTATAGGCCTTTATATAGTTTTAGATATGAGAGATCATAATTTTAAAAGAGCTGTTGATGCCTGTGTTGCTGGTAGCCAAAAATTATCTGAGACTAAGATTACAGATTTGGATCAAGCGAAAAAGTTTTGTGAGGATCAGATAAGAAAAAATAATGAGTAATATTAAAGAAATACTCAGCAAATATAAATCAATTGCAATGATTGGAGTAAGTAACGATCCAACTAAAGCATCAACTATTGTGATGAAGTATATGCAAAAGTATGGATTTAAAGTTTTTCCTGTTAATCCTAAAGCAAAAGGTCAAAAAATTTTAGGAGAAAAAGTATTTGGAAAGATAACTGATATTAAAGACCCAGTTGATATTGTAGATGTTTTTAGACCATCAAAAGAAGCCTTAGATATTGCAAAAGATACAGTAAACATCAAAGCTAAAGTTTTGTGGTTACAATTAGGCATTAAAAATGAAGAAGCAAAAAAAATTGTTGAAGAAAATCAAATTGAATATGTTGAAGATAGGTGTACGAAAATGGAGTATCAAAAACTTTTTTTAAAAATGCGTCAGGCATTTCCTGTTCTACAAAACCAAAATTAGATCAATCGTTTTTAATTACCCAAGCTCGATGGTAAAAATCATCTATATTTTTTTGAATTAAAGATTTAGCTAAAGCTTCAGCATCATTTTTTTGAGTAAATGGACCGTGTTCTTTCTTAGTTTTTTCATCAATAGTTTTTATCTCATTAGGATTTTTATGAAAACCTTCGATGACAGTGTAAATAGACATTAAAATTTAATTAATCATAATTTGATGGTTTTAAATGTGGCATTTTTGTATTATCAGAGTTAAATGAAAAAAATATTTCTTATTTACGGTCATTATAATGACAAATCATTCAATGCAGCTATTAGAGATACTTTTATTAAAGCTGCTGAAGAAAAAGGGCATTCTGTTGATGCTATAGATCTCTATAAAGAAAAATTTGATCCAGTTTTTGCAGGAGAAGAACCTGATGAAATTGTTTTGGATCATAGAAAAAGAATTGAAACTAGTGACACAATAGTTTTGATTGCACCGATTTGGAATTTTGAATGCCTGCAATAGTTGAGGGATGGATAGATAAAGTTCTAGCACCGCCATGGGCTTTTAGATTTAAACAATTGTGGGGTAATTATGGATATCCAATTGGAAATCTTAGAGATAAAAAAGCAATTATTTTTTGTACTTATGGATCACCAAGATTAGCAATTACTACTTTTTTTTTAAATTTGCCTATTAGAAGATTAAAAAGAGGAGTTTTTCATATGTGCGGCATTTATAATATTAATTATAGAAGATATTTTGCAGTACCATTTGTTGGTGATAAAAAAAGAGAAGAATTCCTTCAAGATGTTAAAGAAACTGCACTTAACATTTAGTGTAGTTCTATTTTTTTTTTGTAATGTTTCATTATTAAAAGCCGATTTGTTAATTCCAAATAATTCAATTTTGCCAGCTGAAGTAATAAAAATTCAATTAATTGGACTTATGAATAATGATAAAGAATTTGAAGACAGTGGAATTGAACAAACTTGGAATTTTGCTCATCCAAATAATAAAAAAAATACTGGTCCTTTACCAAACTTCAAAATGATGATTAAAGGCAATTCTTATCAGATGCTTATTAATCATATAAGCCATACTGTTACAGAATTAGGAAGTGGTGACAATTGGGCTCAATTTGAAGTAGTCATTTTGGATAAAGAGAAGATTTATCACAAATTTAATTGGCAAGTTGAAAAATTCACACAGGAAGGTCCTTTACAAGGTTGTTGGTTAACTACAGTTGTATCCAGTCCTATCCCGCTGGGAAGCTCAATTTGATATCCACAGATACAATTTTGTTTCGTTATGAATAAAAATTTAGTAGGAATCGCTTAATGAAATCTAAAACAAAAGTAGTTGTCGTTGGTGGTGGTGTAGTTGGAGTTAGTGCACTTTATCACTTAGCAAAAAAAGGTTGGTCAGATGTTGTTCTTGTTGAAAGAAAAGAGTTAACTTCTGGTTCAACTTGGCATGCAGCAGGATTGTTACCATTGTTTAATATGAGTTATTCTGTTGGACAACTTCATAAATATGCTGTTGATCTTTATAAAAAATTAGAAGAAGAAACTGGAAAAAATGTTGGCTTTAGTGTTGTCTCAAATATTCGCTTAGCAAGTACTAAAGATAGAATGGATGAGTACCACCAGTATGCCGGTGTAGCAAAAACAATTGGTGTTGATGTAAAATTTTTAACACCGCAACAAGTAAAAGAAATTTGGCCTTTATGTCATACAGATGATTTAGTTGGTGCTATTCAACATCCAGAGGATGGTTATATTCAACCAGCAGATTTAACTCAAGCACTTGCTACAGGTGCTAGAAATATGGGAGCAGAAATTTATCGAAATACAACTGTCTTGGCCATGAAACAAACAAAAGATGGCTGGATCGTAGAAACAGATAAAGGGTCTATTGAATGTGAACATATAATTTCTTGTTCAGGAAATTTTGCAAGACAAACTGGTGAAATGGTTGGATTAGATATACCTGTGATACCAGTTGAACATCAATACATTGTAACTGAACCACATCCAGAAATTCAAAAAAGAAAAAAAGATGGTCTTCCAGAAATGGGTGTACTTAGAGATAGTGATAGTAGATGGTATATGAGAGAGGAAGCTGGAGGATTAATTTTAGGTCCTTATGAAGATGGCGCTCCTGCTTGTTATGTTGAAGGCCCTTCAAAAAATTCTGAGTATGAACTATTCCAAGAAGATTTAGATAGACTTGCACCTCATATTGAAGGAGCTATTCATAGAGTACCTGCTTTTGGTGAAGTTGGTGTTAAAAAAGTTTACAATGGTGCAATCTGTTATACTCCAGATGGAAATCCAATTGTTGGTCCAGCATGGGGACTGAAAAATTTTTGGATTAATGAAGGACACAGTTTTGGAATTACAGCAGCTGGAGGAGCTGGTTGGCAATTAGCAGAATGGATAGTAGATGGTGAACCAACAATCGATATGCTTGGTGTTGAACCTAGACGTTATGGAAATTATGCAACTAAATCATATCTAAAAGCAAAAAATGAAGAAGCATATAGCCATGTCTTTATTACACATTATCCTGATGAAGAAAGACCTGCTGCAAGACCTCTAAGAACTTCACCATGTTATGAAAGAATGAAAGATCTTGGTGCTGTGTTTGGACAAAAATTTGGTTGGGAAAGACCAAACTTTTTCGCAACAGATGGAATGGAGCAAAAAGATGATTGGTCTTTTAGAAGATCTAAGTGGTTTGATGCAATAAAAAAAGAATGTCAAAATGTTAAAGAGAATGTGGGTCTTTTAGATATGACAGCTTTTGCGAAATGTAGAATTAAAGGACCAAAAGCAGAAGAATTTTTAGATTATTTAGTCGCAAATAAGTTACCAAAAAAAATTGGAAGAATTGGATTGTGTCATGCACTTAATACTAAGGGTGGTGTTCATTCAGAGTTTACAATTATGAAAGAGGCTGAAAATAGTTATTATCTTGTTTCTGCTGGAGCTAATTTGAGACTTGATCATGATTGGATTCAAAAATGGATGCCAACAGATGGATCGGTAATATTTGAAGACCTTACAAATAGTACTGGTGTCCTAGTTATAGCTGGTCCAAAGGCAAGAGAGTTAATGAAAAAAGTTTCAACTGATGATTTTTCGAATGAAAACTTTAAGTGGTTAACAGCTAAGAATGTTAATGTGGGATGCGCTCCAGTAAATGCAATGAGAGTAAATTTTGTTGGTGAATTAGGATGGGAATTACATCATCCAATTGAATATCAAAACCATATATTTGATAAATTGATGGAAGCAGGAAAAGATTTAGGAATTAAACCTTTTGGTATTAGAGCAATGAATAGTTTAAGAGTTGAAAAATCTTACAAACTTGTAGGAACTGAGTTATCAATAGAATATTCACCTTACGAGTCTGGTTTAGATAGATTCATTCATCCAAATAAAGGAAATTTTATAGGACTTGAGGCTTTAAACAAATGGAGAGAAAAAGGTTTTGATAATAAATTAGTTACGCTCGAAGTTCATAATACTACTGATTCAGATGTATTAGGAAATAATCCTATTTATAAAGATGATAAAGTTGTAGGAAGAGCAACAGGTGGTGAGTATGGATTTAGATTAGATAAATCAATTGCATTAGCAATGGTAAAACCTGATTTAGCTAATGTAGGTGAGAAACTTAAAGTTGATATATTAGGAAAAATGTATGAGGCTACAATTTTAGAAGAAAGTCCATACGATGTTGAAAATAAATTATTGAGAGCTTAATGAAAATTCTTGTCGCGGTCAAAAGAGTTATAGATTACAATGTTCAGATAAGAGTTAAAGAAGATGGATCAGGCATAGTTACTGATAATGTTAAGATGTCTACAAACCCACCTGATGATAATGCAATTGAAGAAGCGGTAAAAATTAAAGAGGCAGGAAAAGCAACTGAAGTTGTAGCTATATCTGTTGGGGAAGAGAAAGCTCAAGAAACAGTTCGAAAAGCTTTAGCGGTTGGAGCTGATAGAGGAATATTAGTTAAGGCCGAAGGTACCGTAGAACCATTAGCTGTCTCTAAAATTTTACAAAAGATTGTTGAGAAAGAAAAGCCCGATTTAGTATTTATGGGCAAACAAGCCATTGATGATGACTGCAATCAAACTGGGCAAATGTTAGCTGCATTATTAAAATGGCCGCAAGCAACATTTGCATCAAAAATAGAGGTTAAAGAAAAATCCTTAGAGGTAATAAGAGAAATTGATGAAGGCCTCGAGACCATAGAAGTAAATATGCCAGCAATAGTAACGTGTGATTTAAGATTAAATGAGCCAAGATATGCTTCGTTACCTAATATTATGAAGGCCAAAAAAAAACCTATTGAGCAAATAAATGCTTCTGACTTAAGCGTTGATACAAAACCAAGAATTGATCAAATAAAAGTTGAAGAACCTCCTAAAAGAAAAGCAGGGATTAAGGTCGCAAGTGTAGAAGAATTAGTTCAAAAATTAAAAAATGAGGCTAAAGTAATATAATGTCAGTTTTATTAATTGCAGAGCATAATAACAAAGAGGTAAAACCATTTACTTTAAATGCAATTTCTGCAGCATCTCAAATAAATGAGGACGTTCATGTTTTAGTGTTAGGTTCAAACTCAGATACTGTTGCTAAATCTATATCTGAATGTTCAAATGTTAAAAAAGTAATACATATTAATAACGAACTTTACGAAAATTATTTAGCGGAAAACTATACTTCAGCTATTATCAAACTTTCAGGTAGTTATTCACATATTATTTGTTCAGCAAATACATTTGGTAAAAATCTAATGCCAAGAATTGCTGCCTTATTAGATGTTTCACAGATTAGCGATATCACAAAAGTTATTTCAGAGGATACTTTTATTAGACCAATTTATGCAGGAAACGCATTTGCTACAGTTAAAAGTAACGACAAAATAAAGTGCGTAACAATAAGACCTACTTCATTTGATCCAGCACCATCTTCAGGAGGTACTGCTGAAATTCAAAATGGTGAACCAGGAGATGCAACAGAACTATCTAAATTTATTAAAAAAGAAGAAATAAAATCAGATAGACCTGAATTAGGAACAGCTAGAGTTGTAGTTTCAGGTGGAAGGGGAATGCAGAGTGGAGAAAATTTCAAATTAATAACTGCAGTTGCAGATAAATTAAATGCAGCAATAGGAGCCTCTAGAGCTGCAGTAGATGCAGGTTACATTACCAATGATCATCAAGTTGGTCAGACCGGTAAAGTGGTAGTTCCTGATTTATACATCGCTGTTGGAATTTCTGGCGCAATACAGCATTTAGCTGGAATGAAAGAGAGCAAGGTTATTGTAGCTATTAATAAAGATGGTGAAGCACCAATATTTAGCGTTGCTGATTACGGCCTAGAGGCAGACCTTTTTGAAGCTCTTCCTCAATTCTTGGAAGAATTGAACAAATTAAACACTATACAAAAATAAAAGAATCTGTAAAAAATTAATTATGTCCAGAGAGACAATGGAATATGATGTTGTTATAATAGGTGGTGGTCCATCTGGTTTATCTACAGCAATTAAATTAAAACAACTTGATCCAAATTTAAATGTTTGTTTGTTAGAAAAAGCATCAGAAATAGGTTCTCATATTTTAAGTGGTAATGTTTTTGAGACAAGAGCTTTAGACGAATTACTTCCAAACTGGAAAGAATTAAATTCCCCAATTAAAACAAAAGTAAGTAAAGAAAAATTTTTATTTCTTGGAAAAACTAAATCATTAAGTTGGCCGACGTGGTTGTTGCCTAAAGTACAACAAAATCATAAAAACTATATTATTAGTCTTGCAAATCTATGTAGATGGCTTGCAGAACAAGCCGAAGGTTTAGGTGTTGAAATTTTTCCAGGATTTCCAGCAAGTGAAGTTTTGTATAATGATGATGGATCAGTAAAAGGTGTAGCTACACAAGACATGGGTATTGATAAAGAGGGAAACAAAAAAGAAAGTTTTGAACCTGGTATTGAGCTTATTGGAAAAGTTACAGTTTTTGCAGAAGGATGTAGAGGTCATTTAGGAAAACAATTAATTAAAAAATTTGAGCTTGATAAAGGAAAAGACCCTCAACAATATGGAATTGGTTTTAAAGAAATTTGGGAAATAGATGGAAAAAATCATGAAGAAGGTTTGGTTATGCATACTGCTGGTTGGCCATTAGATAACAATACTTATGGTGGAAGTTTTGTGTATCATGCAGAGAATAAACAAGTTTTTTTGGGATATGTGATTGGTCTTGATTATAAGAATCCATATCTCTCTCCTTTTGATGAATTTCAAAGATTTAAAACTCATTCTGCTATAAAAAAAATAATTGAGGGTGGAAAACGAATTTCTTATGGAGCTAGAGCTTTAATAGAAGGTGGTTTTCAAAGTTTACCAAAGATGTTTATGCCAGGAGCATTGCTAATAGGATGTGATGCGGGAACTTTAAATATGCCAAAAATTAAAGGTTCACATACTGCAATGAAAAGCGGAATAATTGCAGCAGAAAGTATTTATGAGCATGTTAAATTAAATAAAAATTTATCTATTTATGAGGATAAATTTAAGAAAAGCTGGCTTTGCGATGAGCTGTTTAAGGCTCGTAATGTTAAACCTAGCTTTAGTTGGGGATTAATTTTAGGGATTATATTTACCGGGATTGATCAAATTTTATTTAGAGGAAAATTACCTTTTACTTTAAGACATAAGCATGCAGATCATGAAACGTTGAAGCCTGCAAAAGATATGCCAAAAATTGATTATCCAAAGCCAGATAATGTTATTACATTTGATAAAACAAGTTCAGTTTATTTGACAGGGACCAATCACGTGGATAATCAGCCAGTACATTTGAAATTAAAAGATCCCAAATTACCTATTAGCTATACTTTAGAAAAATTTGACGAACCTGCTCAAAGGTACTGTCCTGCAGGCGTTTATGAAGTTCAAAAAGAAAATGATATAACAAAATTTGTTATTAATTCACAGAACTGTATTCATTGTAAAACTTGTGATATAAAAGAACCATCTCAAAATATTACTTGGGTTACTCCTGAAGGTAGTGGTGGACCTAAGTATGGTAATATGTAATTAAGAAAGATCTATTGCAAATTTTTTAAGGGTTTCAATCGGTAAGATTTTTAAAGTATTTTCATGAGTTCGTTTTAAAAATATAGGACAACCTTTTCCCGCTTCCACAGCTTTTGCATACCATGTAGCACAAACACACCAACCATCACCATCTTTCAAACCAGGAAAACCAAACTCAGGGTGAGGAGTAATTAGATCGTTTCCAGCTTCTTTGCACCATTCTAAAAATTCTGTATTAACTTTAGCACAAACTGTATGTAGTCCATTATCATTTTCGTCTGTGTTGCAACAACCATCTCTATACCAACCAGTTAGTGGGTTGTTGGAACAGACCTCTAAATTTTCACCAAAAACATTTTTTTGAGTCTTATCCATGAAATACATCAAGTGTTTTTTTATCTATATCAATATTAAAAGAAAATGATCTTCTTTCTCCCTCTCTATTAAATGGATAAGCTGTATGCATTAAGTAATTTGGAAATAATATCATATCTCCAACTTTAGGATTATGATTAAATAAACTATTGTTTAAAAAAGATTTTGAACCATGAATGAAATCTATTGTTCCATTTGTTTTAAGTCTTTTTAGGCTCTTAGTTATATTCTTTGGTATTTTTAAATAACCTACACCTGAAATATTTCCACTGTGAAAATGAATTGGATTATATTCATTTTTAAACTGTCTTACTACCCAAAGATTTTTTAAACTTATTTTTTTTACATTTTTATTGGTACAATTTTTAATATATTTTTTTACATTATTGCCAATAAAGTTAAGAATATTTTTTTCGACAAATTTTGAGGATAATCTTATTTCCTGTTTTACTTGACCAACTAATTTTTTTGAATAATCACTTTTTTTAAATTTTTTTTTATCACTAAGTATATTGTCTACCTCTTTATTAATTTTATTTACTATTCGTTTTGGAAGTTTGATTACAGCAATCTTAGGACCAAAAGGACTCAATACTTTCATAAATGCTATACCTTAGTAGGATTTGGTTGATCTTTGTAAACTTTTTCAGGATCAAACTTTTTCTCTTTTTCAGTAAATTTCATTTTTATTTCTCTACCATTATCTATTGGACCTAAAGGTACTGATCTGTAAAAACAAGATCGATATCCCACATGGCAGCTAGCGCCATCCTCAATATCAACAGTTAGCCAAATGGAGTCTTGGTCGTCATCTATTCTAATTTCAATAACTTTTTGGATAAAACCACTAGTTTTTCCTTTATGCCAAATAGTATTCCTTGATCGACTAAAGTAGTGAGCTTCTTTAGTTTCAATAGTTTTTTTTAAAGCCTCAACATTCATATAACTATGCATTAAAATTTCTTTAGTTTTAGAGCACATAGTAATAGCGGGAATTAGCCCATCATTATCAAATTTCGGTGATAGAAGATTTCCTTCTTCAATTTCAACCACATTTTCTCTTTTTTTGAACATAATAAGTGATTATGTAGCACATATGAGCATATTTTAAATATTTTAAAATTACCAAATAATAGGTATAAAACTTGCGATGAAATTAGTTAAAGACACAAATACAGAAAAAGAAATAAAAAAAGTCTCTGACAAAGAAGCTGAAGATGCTTTTAGAACAATTTTAGCATGGATGGGGGAAGATCCATCAAGAGAAGGTTTGCTTGAAACACCCAAAAGAGTTGTAAAAGCTTTTAAAGAATATTTTAAAGGATACAAAGAAGATCCTAAGCAAGTTCTAGATAAAACTTTTGGTGATGTCGAAGGCTATGACGATATGGTAGTACAAAAAAATATCTCAGTACAAAGTCATTGTGAGCATCATATGGCACCAATTATAGGTAAGGCACATGTAGCATATATTCCTAAAGAAAGAGTAGTAGGCTTAAGTAAATTAGCAAGAGTTGTAGAAGTATTTTCAAAAAGGCTGCAAACACAAGAAAGACTTACTATGCAAATTGCGAATACACTAATGGAGTCTTTAGATGCAAAAGGTGTAGCAGTAACAATAGATTCCACACACCAATGTATGACTATGAGGGGAATTAAAAAAGAACAAGCTTCAACTGTTACAAACTATTATTTAGGTCAGTTTAAAGAAGATCTTAGTTTTCAAAATAGATATTTAAGATTTATCAGTATAACAAAAGATTAAAGTGCCAGATCAATTTAAAGCATTAATTTTAGATCAAAAAGGTGAAGAGTTTACAAGAGAAGTAAAATCGATAGACAAAAGTTTTCTAAAGCACGGTGATGTAACAATTAAAGTTGATTATTCAGATCTTAATTTTAAAGATGGAATGATTTTAAAAAATGGTGGACGATTAGTTAAAGAATTTCCTCATATTCCAGGTATAGATTTTTCAGGAACAGTTCTTGAAAGTCAAAATTCAAAATTTAAAGAAGGTGATGAGATTATTTTAACAGGATTTAGAGTAGGTGAAATTTTTTATGGAGGCTATTCTCAAATAGCTAAAGTTAATGGAGACTTCTTAGTAAAAAAACCAAAAAATTTAACTAGCAAACAAGCAATGATACTTGGAACTGCTGGATTTACATCTTTGATGAGTGCTTTTGCAATTAAAGCAAGAGAAGAAATCTTATTAGGTGAAAAAGTAGAAAATGTTTTAGTAACAGGGGCCACTGGTGGAGTGGGAAGTGTTGCAGTAATTGCATTAAATAAGATGGGTTATAATGTGACGGCAGTCACAGGAAAAGATTCTAAAGCAGATTACTTAAAGTCTTTAGGTGCTAAAACTGTTGTAAATAGAACTGAATTTGACAAAGATCCAAGACTTATTGATAAAGGATTATGGGACGGTGTAGTAGATACTGTCGGAGGAAAAATATTAGCAAATACTATAGTTCAAACTAATCCTAATGGAATTATTGCGGTTTGTGGAAATGTTAACACAAACGAACTAAATACTAATGTAATTCCATTTATGTTAAGAGGAATAAAACTTTGGGGAATAGACTCTGCAAACTGCAGCATTAAAAGAAGAGAATTTATTTGGGGTGAAGCTGCAAATTTAATTGATTTTAGTTTATTAGAAAAATCTATTCAAACAGTGAGCTTAGAGCAATTAATTGAAACATATCCTAAAATATTAAAAGGTGAAATTTCTGGAAGAGTTTTAGTTGATTTAAATAAATAATGGATTGGGATAAATTAAAGATATTTCACGCAGTTGCAGAGGCAGGCAGTTTTACTAATGCAACAATTAATTTAAATCTTAGTCAATCAGCAATCAGTAGGCAAATTCAATCATTGGAACAAGATTTAAAGGTCCAGTTATTTGAAAGACACGCTAGAGGTCTGACACTTACTGAAAATGGCGAATATGTTTTTAAAACAGCTCATGAGGTTATAAGTAAATTAAAAGAGGTTGAAACTTCTTTGGGGGATCAAAAAAATAAACCCACAGGAAAATTGACTATCACCACTGTTAGAAGTTTTGGAACACATTGGCTAACTCCTAGAATTCAGGAGTTTATGGGATTAAATCCAGAAATAGAGGTAGAATTGGTTTTTGATGATAAAGAGCTAGATTTAAGCACAAGACAGGCTGATATTGGTATTTTTATGAGAAGACCTAAACAACTTAATTATATTCAAAAAAAACTAGTTGATATTAAGTACTTTATATATGGGTCAAATAGATATTTAGAAAAACATGGAATGCCAAAAACAATAGGTGATTTAAATAAGCATAAATTTATATCTTTTGGAAAAGGTGCACCTTCACCTGTTTATAATCCAGACTGGGCTTTAAAACTTGGTATGCATGACGGAAAAAAGAGAAAATCTATAATGAAGGTAAATAGTGTAATGGGGCTACTTTTAGCAGTAGAGTCTGGCGTTGGACTTGCAGCTTTACCTGAATATTTGGTAAGCAATTCATCCAATGTTATTAAAGTACTGCCTAAATCTGAAGGTCCTATAACAGAGGCTCATTTTGTATATCCACAATCCTTAAAAAACACAGCTAGAGTTCAAGCTTTTAGAAACTTCTTATTCAGTAAAATAGGCGACTGGAAAGCCTAAATAATTTTAAAACAACTGTAGGTTTAGGGTGCGACATGTTTGCGATTGATAATCATTATCATTGCGAATAGTTATCATTTTCAATTAAATCATGTGCGGAGAAAAGGATAATAAATGAAAAGAGTAACAATATTAGCATTGATCACATCTTTATTTGTATCAGCAATTGCTGTTGCAAATGAAGTTAACGTATTTAATGCAAGACACTATAAAGCAGATGCTGAGCTTTATTCTAAGTTTACAAGCATGACTGGAATTAAAGTTAATCTGATAAATGGAAAGTCAGGTGCTTTAGAAAAAAGAATAATTGAAGAGGGCGCTGACTCTTCTGCAGATCTTTATATCACTGCTGACGCTGGAAGATGTGGTGCTATGGATGCAAAAGGTCATCTTCAAGGTGGGTTAACATCTGCAGTTATAAAAGCTGCCGTTCCAAAGAGTTTTAGAACAAGCAAATGGGTTGGAATAGCAAAAAGAGCTAGAATAATTTATTATTCACCTGAAAGAGTTACTGGTGCTGAATTATCTGGAATGTCTTATGAAGGTCTAGCT
>Ga0209335_10004789_pt1 | contig 12718 bp, 13 predicted proteins | sample COG_09_FD_184753 | JGI IMG/M metagenome (GOLD analysis project Ga0209335, IMG submission 184753) | Pelagic Microbial community sample from North Sea - COGITO 998_met_09 (SPAdes) (version 2) | ecosystem: Environmental > Aquatic > Marine > Neritic zone/Coastal water | place: Helgoland, sampling...
TATGGAAAATATTCAGTAAAAGAAGCCAAGGATTATTTGGACTCAAAAGGAATACCTGTTAGAATTTGATATGTTAAGTACTTTAGAAAGTTTATTTAATCTAGCGAGAGAAAGAAAAAAAACTCCTGTAGATGGATCTTATACAAACAAACTGCTTAGTGACAAATCTTTAAGTAAAGAGAAAGTTTTAGAAGAAATTAATGAACTTATTGAAGCTGTAGAAAATAATTCAAATAAAATTCACGAAGCAGCTGACGTTTTTTATCATCTAACAATGTATTTAGAGGCTAATAATGTAAGAATAGAAGATGTTATGAATGAATTAAATAAAAGAAAAAAATGAGTTACGATAATAATAATATTTTTGCAAAAATATTAAGAGGAGAAATACCTTGTAAAAAAATTTATGAGGATGATTTTGTACTGTCATTTCATGATATAAATCCTCAAAAAAAGGTTCATGCCCTTGTAATACCAAAAGGAAAATACATTGATTTGGATGATTTTAGTTTGAATGCCTCAGCAGATGAAATGGTAGGTTTATTAAAAGGAATTAATATTGTAGCTAAAAATCTTGGAATTTCTGTAGATACAGGAAAAGGATATAGGGCTTTAGTTAATATAGGTGAGCATGGAGGCCAAGAAGTTCCTCACTTACATTTTCATTTATTTGGAGGTGAAAGAGTTGGTAAAATGGTTGAGTGAATAAAGAAATTGAAAGAAACTATCTAGAAATAAATTCGATAACTGAGTTAAATGAATCACGTATTTATCCTGAAGGATATTTAGTAGAGCTTGTTTATCCAACAAATTTTCAACTTAACAAATTTTTTTATAAGAATGTAGGTAAAAAACATCACTGGGTTGATCGTTTAAATTGGACGGAAGACGAATGGATTAAATATACATCTGATAAAAAAGTAAAAACATATGTTTTAAAAAAAAAAAAAGATTTAGCTGGATATTTTGAACTTATTATTCATAAAGATAAAAATGAAGTAGAGATTGCATATCTTGGATTGCTTGAAGAATATTTAAATAAAAAATTAGGTTCATATCTCTTGTCATCAGCAATAAAAAATTCGTTTTTGATTAAACCAAAAAGAGTGTGGGTACACACTTGTTCTTTAGATCATAAAAATGCTTTGATGAATTATACAGCAAGAGGTATGAAAATTTTTAAAAAAGAAACAATCGTAGTTTAATTAATTTTGTTTTGGTAAAACAAATAAATTACTAGATAAATTTTGGTTTTTAAGTACAGAAGAGATAAAAGTAATACTTAAATTTTGATATAAATCTAAAGTTTGCCATCCCATTAAATCAAAATTTTTTTTGTTAAAAAAAATATTTATTTCATTGTCATTTTCTACAAAAGTAAAATTAATAAGTTTATTTTCTATAATTCTTTCATTTGAATTTTGAATTTTTTTTAGTAAATAATCTTTATCTAAAATTAAATTTAAAGGTGTTTTATCTAAAGGATAAAGGTAATAGCTAGTTTTAGTTTTAATTACTAATGATTTTCCATTAGAAACCATAATTTTTTTATTGCTTAAATTGTAATCACAATAAATTTTTTTTGGGTATTGGACTATACAATTTCCATTTTCGATTTTTCCATTTATATTTTGTTCAAAATTAAAAGAAATATTATTTGTATTTAAAAGATTTAGAAGAATTTGATCTTTAATTTGAGCTGGTGTTTCTGTTGTAAATAAAATTAAAAAAAAAATTGAAATAAATTTTTTCATTATAGAACATCACGTTTCCCAACATGATTTGCTTTACTTACAATTCCATCTTCTTCCATCATATCAATGATTCTAGCAGCTCGATTATATCCAATTTGTAGCTTTCTTTGTAGAAAAGATGTAGAAGCTTTTCCCTCTGATTTTATTATATCTACAGCAGATTCGTATAATTCATCCTTATCACTTTGGTTTTTTGAACCTTCACTTATTTCTTTTTCATCTGCAAAATTTAAAATTTCATCTACATAATCTGGCTCTGCTTGAGATCTTAAAAAACTATTAATTTTTTCAATTTCATTATCAGATACGAATGGCGCATGAATTCTTATAATTTTATTAGCCGAAGACATATACAACATGTCACCTTTTCCTAATAATTGTTCTGCCCCTTGTTCTCCTAAAATTGTTCTACTATCTATTTTAGAGGTCACTTGAAATGAAATCCGTGTAGGAAAATTTGCTTTAATTGTACCCGTAATAACATCTACACTAGGTCTTTGAGTTGCCATTATAATATGAATGCCTGCTGCTCTGGCCATTTGGGATAATTTTTGGATATAGTTTTCAATTTCTTTACCTGCAACCAACATTAAGTCAGACATTTCATCAACTACTACAACTATATATGGCATCGGAAGTTTGTGTTTTGTATTATAACCATCAATGTTTCTTACTCCCTCTTTAGTCATTAACCTGTACCTACTCTCCATTTCCTTAACTACCCATCCCAAAACAGAAGCTGCCTTTTTAGCTTCAGTAATAACTGGGCAAAGTAAATGTGGAACACCTTCATAAGTTGATAGCTCTAACATTTTGGGATCAATTAAAATAAATTTACATCTATCAGGAGTATGTCTGTAAAGTAGAGATAAAATAATTGTATTTATACAAACAGATTTTCCAGAACCTGTAGTTCCTGCGATTAGCAAATGAGGCATAGAGGTTAAATCACCAACAATCGGTATTCCAGAAATGTTTTTACCCAAAGCAATTGGTAATTTTATTTCTCTTTTTTGAAAATCAGAATTATTAAGTATTTCACTTAAATAAACATTTTCTCTTGAAGAGTTAGGTAGCTCAATTCCAACAGTGTTACTTCCGGGAATTGTAGCTATACGGGCAGATTCAGAGCTTGTGTTCCTGGCTATATCATCAGAAAGATTAATTATTTTAGAAACTTTGACACCTGCAGCTGGTTCAAATTCATTTAAAGTAACCACAGGTCCATGACTTACTTTTTTGATATTTCCATTCACACCAAAATCCAAAAGAATTTTTTCTAAAAATTCAGGGTCACTATTTTCATTTTTATTAAAAGTTCCCCTTTCTTTTTTAGATGGAGTCTTTAGTAAATCAATTGAGGGAAGCTTAAATTTTGTTTTTTTATTAGAAGAAATATTTTCAGCTTTTATAAATGGTAAATCCTCTTGTATTAAATTTTTAATTTCATCTTGAGGTATGTATTCATTAATAACCTCATTTTTATTTGTATAATTCTTATCATTTTTACTAAATATTTTTTTAATGAATGAAATAAAATTATTTAGATTAAAATTAATACTAAAAAAAAAGATAGTTAAAGTTAATAAAATTAAAAGATAAAAAAAAATATTTTCATAGGATTGAATCATATTCTCTAATAGATTTTCATTAAGATAATTTCCAACAAAACCACCATTTCCATTTATGTGAAGCACAAAGTTACTTTTATAAAAAAAACTAAAAAAAATTGAACCAGCTAAAGAATATAGAATGATAAAAAATGTATTTGTTATTATCAATAAAAGCTCTTTTTTTCTGAAGATATTAATACCTGTAAAAATGTATGTTATGGGAATCAGATAAGCTATTAGACCAATAGATTGGAAAAAAAGATCAGATAAATAACTACCATGAAATCCTAAAAAATTTTCAATTTTTGTATTTTCAGGAAAGATAAAATTTGGATCATTAGGTGAATATGAGATTAAACTTATAAAGATTAAAATTCCAAATAATGAAATTAAAATACCCACTATTTCTATTAATCTTTTAATAATAAAAATTAACAGTGTATTTGTGATCTTTTTTATATCCATAATTGATGAATCAAATTTACCACTTTGTATCATCTAATTTTTATTGTTAAAATTAAAATAATTATGAAAGTTTGTATATTAGGGGATGGATTGACAAGTTTAACATTAGCAAAAGCTTTAGTTAACCTTGGTATAAAAGTTGATATTTATTCAAATCAAATTGGTAAAAAATATAACAGAATAAGAACAATTGGAGTTTCAAAATCAAATTTAGAATTTTTTAATAAAAACATCATTAATATTGAAAAACTTTCATGGGATGTAAAAAAAATTGAAATTTATAGTGAAATTTTAAACAATGAAAGGATTTTAAAATTTCAAGATAATAATCAAAAATTGTTTTCAATAATTAGAAATTATCAATTAATTGCACTTTTACTTAGTGCTTTAAAAAAAAATAAACTTGTAAGTTTTAGAAAAAAAATTAATTCAAATTTTTTAAATAACAATAACTATAATCTAATTTTTAATTGTGAGCATAATAATTTAGTCACAAAAAAGATATTTTTTAAAAAAATAAAAAAAAATTATAATAGTTTTGCTTACACAACTATTATTAAACATAAAAAAATAATTAATAATGATGTTGCAATACAAACTTTTACAAAAGATGGTCCAATTGCATTTTTACCAGTTTCTTCAACTGAAACATCTATTGTATATTCCATCAAAGGAAGAAAAAAGATTAACTTAAAAAAAATGATTAATAAATACAATAAAAAGTATGAGAATATTAAACTAAATCAGATTTTTAATTTTGAATTAAAATCTGTAAATTTAAGATCTTATTATTATAAAAATATTTTGGCTTTTGGGGATCTTCTGCATAAATTGCATCCCTTGGCTGGTCAGGGGTTTAATATGTCCATTAGAGATATTAGTGAAATATCTAAAATAATTAAATTTAGATTAGATCATGGATTAGATTTAGATTACTCTGTTTGTTCAGATTTTGAAAAAAATAATAAACACAAAAATTATCTTTTTTCAAATGGGATAGATTTCATTCATGAATTTTTTAGTTTAGAAAATAAAATTGAAAATAATTTATTTAGTAAATCTGTTAAATTTTTAGGGAAAAATAAAATTACAAATAATATTTTTAAAAATTTTGCTGATAAAGGACTGGTGATTTAAAGTTATTGTATTGTAGTGTTATTAAATTGATCAAAAGTATAGGTCGAAAGTATTTCAGAAATTTTTGTTTTTCTAATATCTAGATTTATAGCTTCCAAAAGAATTTGTTTTTCCTGATCTGAAAATGGTGAGGCCATTGCAAGCGCATTAATAGTTTCATCTAAACTTTGTTTTTCCAAGGCCTTCCAATTAATTATAAATCCTTGTTTTTCAAATAATGATTTTAAATCTTTAAAAATTAATTCTAAATCTGAAAATTTAATATTTTCATTTTTTTTATCTAAATCTTGCAAAAAACTTTCAAAATTTATTTCAAATTCTCTATATTTTTTATCTGTTTTTATTTCATTGGTAATTTTAAATCTAATCAAACCCTTTAATTCGATCAAAAAACGATTGTCCTCGATTTCCTTGAAACTAGTTATTTTACCCATACATCCTATTTCATGAAGTTCAGGATCATTTTTTTTTTGAAAATTTGAGTTTTTAGGTTGTATCATCCCAATAAACTTATTTGATTTCATACTATCGTTAATCATGTCAATATATCTAGGTTCAAAAATATTTAATGGGACAGCAGTTTTTGGGAAAATAATAAAATTATTTAATGGAAAAATTGGAATTTGTTTTGGTAAATCTGATTTTTTCATAATAAAAATATAACATAACAAATTAAAATGATGAAAAATAATTTAAATTTAAATCAATTATTAGATTTATCAGACAAAGCTCTTCAAAATAAAGATTATATAGCTGCAAAAAAGCTTCTAGAAAAAATAATTTCAATTAATAATAATATTCCTGAAGTATACAACAATTTAGGAATAATCTATTTAAATTCAAAAAATTTAAAAGATGCCATCAACTATTTTAGCCAAGCAATTAAATTAAACTCTAAATTTTCAATGGCATATTGCAACTTAGCACTAGCCTATGATAAATCCAATCAATTTGAAAAAGCTGGAGAAAATTATCTAAAAGCAATAGAAACTGATAAAAAAAATACTGTTGCTCATTTCAATATTGGAAATTTGTATAAGTTTAAAGGAGACCTAGAGAAAGCTGAAAAATACCTCAACGAAGCTATTAATCTAAATCCAAATATGATTATGGCTTACAATAATCTCTTTGAGATATTTGATAGATCAAATCAATTTAAAAAATTAGAAATTATTCTTAATAAAGCCAAGGTAAAATTTGGTGATCATCCATTAGTGAATTTTTTTTCTGGAATTTATCAGTATAAAAAAAAAAATTATAATGAAGTAATTAAAATTTTTGAGAAAATAATTTTAGATAAAAATGATATTGGTCGTCTTACAGTTAGAAACGAATTTTTAGCAAAAAGTTATGATCAAGTTGGAAATTATGATAAAGCTTATAAGGCTTTTCAATCAGCCAATAATCAAATTAATTTTTTTTTTCAAAAGAAATATAATAAAAAAAATTATATTAATTTTATTAATAAACGTGTTGAGTATTTTACCAAAAAAAATGTAAAGAAATGGACTATCGAAGATCAAGATAAAAAAAAAGCACCCATCTTTCTTATTGGTTTTCCTAGATCAGGTACCACTTTACTTGATACTATTTTAAGAAGTCACCCTATGGTGGAGGTTTTGGAGGAAAAACCAATTGTAGATATATTTATCAGTTCATTAGAAAAAAAAACAAATAATGATTTACATAATTTAGAAAACATTGACGATAATTCTATTGAAAATTTAAGAAAAATTTATTTTGATAATAGAGATAAATATATAAATTTTGATCCAGAAAAAATTTATATAGATAAAATGCCTTTAAACTTAATACATGTAGGTGAAATTGTTCGAATTTTTCCTAATGCAAAATTTATTTTTGCAATTAGAAATCCATATGATGTTATCTTGAGTTGTTTTATGCAACAATTTTCTCCTAATAATGCCATGGCGAATTTAACTAATTTAGATGATGCAACGAATTTGTATGATTTGGTAATGAATTTGTGGTTGAAATATAATGAAATATTTACCTTAAATGTACAGACCGTAAAATATGAAAATGTAGTTGGAAACTTCGATGGATCTATAAAAAAGTTATTAAATTTTTTAGAATTAGAGTGGAATGATAAAGTTAAAGAGTTTTATAAAACTGCTGAAAAAAGAGGTATTATAAACACTCCAAGCTACAATCAGGTAAATATGCCATTATATAATAAATCCATAAATCGATGGAAAAATTATGAAAATAAATTTTTAAGTAATAAAAAAATTTTAGATAAATGGGTAAAAAAATTTAAGTATTAATTTAACTACTTGCTAAATTTTTAAAAAACTTCTAATTTCTATGATAATTAATAGAATTTGCGGGCATAGCTCAGTGGTAGAGCGTCTCGTTGCCAACGAGAAGGTCGAGGGTTCGACCCCCTTTGCCCGCTCCAATTTATGAATGATTTATTAGATAAAAAATGTTTACCTTGTGAAGGTGGAGTTATCCCATTCGACATTTCTGAAATCCACAAATATCAAAAAAAAGTTGATGGTTGGAAGATTATAAAAAATGAAAAAAATATTTTTTTTCTTGAAAAAAAATTTAAGTTTAAGAATTTTATTGAGTCTCAAAATTTTATAAATCAGGTCGGGCAAATTTCAGAAGCTGAAGGACATCATCCAGATATAAAATTTGGCTGGGGCTATGCAGAAATAAGCATAACTACGCATGCAATTGAAGGTTTATCCGAAAATGATTTTATTTTAGCTGCAAAGATAGATAAAAAAACTAATGTCTAAAATGTCGGGTTTTAGAAAAAACCAAAACAGTATTAGTTGTGTTAGCAAACTTTATGACTTCTTTATCTCTTATTGAGCCAGCAGGCTGAATTATAGCAGACACACCAGATTGAATTAATTTTTCGACTCCATCTACAAATGGAAAAAAGGCATCAGATGCAGCAACTAGACTATCTTTTGTTTTTGCAAATTTCTTCATTTTATTGATTGCAATTTGGCAACTATCTAATCTACTAGGTTGTCCAGAACCTATTCCCACAGTAGTTTTATTGTTAGCAAGAACTATAGCGTTAGATTTAACAAAACGACAAACATTAAATGCAAATATTAAATTATCAAATTCAATTTTGCTTGGTTTCTTTTTTGATACAACTTTAAAATTATTTTTCACAAAACTTTTTGTATCCTCAGATTGTACCAAAATTGAATTATTGTTTGCGGTCAGTTTTATATTTTTATTTAACAAAAATTTTGATGCATCAATAAGCCTTAAATTTTTCTTTGTTTTTAATACTTTGAGAGCACTTTTTTCAAACCCATTTGCAATAATTACCTCAAGAAAAATTTTATTTAACTCTAAAGCAAGGTTTTTAGTTATTTTATAGTTACAAGAAACTATACCTCCAAAAGCACTTACAGGATCACAAGCTAAAGCTGATTTATAACTTTCAATATGACTATCAAGAATCGAAACTCCACATGGATTGGCATGTTTTACAATAACAGTACCTATATTATTTGGCAGGGTTTTAGAAATATTTAACGCAGCAAATATGTCATTATAATTATTATAGCTTAATTGTTTTCCATGAATTTTATCTAATTTTAAATCACTATCATTTGAATAAATTGCACTTTCTTGATGAGGATTTTCTCCATATCTTAATTTTTCTATCAAATCCCCAGTTAAAATTTTTGTGGTTGGAAATTTAATATTAGAAATTTCATTAAAATAGTTTGATATCAAAGAGTCATAATAAGCTGTTTCTGTAAAAGCTAACCTAGACATATCTTTTCTGAAATTTAAAGAAGTTGATCCACTATTTATTTTTAATTCGCTAATAAGTTTTGGATATTGTTCTATAGATGTTATTACAGTAACATCATTGTAATTTTTAGCTGCAGCTCTGGCCATTGTTGGTCCTCCAACATCAATATTTTCAATTATTATATCGTGATTTTGTGTTTGTTTTAAAGTTTTTTGAAATGGATAAAAATTAACAACAACTAAATCGATGTTCTCAAAATTATTCTCTTTTATTTCTTGAATATGTTTTTTATTTTTTCTTTTATTTAAAATTCCAGCATGAATTTTTGGATGAAGAGTTTTGACTCTTCCACCAAGTATTTCTTTTGAACCAGTAAACTCAGAAATTTCTGTACAATTAAATTTGAGTTTTTTAATAATTTTGTATGTGCCACCCGAACTTAATATTTTAATTTTATTTTTTTTTAAAGCTTCTAGCAAAGACTTCAAATTTTTTTTATCTGAAACTGAAATTAATGCTGTCTTTATTTTTTTCATTATAATTTTGTTATTTGCCAACTAATACTCTCTACTTGATTATTAGAAACACCAGTGACAAAAATATTTTGATTATCAGTGTATGAATTTTTTTTACCGAAATATAGACCTTTATCAATATTTATATCATAATTATCACAAGTAAACTTCCAACCCTCATTATCTAATTCAATTAAAATTGTTTTGTTATCTTGGGTTTTCATTAATTTTACATTTGGTTCAACATGAAATCGAATGTCGAATTTATAATTATTATTTGTCTTCCTTTTAATAATTTTGTCTTCACCAATAAACTTCATTTGTTCAGGGTAAAATTCTATTATTCTTTCATGAATAGAATTATATTTTTTTAAATAACCGTCGTGTGAGGCTTCTATTTTCCAATAGTTTTTTTCAAAAATTGTATTTTTTTTAAGAATTTTTAGGCCTTTTTTTATTAGCAAATTATTATTTATTTTTTTAAATTTACATGAAGAATTGTCGTCAATTACTAAAGTACTTTGTGCAGCAGTCGATTTTGACAATTGATTGAGCTGAAGATTTTTCTTTTTATAATATCCACAATTACTTATTAATTTTTGTCCATTAGATAAAATTTCAAAAGATAATGCACCTGATTGATAATCCCTTGTATGATTAGAAATTGGAGTCGATCCCACATCCATTGAAATACAGATTTTTTTATTTTTTAAAATTATGTATCCACCAAAATCATAATTTTCATTTTTAAATTTATAACCAAATCTTTTTAGATAAACATCAAAATCTTTATTATTAGAAATATTATTTCCATTAAATAAAAGGTCATAGCCAGTATTTTGCCAAACAAATGCATACCCTTGTCCTAAATAATAAATAGTTTCATCTATGTGTTCAGGAACAAAAGTTTGAGACTCTTTAAACCACTCTCTTATTAAAATAAAATATTTTAAATAAAATATATGCTGCTTAATATTTCTTGATTTGGAAAAACCATGATTGTCTAAAGCTAACTTTGAAATTTTTTTTAGGAGATTTGATCCAAAAGACAAATAATTCTTTTCATTTTGATAACAAAGTCCAACTAAAATAATTGAAGCACAACCTATTAGTTTGTCTTCAATTTTAATTGATTTGTTTACCTCGTTTATAAGGTGATTGGTTTGTTTTTTAATAATTCTATTAAAAATATTTTTATAATTTTCATCACTTTGTTCATAAGTTAAATTATGACATGATAACCAAGAAATTATTCTTTTAGCTGTTAAATCAAAATTCCAACTTTTACTATTATAATTTTCATTTAAAACTATCCAATTTTTTATTATTGTTTGTAAATCTTCTTTCGATGATTTTAGATCTAAACTAAAAAGCCAGTAAAAGTTATGTAAATTTTTAAAATCTTTGTCACTTAAATTATTATTTCCCCAAATTTCTGCCAAAGAAAAATCATAAATTTTGATTTTTTTTTGGTATTTAATTAGAGACGAGAGTAAATGGGAACTTGGTTTATAATATAAATTATTATTTTGAACTTTAGAAATTTTTCTATCATATAAGCTAGAGTGTAAGTAAATTTTTCTTAACTGATTAAATATTTTAAAAAAAAACTGATTTACGTAAATCATGAAACTATTGTGATTTTAATAACTCAATATTTTTTTTAATATCTCCATTATTGCTTTTGAAAATTGTGGTACCCGAAACTAGAATATTAGCACCCGCTTCTATCGCAGCTTTTGAATTTTCAAAATTTATCCCACCATCAATCTCTATATCAAAACTTAAGTCTTTTTCTTTTTGAATTTTTTTTAATTCTTTAATTTTAGTTAAAACTTCAGGCATGAATTTTTGACCGCCAAAACCTGGATTTACACTCATTATAAGAACTAAATCAATTTTTTCTAATTGATTTAAAATAATATCGATTTTAGTTTCAGGGTTTAAAGATACACCAACCTTCTTTTTTAATGCCTTAATTTTTAGAATAGATGATTTTAGATCTTCCGTAGCCTCCGGGTGGATGGTAATTATATCTGCACCTGCATCCGCATAAGCTTCAATGTATTTATGAACTGGAGCAATCATTAAATGAACATCAAATAATATTGATGAATGTTTCTTTAATGATTTGATAACTGGAGGACCAATTGTTAAGTTTGGTACAAAATGACCATCCATTACATCTACATGGATCATATCGGCTCCACCCTCTTCTAGTCTTTTAATTTCATTGCCTAGTTGGCTAAAATCAGCTGATAGAATTGATGGTGAAATTTGTATTTTTTTCATTTGATAACTAGATTTACTAGTATCAATTTTTAAAATTTAATTGAATTAAAAAATTGGTAAATTTGTCTCGAAATTTCACTTTCCAGAGGAAAAGATAGCATACCCATTACAGAATAACCCAAAACCCATGGCATTAAGTAAAACCTTATCATAAAGAAAAACCAAGCCACATACAGAGGAACTAGCGGATGGATTATAAAAGAAGGGGTTAGAGGTTTAAATAAAGTAAGTAGTGGGTTAGTATATTTAACAAACACTTTCATGAAGAAAAATTCAGAGTCTTCTCTTTGAAAAATATTCATCGCAACTCTACCAATTAAAGTCCACATAATTATCCCAAGAATATAATCAATGATATAGACTAATGGATGAAAGTTAGCGGACATATTAAAATTTATATTGGAAAAATTAGGAAATTAAAAGGGGCGAATTTAATCGCCCCTTATAAAGATTTTTTATTGTTTACCGATGATCGATCTACCAGATGGTACTCGAACTTCGTCAACCATTCTTTGTGTAGCAGCATTAGGTTCTGAAGTAATTAAACTTACAACAACCATAGATACTAAACTAACTGCTGAACCGAAGATACCAAACGTTAACTGAGTAATACCCAAGAATCCACTTCCACCATTTCGTACCCAAATTAGGTAACCCATACCAGAAATAAGACCTAAAGCCATACCAGCTATAGCACCTTCTCTGTTAGCTCTTTTCCACCATACACCAAGTACAAGTGGGAAGAATAATCCAGACATCGCAAAGTCAAAAGCCCAAATAACTGAACCTAAAATACCTTGGATTTCCATTGCCGCAATAGTTGCTCCAGCAAAACCAATTACTACAAGTAATACCCTTGCAACAACTAGTCTTTTTGCAGTCTCTGCTTTTGGATCGATGATTTTGTAATAAACATCGTGAGAGATTGCATTTGCAATCGCTAGAATCAAACCATCAGCTGTTGACATGGCAGCAGCCATACCTCCAGCAGCAACCAGACCTGAAATTACATAAGGTAATCCAGCTATCTCCGGAGTTGCTAACACAACGGCTTTACCACCCATGAAAAACTCATTTAACTCTAGAGTTCCATTTCCGTTAAAGTCGCTTACAAACATTAAGTTTGCTGCGTTCCAGTTTTGATACCAATCTATCGCTTGAACATCTGCAATTGATTTACCA
>Ga0209335_10004792_pt1 | contig 12712 bp, 10 predicted proteins | sample COG_09_FD_184753 | JGI IMG/M metagenome (GOLD analysis project Ga0209335, IMG submission 184753) | Pelagic Microbial community sample from North Sea - COGITO 998_met_09 (SPAdes) (version 2) | ecosystem: Environmental > Aquatic > Marine > Neritic zone/Coastal water | place: Helgoland, sampling...
CTTTTTCGGATAAGAAGAAAAAGGAGTGGATCGTTACTCAAGCCAAAAAGTTTTGGAATCAGTATACAACTACTTCAAAGGCTTTCTACAACGATAGGTATAAGGCTGTGGAGAGGAGGCTCCATTTACTTGGAAGACCTGACACAAACCAATTCAAAAAAATTCTAGTACCGAAAGAACTAGCGAATGGGGATGCTAGTCAAATGCGTATAGATTGGTCACCACTCCCAATTGTATCAAAGGTATTTAAGATGATCCATTCGATTGTCGAGAAAGCAGGATATGACATAGATGTACAAGCGATAGATCCTGTCGCACAAGACGATAAGGAAAAATACTACGCTGAGCTACAATCAAAGCTGATAATGGCAGCAGAACTTGCTGAAGCTGGTGTATCCCCTCAGGAAGTAGGCTTATCAAAGGAAGACCCTCAAACCCTGGAAGAAGCGGAGCTCCATATGAAGTTTGGTTACAAACATCAGGCTGCCTATGAATGTGAATCTGCTCTTAATCTAATTCTTAAAGACAATAAATACGATGAGACAAGATCTCAAGTGATTGATGATTTAATCGCTCATGGAGCAGGAATCGTTATGGACGATGTTGATTTTGATGGGGAAATTATACCAAAGTATGTTCGCTATGAAGACTTTTTCTGTGACTCGACAAATGATCCATACCACAATGATATTACTATGGCTGGACACATCTGTGAAATGTCTATAGGAGAAATTAAGAATCATTCAACTCCTGAAGAAGCTGGAACGGCTTCATTTGATGCGATGGTTCAATCAGGGATATCTAAAACTAGATACAATCATCAACGAAGTGAAAGATCTATTCACGATAACAATGTAATGAAGCACGTTGCTATCATGCAATTCATATCGCACTCTGAGATACCCTATGAAGCCATCAAGAAAGAAGATGGTAAGACAGTGTTTGGACACAAGACTAAGGGTAATAAAAACAAGGAAATCATCAACGCTAACTACGATCTCGTATACGAGGTTAAATGGGTACTAGATACCGATTATTATTTCGGAGCCAAGCTAGTTACCAATATGAAACGAGATGCCAGTGATTTAAAGAAAGGTTATCTCAATTATCACGTTGTCGCTCCTAAGTTATACGAGAACAAAACATTCGCATTTGGAGATCAAGTCATGTCCATTGATAAGGCTCTACACATAGCCTGGTTTAAACTTCAAAATGTAATAGCAAGAGCCAAACCAAAAGGTATTTTGATAGAGGCTAATGCTATGAATGATGTCACCGTTGGAGGGCAGAAAGTGCCTTTTAAAGACAATTTGGCTATGTATGCCTTTAGCGGTAATCTAATGTATCGCAAGGTCGATGATGATGGGGAAGTGGCTGGAGATATACCAATCAGGGAACTCGATAATGGCATCAAAGACGAGGCAGATCGATACTTTGGTATCATCCAACAGGAGATGCAATTGCTGAGAGATATTACTGGCTTTAACGAAATCACTGATGGATCCACTCCCAACGCAAGGATGCTAAAATCAGTTGGACAAATGGCTCAGCAAAGTACAAACAATGCAATCAACTATTTGATGACGGCTGAGCAAAAGATTACCGAAAAGCTCTGCCGTTCACTAATGATGCGAATCCAAGACGCAGCGGAGGATGGTACCATCAATGGATATGAAAAGGCTTTGGGTAGCAATTCTATGGAGTTCTTCAAGCTATCAAAAGATGTAAGTTTTAGAAATCTTGGAATCTACTTCAATAACCATCCAGATGTCTATGAAAAGGAGCTCATGGTACAGAGACTTGAGACAGCCCTACAAAGCGGACAAATTACCTTAAGTGATGTCATATGGATTGAGGGGTTGACCAATATCTATCAACAAAAGCTGTACCTCGATTCAAGGATCAAAAAGAACGAGGAGCGAAAGGCAATGCTCGAAAGGCAAAATATGGAGGTTAATGCTCAAACGCAACAACAATCCCTACAAATGTCCCAACAAGCAGATTCACAAAAAATGCAAATGGAACATCAATCTAAGATGGAGCAAATCAATGCTGAAGGGCAGTGGAGGATGCAAATAGAGCAATTAAGAATGCAAGGATTAAACATCCAGGAGCAAGAGAAATCTAGGGCTAGGGCATACCAAACCGATAAGAATGCTGATGCTAAAATTGTCTCCACCGAAATAAGTTCGAAGGGTAAAGAGATTGTTGTTGAGGAGGAGTAGGAAAGTAGATTTTAAGAATGGGGTAAGTATATCCTGGTTTAACAAGTTCGAGAAGAACGCAAAAAAAAGAAAGATTGATTTTGATATTTCAATTGATGATGTCCTAAAGGTCTATTTAGATCAAGGAAAGGTTTGTAGCCTATCAGGCATCCCAATTGGTTGGACAAGGATGGAAAAAACACACAACATATCCATAGATAGAATTGATAGCAGTCAGGGCTATTATATCGACAATATTCAATTGGTATATCCAAAAATCAATATGATGAAATTCACTTATTCTCAGGATGAGTTCATTGATATGTGTAAGCTAGTATCAAATCACACGATGTCAGTGGAGGATGAAGAGATGGGTTCGGATGTTTTAAGTTCAACTATTAACCAATCATAAATATGAAAGCCAAAAAGAAGAAAAAAGCATACTCGTCAAAAAAGAAAATGGGTAAGTACTAATGGCAAAGTTTAAGCCACATATAATGTATAGCAAGGCTGGTAAGCCTGTAAAGGCTGCCACTTACGCTAAACATCTAGAACTAAAGAAAAAAGGATATGGACACTCAAAACCCAAAAAGAAATGATGAGAAATAAAAAGTGTACTAGGTGTGGAAAAAAGAAGTCAGCCTGTGGCTGTATGTACTAATGAATTTTTGGGATCCATTAGATAACGCACCAATCTCAAGTGAGAATAGTGTGTATTGGGTTATAGCCTTAATCTCTATTCTCTACCTGATCGTCGTGAATTGGTGAGAAAACAAAGGTTTCACATACCCCTAAATATTTTTGTGAAACGATGGCAGTAAGGAAAAAGAAAGATCCATGTTGGAAAACTCACAAGATGGTGGGTATGAAAAAGAAGGGGGGTAAAAAAGTACCTAACTGTGTCCCAAAGCGTAAAAAAACAAAAAGGAAATAATTCCATTAAACAACCAAATAGAATAATATGAATGAAGACATACAAGAGGGAGTCGTTCCTCAGACTATTGATTACAACAATTTTGATCTCCCTGATCCTTCGATTAAACAAGAAGATGAGCAGTCTGAATCAGAAGAGCAACAAGAAACCGAGGAGGTTACTGAAGAGGTTAATGAAGAAACTCAAGAGGAGGTTACTGAAGATGTTACTGATAGTAGCGAGACGGACGAAACAGCAACGGAGGAGAGCTCTGGAGTTGAAGAGATTAAAGAGACAACTAATGAGGTTGTCGAACAAACCGAGATTACTCAAGAGCCCAACGCATTATTCGATGTTGGAGCGGAAACGGAAGGAGTAATACAGGATATAGACCAACTAAAAGAGGTTAGTCGAGTGCTGAGTGATCCATTCTTTAAAAAGATGTACGATTACTACAAGGACACAGGGGACATAAGACCTTTCCTACAAGCCAACAGTATCGACTATTCAAAGATGAGTGATGTCGAAATATTACGGCTCAAACATCAAGAAGACTATAAAGGCTACGAATTGGAGCAAGATGTAATTAATCATCTTTTCGAGGAGGAAGTCTTATCAAAATTTGAGGGCAGAGAAGATGATGGGCTTGAAGCCAAGGTCGCTCGTGCTCGTTTAAAGAAGGAGGCAAATCAAGCAAGAAATGCCTTTGTCAACACTCAAAATGAGTTTATGGCTCCTGTCCGTGAGGGACAGCCAAAGGTTGATGAAGCAGAACTTGTGAAGCAAAGAAATGAGCAAAGAAGATTTGCAGCCGATCAACTAAAGAGCGTTGTCAAGGATAACAAACTTTCGGTTGAAGTTGCTGAAGGTGTAGACGCTTTGAAGGTGGATATAGATCCCAGCAAGATAATAGAGGCAGCAATTAATCCTATGGATTGGATAGCTAAGAGTGTTATCAAAGATGGACAAACTGATTGGACGAAACTATCTCAGCTCGTTGCATTCTCTAATAATCCTCAAGGGTTCCTGGAGAATTTGTATAAGCATGGGAATAACACAGGACAAAAAAAGTTTGTCGAAAAGAATTTAAAGAATAAGCCTAAAGCGACAGGAAGAAAGCCTACAAATGGTACGGCTGGATTAGATCCTTACTCTTTGGAGGCATTTAAAAATTCAACGAAAATCAATTAGAAACATGAATGTTGAAATACTACATTCAATAAGAATTAAAACATTAAAATAAAATGGCAAATTTAAGATTATCGACTATTCCGTTTTACACGGATATTCAAAAACGAGAGATACTTAACAAGTATATCGACTCGGAAAATCAATTTAAGGGTATTGTAGACCTTCTTGAGATGATGGGGGCTTATACTCCAACGGACAATAAGGAGTTTTTCAATTATACTCTAGATAACGTATTCCAATCAGCTACCGCTACAAGTAGTGGAGGCACAGGAGCAATAGCTTCCGAAGGAACTGGAACGCTTACTTTAACATCTACTCATGGTCTTCGTGCCAAGGTAGGAGACTTCTTGGTAACTCCTGCTGGTGATGTAGCTTATGTAAAAGCAATTTCTGGAGACGCATTAACAATTTATAATCCTAATGATGGGGCATTAACTATTGCTAATTCTGCTGTGGTAACATTCCCAACAAGTGGAGTTGCTGAAGGTAGTAATGCTACTGAAATGGCTGTGCCTTCAATTACGAAGAGAAGCAATACGCTTCAATACTTCGAAACGTATACCGAAAGTAGTGATGTAGCCTTGGGATCTAAGGTAGAATTAGACTTCCAGGGACAGACACATTTCTTCCAATTGCAAAGTCATATTGCCTTCCTTCGTCACCGTGCGATTATTGGTAATGCTTTCCTTATGGGTAAGAAGATAGAAGGTGTTGATGCTGCTGGAAATAAAGTTCCTATGACTCGTGGCTTGAACGCTTATGTAGATGAATTTGGTGTAACAACTAATGCGTCCAATAGCTCAGCTCCTGTCTATTTGGATAAAGCTGATTGGAGAACATTCTCTAGGGCATTGGATGCTGCTAAATCACCTGATGAAGGACATTTGTGGTGCGGAGGTGACATGGCAAGTTCCATCGAGGATGTGTTTACAGGCATTTTAGCTGCTGGAGGAGTCAAGTATGATGCGTTTGGTAAGGGTAATTCAAAGCAGAAGGCTATTGATATGGGAGTTCAGTCATTTACAATCTATGATAGGACATACCATAAGAGTAAGTTAGCTGCTTTTGAGAATGCAGGAACGACTTCTGCTGCTGGTAGCATATACCCAGATATCGGATACTTTGTACCAAGCGGTGAAATTAACACCGTTGATGGAACAAGCGTACCTCGTATCCAGGGAAGGTACTTAAATCTCCCTAATGGCTTATCAGGTCGATATATGGAGATTGAAACTGGAGGATTGGCTGAGACACCAACCGATAGAACTGCTGTACTTGGGTACACACACCGCAGTCTAGAAGGATTGGAAATAAACTCACCTTCTCATTTCGGTAAAATCAAGTTATCCGCATAATAATTAATATCTAGGGAAGTCCTCTTCGGAGGGCTCCCTTATTTTTCAAATTCAAACAACTAAAAATATGAAAGCATCAGATTACAATCAATATCCAGAATGGATGAAGAAGCCATTTAATAAAATGGTGATTTACACTTTTTATAATATTAAGTCAGATCCTGATAATATCGGTAAGTACATTATGCCGAATATTTATCGCTTTAAACTAACGGATCAAATAGTAGTTACCGATGAAGATGGTAAGAACGCTAGACCAATACATATAGCCTATACAAACGCATCTAATCCAGATGGGTCAATAGTAGTAGGAGATGACTTATTCTTTTCAGCAGAAGGTTTTGGGAGGATTGTACTTAATCCAAAAAGAGCTTCAGATCACGCTAAGTTTATGTTCATGGAATACTCAAACCAAAATGCGAGTAATCCTAACAGAGATGAGAACATTTCAATTGTTTGGAAGAAAGAAGATTTAGAAGTAAAAGCAAAAGCATCAAGAGTAGATCGTAAATCTAGGAAAGAAGCTATGCTAGAAGCAGCACAGTTATCTCCTTATATGGTTGAGGTATTAATAGATGTGCTAGGATCAACTAGCGATAAAGAGAAGAGTGAAGAAGAGCAACGAGACTATATAGAGGATATAGCTGAGACTGATCCAAAAACATTCTTAGCAGCCGTTAAAAGTAGTTTATCAGAGATAATTTCAACAACCAAAAAGGCAAAGGATCTTGGGATCATTAAGAACGATTTTAAGAAACAAGCATTTATTTCCCAACCTGATGATGAGGTGATTTTCAGTACCAAAGGACTTGACAAGAAGAAGACTTACGAGCTATTCGCTAAGTTCCTTCAAGAGAATCCAAAGGTGCTAAAAACCATTGAATCAAAGGTATTAATGGAACAAGAGCTAGTCTAAAGATTCCTTATTTGGTTGTTTGGAAGTTTGGGTAGGGGCAGCGATTTAGTTGTCCTTACTTTTTTTTAAAGTAAAAGAATGAGTGGTAACGTAGCATTAGTAACAAACAAGGGAAGTTGGAATGCATTATTAAATGCACCAGCGATTAGTAATTCAACTAGTAATAATAGTGCTGGGGATTACTATACGACTTCCGTTGCTGGTACAAGCTCGTTCACCTCAAGAGGCAAGGGACAATACTTTGCCGTTGGAGATATCGTAGTTTTCAATGGTGCGGTATGGACTAAGAATGATCAATTCAGTGCCGAGGCTGGATTTGGTACACCTTCTAATTGGAAGGATGCCTATGACAACCACATTACAAGCGGAACATTTGCTAATAACGTAATTACTCTAAACCAAAGAGCTGGTGGTTCATTTGCAATTAATCTTACAGGGACGATTACCAACAACACGAGTGGAAACGCTGCGACTGTTACTGATGGTGTGGTGACTACTGGTTTATACAGTAATCCTAGTTGGATAACAGGCTTGGATTGGAATAAGATTAGTAGTCCTCCAACCACATTAAGCGGATATGGTATTACAGATGCTGCTCCCATAGCTAGTCCAAGTTTTACTGGTGGAGTGACAGTAGGTGGAACGGCTGTTATAGATAGTTCTGGTGCTTGGGTAGGATCAAATAGTGGTCTTGTGGGTGCTACTGGTCCCCAAGGTGCTCAAGGTATTCAAGGAATAACAGGTTTAACTGGACCTACTGGTGCCGCAGGTGCTGCTGGTGCTCAAGGTATTCAAGGATTAACAGGTTCGACTGGACCTACAGGTGCTGCTGGAGCTGCTGGTGCTCAAGGTATTCAAGGATTAACAGGCTTAACTGGACCTACTGGACCTACTGGTGCTGCTGGTGCTCAAGGTATTCAAGGATTAACAGGTTCGACTGGACCTCAAGGCATACAAGGAGCAACAGGAGCAGCAGGTCCAACTGGTGCTACTGGTCCAGCTGGTTCAACATCTTATAGTGCAGGTAATTTAACATCTCAAGGTTATGGTTCGTCAAATTTTACATGGTTACAAACCCCAAGTGGTTTATCACCATTTTCAGGTGGTTGGGCTAGTTTTTTAATAAGCAATCATGGAAATGGTTCTAATTATTATAACCAAACTATTATTATGCCTTTTTGGGGACCTCCTCAGTATAGTAGAAAAGAGAATAATAGTAATCGTGGTCCTTACACTTTTTGGACTACAGAAAATTTGACTCCAGTAACTACTTCTAACTACAGCTCTTACGCTCTACCACTCTCTGGTGGAACAATTAGTGGTAATCTTCGCTTGTCTGGCAGTGATAGCCACATATACGGAGGTTCAATAACCTCTAGAAGTGGAGCAAGAGCAATACACATGGGATACAGTGGTAGTTGTGTTTTTACAGGAGAAAGAACCGATAGCTCTTCATCAGCTTTTCTCATAGTAGCTTCAAGTAATCAAACATATTTTTACTCTAGAGTATCTGATGGAAGCACTACTGGAAGACGTTTTTTATTTACGCAGGGTAATACTCTAGCATTTGCTTGTGAGGCAAGTAGATATGTAACTTTTTACAATGGTCATGGTAACTCATCTGATCGATTATTCAAGAAAAATATAGAGGATAGTAGCTATGGTTTGGAAGAAGTAAATAGTTTAAAACCAAGAAGATTTTATTGGAAAGATGAAACTAAATCTAAAGTAAAACAAATAGGTTTTATTGCTCAAGAGCTTGAAGAGGTATTGCCAGAAGCAGTTCGTGGGCATGAGGGCAATAAATCAATAATGGACAATAGTTTGATACCAGTTCTCACAAAAGCAATTCAAGAATTATCACAACAAGTTACCGATCTAAAAGCAGAGGTCGAATCATTAAAAGAATAAAACAATGGCAATAACATACGAGCTATCAATTAAGAATATGGATGCAGCACCCACAGAGGGTGACTTACAAGATGTAGTTAAAATCATTCACTACATGTATATAGGTAAGGAAACCGTAGATGGTAAAGATTTTCATGGATACGCTATAGGTGCAGTAGAAATTAACGCACCTAGCTCTGATTCATTTACATCATTTGCTGACTTAACCGAAAAACAAATTAAGGCATGGGTAGAACCAAAGTTAGACTTAGTAAGCATTAACGCTGATATAGCTTCTCAAATAGAATCACAAAAAAATCCACCAACAGTAGTAAAATCAAATCCTTGGGGTGGTGAGGATGAAGTTTAAATAACAATCAATATGGAAAATAAAATAACAGAAGAGCAGCTAAAAGACCTACAAGAATTAGTGTCAAAGATCAATCAAGCATCTAGTCAAATAGGTGGACTTGAATTGCAAAAACAAGCATTCGTTGGACAAGCAGCGGAGCATCAAAGAGACTTGAATAAGCTACAAGATAAGTTAGAAAAGGCTTACGGTAAAATTCAAATTGACATCAATAATGGTTCGTTCAAGCCAATCGAAGAAGAGGCTGAAGTAGCAGAAGAAGTCTAAGGTTCTAAGCAATTATTTATAGGGAGAAAACTCTCGTATGTTGTTGGTTAGTTTTGCGTATGGTGCTCGTATAAAGCACTTCTAACGCAAAAAAGACCTTAAATGCTAGTAAGACTTCATACATTTATTCGTTCTATTTTAAGAAAGAATAGGAGTGCTTTCGTTCCCCCTGCTTTAATTACAGAAGCTATAAATCAAGCTAGTTTTGATCTATGGAGGGAGTTGATTCAAGACTTCAGAACCACAGGAAAACAAAGTGATTTATTAAGTGCTTTTAAAGCATCAAGCTCCCCAGCGGTTGGTGGTGGAGTTTTTACCGTTGCTGGTAAATCAGAATCCGTAGTAGCTGGTATTTCAATATTGGATTCTAGCAGTAATGAGTATCCAACGAGATTGCTTACAAGCGATAGTGATTGGGTATTACGGAAGAAACTACCTGTAGAGGATATAAGTGAAAGCCTTGTAAAAAGGGTTACTGTAAATACTACTGTAAATGATCCGAATGTAGCATTACCTACGGACTTCATGGCTCATAAGGGAGCTATATATACCTCCGCTAATAGGAAAGGTAAGATTGTCCCTAGCGAGGAATTTCTAGAGCAAAAGCATCCAGTAGATCAAAAACAAATAGATTTTCAAAATATCAATGAGGATCTAATTAAATCGGCAAGTATAAGCTGTTCTGGAACTCCATCGGTAGGAACTCTCCCAGAGGATTACTTGAGTAATACTGGTGTCTTTTATAATGCTGAAAAAAGAGAAGGTAAAATATTAAGTCCACAAGACTTCTTAAACAAGAAGAACAGAGTCACAGATATCGTTGGATTAGAGGATACTTACACTGTCCAAGCCACGATAAACGCTGCTAGTGGAACGGCTGATCTTCCTGATAATTATGCTGCTAACACAGGTAGCTTTTACTCCTCTACTGGTATCGAAGGTAAAATACTCAAGCCAAATCAATTTAGAAACAAAGAGTTAAGACGGATAGAGGTAGAGGAAAGAGAAGAAGATTTTATTGTTACTACAACTATAGATTCTAGTAGTGGTGCTGTCGATTTACCCTTGGATTACCTTTATAACAAGTCGGTATTCTATTCAGCTAGTTTAGCTTCAGCTTCAAACAAACATGGTGTCATTTTAAAACCAAATGAATTTCATAGTAAGAATTTTAGAAAGGAAGAGATAAAAGATAGGGAGGAGGACTTTATTGAGAGGGCAACAATGGATTCGACTAGCGGAGTAGCTCAAGCTCTTCCAGACAATTATCTTTATCATAAATCTGTATTCTATACCTCGGCTGGTAAGGAGGGTATTATACTTTCAAGTGGAGAATTTGCTGAACGTAAAAACAGTGCTATTGCTCCTCCAGATGCCGACAATCCTATTGCTCATATATACGAGAATAAGATTGAGATTCTTCCAACAGCGAGTGGTTATATTTTACCCTATGTTGCTTACTATAATTCTAATAATCCAATAGCAACAATAGCAGACAATAAAATAACCATTCTGCCTGCTGCGAGTGGATACACATTACCCTACGTTTCATATTACAATGCGGACAACCCAATCGCTACAATTTACGATGATAAGATCGAGGTGTTACCAGCAGCAGATGGATATAAACTACCATACTTAGCTCTTTATTCTATTGATAATCCTATTGGAACAATAAACAATAATAAGCTAGAGGTTTTGCCAGAGGGATCCTTTACTTACACGCTTCCCTATATAGCTAAATACACAGCAGAGAATCCTATTGCTACAATTTTTGATAATAAAATCACCGTACTGCCATTAGCATCTGGATATGTTTTACCCTATGTAGCACACGCAACAGAACGGTTAGGATATTCTAGGGCATATAAAAGTGGAACTTCTTTAAAGTTTGAAATAGATCCAACTCCAAGCAACGCTAAAGTATACTTCATTAATCCACCAAGTACTGCTGCTGGTAATCCAGGATACAGTGCTGGTGTAGTTACGATTACCGCTACTACAGACCTTGATTGGGATGAGGCAGCTTTCAGTTCTATCGCAAGTAGAGCTTTGCTATACATAGGATCAAGTATTAATGATAATGATGCTACGAAAATTGAATCGCAAGTGAATCGAAATGAGAGCGATATTGTACCAAGAAGAGGTAGAGCAGCAAATAATCCAAGAAACTAAATGACAACAATAGCAAAATTATCTGAGCAGATATCAAGGATTTATGCTAGGTATATAGACAAGGAAAATCCGAATACAATTGTAGACAAGCGAGAACTTAAACTTCTAATTGTAGATGCAATCCACACTATTCTAGGAGCTAAACTAGCTGCTCAAAGTGCTAAAGGATTTGTAGATATACCTGAAGCCTTAATAGCTACTTATACCAACATAACGGTTAATAATGCAAGTTCAGTATACACTTGTACTTTGCCTGCCCAACCAGTGGCTAGTACTGGAGATATGGGCATTTACGAGGTATTTGGTACTGATGAATTGAATCCCTATATACCTATTCCAAAGCAGATAATGAAAGTAATGCAAGGTACTGATTTAGCTGTGCTAGAAAGTAAGATAGGATACTTTAGATCATCAAATGATAAGATAAGATTCACTGCTGATCCAACGGTAACCACCGTTACGATGAGGCTCATTATAAACGATATATCTAAGTACAGTGATACAGACATACTACCACTCCCAGCGGATTATAATCTACAAGTCATTGAACTTGTATTGAAGACACTAGGATTAGGAGTTGGTGCTATTCAAGAATTTAACGTAGAACAACAGCAAGATGCAAACCAAAACACTTGATCAAATCGTAAGAAATGAAATAGTCAATTCTCAATTGACACTTCATAGCTATGTACCTTTTTTATTCTACGCTATTAATGAGGTTAAGAAGCTCAGTGATGTATTTAGCTTCCAAGTATCTCAATCAGAGTTAACAATAACAGGAAGGACAGCATCACTACCAGCTAACTATAGAAGAGTTGTAGCCGTATCTAGAATAGAAGGAGAAAGATTATTACCACTCCCATATGATAACAAGATGAATACTGATGGGGTGGATTATACTACTGATGGTACAACTGGGTACGTTGGAGTATCGGAGATTCGTGATGATAATCTTCACTACACGATTAATGAAACTACAAACAAGATAATACTTAGTACTGAGGCTGGATCTAATAAGTATCGGTTAATGCTTACTTACGAATCAACTTTGTTTAGCACTACTACCAATACGGTGATCCCAATCATTTTTGAGCGAGTTATTCAAACTAGCATAAGACTACAAAGAGCTAAAAACTCTAGAGCAGAGCGAGGAGATGTGAATCGGGTAAATGAGATTTTAACAATAGAAAGGGAATATAGTAACGCTAAAAGGATATTAAAATCCCACCTTAATCCAATGACTTGGGAGGATATAATGATGGTTACACGCAAGGGCATACACAACTCAATAAAGAATTAAATGGAGAAAAAGATAATTTCTTTTTTAGGTGGGTTAAACAAAGATGATAACGGACTTAATTTCCCAGAGGGAGACTACAAGAGTGCTGAAAATATCATCATAGAAACCGATGAGGAGGGTAATGGTGTTGC
>Ga0209335_10004793_pt1 | contig 12708 bp, 17 predicted proteins | sample COG_09_FD_184753 | JGI IMG/M metagenome (GOLD analysis project Ga0209335, IMG submission 184753) | Pelagic Microbial community sample from North Sea - COGITO 998_met_09 (SPAdes) (version 2) | ecosystem: Environmental > Aquatic > Marine > Neritic zone/Coastal water | place: Helgoland, sampling...
TAGTGAATGAGAATGTAAAAATTTCGACCCAATAAAATATTCAAAAAGGGCAGTTTTTACTGCCCTTTTTTTTTGCCTGTCCTAAAACTCTTCAATGTTTTTTCAATGTCTGATCAATGTTCTCAACTTTGTCGAAATCGCATGCCACTTCTCTGAATTAACTTTTTGACATAATAGAAATTAATTAATAAGGTTTATAATGAATTTTACCCAATCTATTGCACATTGTTTCTCAAATTATACAAATTTTAATGGAAGAGGATCACGTTCTGAATACTGGTGGTTTTGTCTCTTCGCTTGGTCATTAAGTTTAGGTGGAAGTTTAATGGACTCTTCATCAGGTGGAAATGGGGAGGGAATGATGTATTGGATTGCTACTTTAGTAACAGCGTTACCAAGTCTCGCTGCAGGTGCAAGGAGATTACACGATGTAGATAAATCTGGTTGGTGGCAATTACTCTATATTACTGTCATAGGTATTATTCCTGTGGTAATTTGGATGGCAACAGAGGGAACTAAAAAGAATAATTTGTACGGAAAACCAATTAAACTAAAAAAATAGTATTAAATGGGTGGCATGCACATGTAATCTCATTCAAGATATTGAATAATATAATTAATAAAGATAGGATTATTTATGAAAAAAATAATTTTAATTCTTCTATTTAGTAATTTTATTATCTTCTCTGCTAATGCTGCTAAAGTAAATTGCATGTTTATGAATGGATATACTATTTCAAAAAATGGTGCATGGGTTGCCACTGAAGATGACTTCATGAAATTAATGGATCTATTTGGTGCAGAAGGTTTAAATCTTGAAATAGATAATTCATTACTTGCCAAGTTAGATACTAAACAACCTTTTTTTGCAGGGGAAACTTCAAATGGAAAGGTTTATTTAAATGGTGGAGATGCTGGAGTGGAAGGTAGAGCAATAAAAATTGAGGGTGATAATATTGTTATTTACTATGGTTTTTGCACAGTAGGATTTGGTTAATAGTAATGGAATGTAATACACTTCCATTTAGAGAACACTCTAAAAACATACACTAAACAAAATTAGAACCCTCGGAATGAAAGTTTCGGGGGTTTTTTATTCGCAAAAAATATAGACAGTGCTTTCTTCTAAAAGTTGATTAACTTTTTCATCATTCATTGAAAATGAAGTTAGTTTAATATGTGGACTAATCTTATTTGTTTTTAAAAAGTTTGTTACAGCAGAAGATTTAATTCCAAAACTTATACCTTCAGTGACATCCTTACTCATGCCAGCAACCGCTACTGCAACTAACTGACCATTTTCATCAACAATTGGACCCCCACTATTTCCAGGGTTTATGGCAAGGTCAACTGTAATTTCATTAGAATTATTGTCAAATCCTTTCAGTGAACTTATATTTCCTACATTAATTTTTAAATCATCACTTAAATACTTACCTAATGGATATCCTGCAACAATGACAAGTTGGCGTTTCCTTGGTTCTTTATTTGAAAAAGATATAAATGCTCTGGGTTTGAGATCTACTTTTAATAAAGCAAGATCAAGTGTCTTGTCTGTTGAAATTAAATTTGTCTCATACTCTTTACTAAAGTAATTTATTTTAGATAATTCACACCCCTCAACGACATGATTGTTTGTTATTAAATTTCCTCTGTTATTTATAAAGAATGCTGTTCCACTACTCGTATCACCTTTGCCTGGGGCACTATCTCCCTTATTGCAGGCAAATATTTTATCAAAATCCATTGTTCCTTTTTGAGAATCTTTTCTATAATTAACTTCATTATTATTTAAATTAATATTTAAAGTGTAAATGTTATCCCATTCTGGTAGGAGTCCTTCATATAAGTCTTTTGCCGTAATTATTCCCCCAGCAAAATTTGAAATATTATAATTATCATAATTATATTTTTCTGGTCTAATTTTAAATTTGTCTGAGTATATTCTAAAAAATCCTTTACACTCTTCAGGTTTCCTTTTGCACCAGTTTAAATTTTTTTCATGTCGTTTATTGATATATTCATCATTTAATATCCTTAATCGAGTTACGGTAGATTGTTCAATATTAATTGAAAAAATATAATCATCATACCATGGACCCTCATATATTATTGTTGACCCATCATCACTCCACATTCTATATTTATTAAATTCTTCCCACGATTTGAAAGTTGCCTCTTCTAATCCTCCTTTTATAAAACATTTATTTAATTCAAAAAATTCAGCAAACCCAACATTGCACCACATCAAAACCAGAAAGATGTATAGAGAGAGTTTTTTCATTTATTTTTTTTTCTAAATTCAAAAAAAAATACCAATAGAACAAAAATGATAGTACAAGTTATCCAATATATTGGAGACCCTGGAATTTCATTAAAATCTATTCCATACCTCTCAAGTCCCGGACCATATTTTTCCTTTTGCAAAAACTCATCTAAAAATAACATTAAGATTAAGGGAACTACATAAGAAACAGGTAACCAAAAAATTATAATTCTCCACAACATAAATAAATTATAACCCCACTCCTCAATGAAGTCACCTTTCTACTTGCTTTCTAATTGAACGATTTTCTCAAATTACCCTTTCAAATGTGCTTGATAATACGATATACTATTAATCAATGAGTTTTAGCATTGGACAATTTATTCCCTTAATAATACTTACAGGTGGAGTTCCTGTTCCATCTATTGTTGCCCTGATTATGTTTTTTAAAAAAAAAAAGCGTGAAAAATTAATATTCAAAAATGAGTTAAAAAAGTTTTTATGGGTCAATTATTCTCTGGAAGGAAGAGTTAAACGTGAAGATTATTGGTATTATGGGTATGCATTGTATTGGACTATAATTTTAATATTTTTATTATTATCTGCTATTATTTATTTTGTTGCTATGTATGTCATCGGAGAAAAAGTTGCCAATTTTGTTTATGTGGTAATTGGTTTAATCCCAATTTGGACATCTTACGGTATGAAATTTCTTTCCAATAAAATAAAAAGGTTACACGATAATAATAAATCAGGTTGGTTTTTACTCTGGACTCTTTTTCCTATATTGGGACAATTATTTGGTCTTTATATTTTTATTACAAATTGGTTTTTGAGGGGAACAATTGGTTCTAATGATTATGGTAAGGACTCTGTAGAAAAAGATATAATGCCTGTTATCACAATCAAAGATGTCGCCAAAACTTTTGGATTACTTTTAATTATTATCACTATCTTTGCTGTGTATGGTGTGGTTGTTGGTTTGTTAACTGGAGGAATGTAACCCCACTCCTCAATGAAGTCACCTTTCTACTTGCTTTCTAATTGAACGATTTTCTCAATGAACTTTTCAATGAACTTCTTAAATAAGCAAGTATTGGCGTAATATGTGTGTGAATGTAATCCCACTCTTTCTAAATAAAATTTTAAAAGGGCAGTTTTTACTGCCCTTTTTTTTTGCTCGTCTTCAAAATATTTGAATGGTACTGTTGATCCATGAAAAAATTAATTTTAACATTAGTTGTTATTTTAATTTCAACAAATATTCTTCATGCTGCTAAATTTAAATGGAAAAAGATTTCCACTAACACCGAAAATGCCATTTTTTATTTAGATATAAACACTGTCTATAGAGTTGGGGATTACATTTATTATTGGATGTTAGTAGATAATTTTAGTCTTGATGAGGAAATTAAATCATCTATTACACATAATATGGTTAAGTGCAGTACGCTTGAAAATAGACCAATATCTTTCGCAGGTTTTGCTAAAAAAAAAGGTAGAGGTGAACCTGTGAATGGTTTAGACTTTATTGTTCCGGAAGATGTACCAGATATGTTTGAGTGGACTAAATTTCGAAAAAATTCATCTCATGGAAATCTCTTAGTTGAGGTGTGTGGAATAAGCATGTAACCCATCCTATTAGACCTAAAAATTCTAAATTAATTTTGACATGAGAGAAATTAATTATTAAAGTCTGATAATGAATTTTGGTCAGTCTATTTCACATTGTTTTTCAAATTACTTTAATTTTAACGGAAGAAGTTCTCGTTCAGAGTTTTGGTGGTTTGAATTATTCGCTATTGCATTAAGTGTTTTAGGAAGTGTATGGGATGCATCTATGGGGGATACTAGTGGAAATGGAATGATGTATTGGTTATTTTCTGCTGCCACTTTTTTTCCAGCAATTGCTGTTGGTGCAAGACGTCTTCATGACGTTGGCAAATCAGGATGGTGGCAATTACTTACGATTACATTAATTGGATTAATACCATTAATAATTTGGTTTGCAGCTGAAGGAACTAAAAAAAGTAATTCCTACGGAAAACCAATTAAACTAAAAAAATAAAATTAATATATTGTAGCAACATTTAATCCATGAAAAAATTAATTTTAACATTAGTTGTTATTTTATTTTCCACAAATACTCTTTTTGCTAAGCAGATAAAATGGACCAAAATTGTAACTACCGAAGATAGAACAACTGAATTTTATTTAGATAAAAAATCAATAAGAAAAGTAGGTGAATTCCATTATTTTTGGATGATGTCAGATTATCTAATATTAGAAGAAGGTGATAACCCAGATACAAAATCAAGCATAACTTTTAATATAATAAATTGTAAAACAAACGAATTGAAAAGAGTAACCATGACTACTTTCACATTAAATAACGTAAAAGGTAAAATTAGTAGTGATTTTATAGTTCCAGATTTAGGCATGGATCTTTTCCAATGGAGATTTTATTCTGAAGAAACTGCTTTTGGTATGGTTTTTAAAGAAGTGTGTAAAGTTAATTAAAACAGTGAAGTTTTGTGGATTTTTATTTTTTAATTGATGTTAACTTTTGAAAAAAATTGCTGGTAGAAACATAGTCTAAAATTCTATTCATTAATCTTTCTAATGGTAATAATAATATTCCTAAAATAATTTTAGAAAAAATAGTGAATACTGGAACACCATTGGAATAAAACAAAATTAATGGATCAACTAAAAAATTAATATATTCAAATAATGCTAAAATCATCATGAATGATATTGAGGTTGCAATAACTGTTGCTTTACCAGATTTTTTTAAAAATAAAGTTACAGACAATAAGATTAAAAAAAATAGAATTTCAGATAAATAAAATATTTTGCTTTGCCACCACGGTGGATTAATTTTGAATGAAAAAAAGTTAGTATCTGAAATTAATCCCTCCGAACTAATGCCCTGAATATAAAATTTATAATCACCTGGATTTAAATTAGTATAAGTTATAGTTTCATTTTTAGAAAATTTTGAATAATTATTTTCATAACCTTCTAATTTATATCTAAATTGATTATTTTTTTCGTTTATATAATCTGTTAAAGAAACCGTGAACGATAATTTATTTTCATTATAATTAAATAAATTTTTTGTCGTAAATTTACTGTTTAAAAGGTCTTTTTCAGGTCCAAAATTAAGAATATATTTATCATTATTTTTAATAGATGAAAATATAACTTCCTGTGAGTCTGGATCTTTGTTTATTTTTCCAATCACAACAATTCCCTCATTACTGCTCATTAAAGTTAAATCTTTTAAAAAAAAGAACTTTATCGATAGATGGTGAGCAAGTAAGTTAAAAGGAAGTATTTTTAAATTAAGAGACTTATCTAATTCATAAAATGTTTGAACTCGACGATCATTTATTCTCTCAGTAAAGTTTATCCAATAAGTCTTATTATTAGTTTCTTCTATTTTTAGAATAACTTTTTCTTTTATATTTGGTACAGTATCAAATATTTTACTTATATAAAAAGTCTCTTTGTTTTCATTAAATTGATAAATCTTATCTTGTGTTTTAAAAATAAGTTTATCATAAATTTTAAAAATTTTAATTTTTCCTTTTTTTGGTAAATAACTATCATCATATAGTGTTGTTTCTAATTTATTTAACTGGTTTAAATCATTTGGTATCAATTTAATCCGATAGACACCTTTTTTTTGAACCGCAAACCAAATTTCATTTTTATTAATTACTTCTTTTATGTGCTGTGTACTTTTTATATTATTTAAAATTTTGTATTTATCTGGATATTTTTTGCTAACAATAAAGATCCCATTTTTTGCCCTAACATAAAGATAATCTTTAAAAATTTTACTTTCTTTGATTTGATAAACTCTGCCTGTTAATTTAAGTTCAATAAGTTGTTGGTAATTGTCATTAATATCTATTTTACCTAGGCCAAAATTAGAACCAACTAAAAGTTCATTACCATTATTATATAAGCTCCAAACCTGTGTATTAATTTTTGTTTCAGCAACTTCTATAAACTTTTGTTTTAAATTAGATTTGTCATCCACTATAAGTTTTTTTATATTAGTGCTTGTTCCGACATATAAGTGATTATTAAAATTTTCTACAGAGAGAACTGTACTGCCTAAATTAGTTTCTTTAACTGGAAGATATTTAAAATACGAATTTGTATTTATTTTAGCTATTCCATCATTTAATCCTAACCAAATATTATCATTATTATCTTCAAATATAGATCTCACACTGTCTACTCTTAACCCTGAATTTGAATCTAAATGTAACAAGGGTTTTAATTTTTTATCTAAAATATATAAACCCTCATATGTTGCTAAACCAATTTTATTTCTCTTTAGATTATAAGTTCTATAAATTACGCCTATGTTATTAATTAAATCATTTTCAATCTTTATAAATTCATCTTTTATTTTTTTATAAACTCCAAACTTTCTTGTAAAAATAATTAAATCACTTTCGTCAGAAAAATGAAAACCAGATATAGTTTTATCTTTAAATATTTCAGAATTTTTAATTAAAAATATTTCTTTATTTTCAATTGTTGCTATTCCTAGTCCTTCTATTGCAACATATAATTTATCATTTATATATCGTGATACACCAAATTTTTTTTTTTTAATTTTATTTATTATAGATATCTTTTTATTTTTATAAAAAAATAGGTTATTTTTGGATCTAAAAAAAATTTCATTGTTGTTTAAAGAAAAACTTTCATAGATTATGTCTCTATTATCACTCTTCTTATCTAAAAAAATTTTAAGAGATAAAAATTTTGCATTTCCATTTCCATCATTTGATATGAAGCCAAAATCACCTCGACTACCTATTACTATATTTCCTGCTTGATCAACACTGATAGATCTTGCTGAGTATTTATTATCAAGAAGTAGACTTTTCCACTGTTTACCATCATAAATAAGGAGACCATAACTATTTGCAAAATATAATTTGCCATCTTTTCCTTGTGTAATATCCCATGTTTGAGTTTGACCTCCATTAATAGATGGGGGGTAATTTGTAATCTCTGGTAAAGGGTACTTAATTATCTCAGACGCGCTACTTATATTAATAATTAATAAATTAATAAAAAATAATAATATAAGAAATATTTTTTTCATAAACTAACCCTAACCCAACTCTAAAACGAAGTCGAGCAGTGCCCTGTAAAGCAAGAAAGAAATGAACTTAGATGAGCAAATATCTAAAAGAGTAGATAAATAAATGCTTAATGAACCAGTGAATGAAAATATAATTCCACTATTTCTAAAATACTAATTATATCTAAGCGGAGGTCTTGAAAACTTTAATATCTTAGATGACTCTCCATCATAAAAAATAATTTGCATCTCAATATGTGTAAGATTAAAAAATTCTGATTCAGTGCCAGGATCATTGCTGTATTTAAAGCGTACTTCATCAGAAAATTGTGAAATACGAGATGGATTAATATTAGCAATATCACATTTTGGTTTTAAATAAGGAAGTTCTGTTTCTTTCCACTCACCGACATTAGAAACTTTAATAAATCTATATCTAATTTTAGATATAGCACATCGATAAGGCATTATGCCAATAAATCCCCAACTTTCATAGTTTGCTCTATCATCAAAACTAATCCATATGGGTAAGTTATTTAAAATCCTTTTTGAGCTTTTTTTGTACTCTTCAAGTCCGTTAAAATTTAATTTGAAAGGGCCCATCATTTCATCATTAATATTTTTATATTTTACATAAATTATAGTGTTCATTGTTTCTTTGTCTTTTGGTATAGATATTGATGTGTTGGGCATGTCTGAATTAGTTCTAGGATCAACATATCCTGAAGGTCCAGTTGAAGTATATTCTTCTTCATCTCCTATTTTGTAAAGAATTTCTTTGGCAGGTTCTATTATTTGCAAATTAATATGCCAGCCTTGATTGCTCAAAATAGTATTGAATGTTACATTTTTTGTTATCTTTGATAATGTAGAAAGTGCTTTAATTCTTTTCTCGGCATAAGAGATCCATTCGGATGCAATTTCATTATCAACAAAATATTTTAAAAATTTTCCTTCATTTTTTAGTGATATAAATTTTTCAAGATATTTTAGTTCTTCTCTTTTATCAGATAGTGATTGAATACCTTTTCGTATTTCAGAATATTCTTTACTTAACTCATAAAAGGCTGGAGTAAAATCTGGATTTCTTAAAATAAAGTCATGAAGCATTTTTGTCCTAGTTGGAGAATTGAAGAGTAAAATTTTTGCAAATTCAACAATTGGACGAGAGTCTTTTTCATAAATAGCAGAATAAATCTCTCTGGCACCAGCGCTTCCTTCCTGAATTTTCAAAAAAGTTTGATACCTAAGATGTGGATCAATGAAATCTAATTTAAATGCAAAATAATCATTATAACTCTGCCTCGCATTTATATAATCACCACCTAATTCTTGAATACGAGCATTATGATAAAACTGTTCTGGTCTAGTTGGGTTATCAATAATCCCATTACTTTTATTTATTTCTGAAAATTCTTTTTGTATTTCATCAAGTTTAGTAACAATTTGTTCTGTAGTTTCTTCAATATTTTCTGTTGTCTTTTTAATTTGAGAAATATCATCTTGTAGTAAACCAATTGAAGACTGTAGACTTGAAATGAAGGGTATGGTTTCGGCAAGGAATCCTTTTTCCTGTTTTTGTTCACCTTGAAAAAAATAAAAGATACCTGAAAAAAACATTATGAAAAAACTACATAAAAAAGCAGGAATGATTTTTGTTTGTAAAGATTTTGATAAAAATATAGTTAAAAAAAGTAAAATTGATGTGATTGATGTAAAAAAAAATATATAACTTACAAATGGAAATAAGGGTTGAAGAATATCAGAAACTGTACCACCAATTAATCCTATAATCCCAAATAAAGAGCCTGTTTTTTTTAAGTTACTTATTATTAATTTTTTCATAACGAACCTTAACCCAGCTCATAAACGAAGTCATCTTTCTCGTACCCTTCTAGTTTTATACGATTTTGCAGTGAACTTTTAAATAAGTAAGTACTGGCACAAAATGAATTTGGGTGTAATACCATTCTTTCTATATAAATTTATAAAATTTTTAAAGAAACTTAATATTGAATATAAAATTTAAAATGATATTTTGAGTTATGGATTTTCAAACTTCAATTAAAACATGTTTTAATAAATATGCTGTTTTTTCAGGTAGGGCATCAAGGTCTGAATTTTGGTTTTTTGCTTTATTTGGAATTCTTGGTGGAACTGTAGCAGTAATAATTGACTCAATGATTTTAGGTTATCCAGCTGAAGACAATGGACCAATTAATTTGATATTTTCGATTGCTTTGCTAGTTCCTTCAATATCGGTAACGGCAAGAAGACTGCATGACATAAATAGATCTGGTTGGTTTCAATTACTTTGGATTACTATAATTGGTGGAATATTATTAATCATTTGGCATGCTACTGAAGGTGAGAAAAAAAAGAATAGATTTGGTCCTCCAATTAAGTTTAAAAAATAATCACTAAATATATTTACAATATATGCAGCGTAGCCATGCAATCCTACTCTTTATAAATAAAATTCAAAAAGGAATATCTTTAATATCATTTTTTTGCTTGTCTTATTAATGTTTGAACAATAACGTTAATTAATGAAAAAATTAATTTTATTACTAATAGTTACTTCATTCACATCAAACATACTTTACGCAAATAATTTTAATTGGACAAAAGTAATAACATCAAAAGATGGTAATACTGCTTGGTACTATGATAAAAAATCAATACGTAAGGTGGGGAATTATAAATTTTATTGGCAATTAGCAGATTATTTAAAAGATTATGACGAAGATAAATCAGTAGTATCACACTCTATGGTAAATTGTGATACATATGAAATGAAATGGATCACATACACTGGTTATTCAGATCACATGGGTAGAGGTACAATAAATTTTGAGTCTATAGTTCCCGAAGATGATATCACATATTTTAAATGGGAATATTTTGACCCTAAAACGACCGTGCAAGGATTAATTACAAAAAAAGTTTGCAATTCAGAATAAGATGACAGAAATGTAAATGTAATATATTTCCAATCCAAAAACACTCTTAGAACAAAAGTTAAAAAAATTAGAAACCTCAAAATGAAATTTTTGAGAGGTTTTTTTTATTTTTTAATATGTGCCAAGTGATGAAAAAAATGCAAAAAAACCAACTCCTAGAACTAATAAAATTAATACTGCAATTAAAAGAATTATGTAATTTATAATTAAACTGGCAATTACTAAGCCTCTACCTGAGTATTCTTTTTCATTTCTGTTAATATCATTTAAAGCAACATGACTCATAACTAAACCAATGATTTGTAATAAAAATGGTAACAAAAAAGAGGTAAATATTCCAACTATAGTAATAATAAAACTAGCTAATCCTAAAGTGTGTATTTTTGGAAGAGGTGTTGAAAGTCTGTATTCATAAACTTTATCAGGTCTACTTTTTTTTTTACTCTTTCTTTTTTTTTCCATAAATCTAGCGTATCACATATTGTAAAAACAGACACTTGATAGCAGATATTTTTCGATGAAAAGAGTGACGTAAATTACTTAATAAATTTAAAATTAGTTGGTTATAATAGTTGATTTTCATGGTTTTTTTTTTGTCGTTTATCAATTTTATTAATGCTAGAGTTTGTGAATAAATTAAACTAAATAGGGAGATATAAAATGGCATTTGCAACAGTAAACTTAGAAAAAGCAGGCTTAGTAAAAGAAGCACCTGTTGGTTTTTCTTGGACAACTTTCTTTTTTGGATTTTTTCCAGCAGTATTTAGAGGTGACGTGAAATGGGCGATATTAATGATAATTGCAGCCATTTGTACTTTTGGAATATCTGGATTAGTGTTCTGCTTCATTTATAATAAATTGTATATTACAGGATTGGTAGAAAAAGGATACAAAATCAAAAACTATTCTGGAAATAAAGCGCTTATTGAGGCTAAATTATCTATGAAATTAAAATAATAATTTTCTGTTTGGATATTTTAGATTAATACAAAAAACAATTTCTGATTTAGATAATTATAATTTAAATAAGTATTTAATTATAATTACATCTATTACTGCAATCCTATCTTTAGGAGTTATTTATTGTACATATTACTTATTTTTTGAATTTTTCTTTGAAACCAACAATTTTCAAAGTCAATATTCTTTAATTAATAAAATTTATAACTCATATCTGTTTTATTTAATTTCTATTATTTTTAAAGTTCTACTTGGTTTTACTATTTTTGGATTAATTATGGTTCCTATTGGAACAATTGTTACTGGTTTTTTTGGAGATAATATATTTGATATAATAGATAAGAAAAATATTAAAAAATATAAATTTAAAAGAAAAAATAATGCATTTTACTTATCTTTAAGATTCTCAATAATTTGTGCTTTAAGGACAACCTTTTTAAATATTTTAATTATTCCATTGTATTTTTTTATACCTATTGGAAATCTATTTATTTTTGTATTCGTAAATGGTTATTTTATTTCAAAGGAATTTTTAGGTAATTTTCTTATACAGTTCCATAATAAAAATTATGTAAATAATTTTTATTCTTCAAGAAGTACAGAGTTATATTTTTTAGGCTGTATGATTGCATTTCTATATACAATTCCATTGATTAATTTTTTTATTCCTTTTATCTCAAATGTATTATTCACAAATATCATATTAGGAAATAAAATTAAAATTACTTCTTAACTCACCTACTCTATTAATACTGAGAAAATATTTTTATGACTTAACAAGGAATTATGATTTTTTAAATATATAAATAATCGTTAAAATTATAAGTACTATGATAATCCAAATAGTGAGATTAGTTAAGAGTTGTTTTAATTTAGAGTTTGATTGCAAAAAAGCAGGAAGAACTAAAAGAAGAACTCCTATCATATAGACTACAGGTAGCATCTGATCCATTATTCGACTATCTTATCATATAAAATATTGTTAGGATATATTATGTCAAAAAGATATAGCGGAAAATCATTTAAAGATTCTAGCACTGCTAAAAAACCAAAATTGAGTCTGAAAGAAAAAAGAAGAAATAAAAAAGAAAAATCTAAAAAGTCTTAGATTTTAGCTCTTTTTTGGCTATGTTTTTTAAAGGTAAAATTTTTAGGTCGGTCACTTCTACTTTTAAACTTCTTCTTTCCACTAAAGCCAAAGCTTTTTTTCTCTCCATCTCTTGATGAACTTTCAGATGTTTTTTTTCCAAAGTATTTTGGATTATTTGTAAAGCCAGTTGGTTTTGTGTCGTTTTTCTTAGTGGAACTAGATTTTCCCTTATATCCAAAACTTTTTTTCTCTCCATCTCTTGATGGTCTTTCAAGTTTTCTTTTGCCATAAGATTTTGGTTTATCTCCAAAAC
>Ga0209335_10004797_pt1 | contig 12704 bp, 14 predicted proteins | sample COG_09_FD_184753 | JGI IMG/M metagenome (GOLD analysis project Ga0209335, IMG submission 184753) | Pelagic Microbial community sample from North Sea - COGITO 998_met_09 (SPAdes) (version 2) | ecosystem: Environmental > Aquatic > Marine > Neritic zone/Coastal water | place: Helgoland, sampling...
CACTCAATGTTGATGAATATAAATAATTTAATATATAGATTAGAACCGAATGATAAAGAATTAAGGATTTTAGCTAGTATTATTAGTTCATTAAGCAAAAAATAATATTAAAGCTTAATTGACAAATAGTCTCTAAGGCTTATAAACACTCAAATATTAAATATGACAAAAAGATTAAAATCTAAACACAAAGTTGATCGTAGACTTAAAGCAAATATATGGGGCAGACCAAAAAGTCCTTTTAACTCTAGAGCTTACCCTCCCGGACAACATGGCCAAAATAAAAAAGGTAAACCCACAGATTATGGAATTCAGTTACAAGCTAAACAAAAATTAAAAGCTTATTATGGAAATATTAACGAAAGACAATTTAGAAATATTTATAGAAAAGCACTATCTAAAAGAGGTGATACTACAGAAAACTTAATTGCTTTACTTGAAAGTAGACTTGATACAGTAATCTACAGAGCTAAATTTGCTCCAACGGTTTTTGCCGCAAGACAAATGATTAATCACGGGCATATTAAAGTTAATAAAAAAAGAGTAAATATTGCAAGCTATGTTGTTAATAGCGATGATTTAATTGAGGTAAGAGAAAAATCAAAAAAATTAACTGTAATTGACGGAGCTCTGCAAAGCAAAGAGAGAGATGTTCCAGAATATATTCAGTTAGACGATAAAAATAAAAGTGCTAAGCTTATAAGAATTCCAAAATTTGCAGAAGTTCCTTTTCCAATAATTATGGAGCCAAGTTTAGTTATTGAATATTACTCAAGATAATTGAATTTCTTTAGTCTATTTAAAAGAAACTTAATTTATAAAATCAAAAAAAAAATTACAATAGATTCAGATAATGTTAAACTAGACTCATTAGATGAGCTTTTTCACTATTACGGAAGTGATAAAAGTAATATTTTTATTAAAAATAATAAAAAAGGCCATGGTTATTCTAAGTTTTACGAAAAAAAATTAGAAAAATTTAAAAATAAAAAAATAAACATTTTAGAAATAGGATCTTATGCGGGTGCATCTGCAGCTGCTTTTACAAAATATTTTCCTCATTCAAATATTTTTTGTTTTGATATAAATGTTTCAAATTTCATTTATAAGTCAAAAAAAATACATGTATTTGGACTTGATATTAAAAATGAAAAAAAAAACAAAAAAAAATTAGATCAAATATTTTCAAAATATAACATTCAAAATTTTGATATAATTATTGATGATGGTTCACATAATTTAAGAGATATTTTGATTGGGATAAAATATTTTTTCAAATACGTAAAAAAAAATGGTTTGTATATTATCGAAGATTACAAACACCCAAATTATTATCAATATAACAATAATATCAACCATGTGTTTATCGATGAGTTTTTGAAAAATTTGAAGGATGCAAAAATTACTGTATCAAATATAATTTCTAAAAATGAGCAAATGATTTTAATAAATTCAGTTAAGAATATAGATTTATATAAAGGTAATCTTAATGACTCAGATATATGCTTTATAACTAAACTTTAGATTAAATAATTTTTTTATCTTCAAAAAGTTTTTTTAATTCACCTTTTTCATACATTTCTTTCACAATATCACAACCACCAATAAATTCTTTTTTTACATAAAGTTGAGGAATAGTAGGCCAGTCGCTAAATTCTTTAATCCCTTGTCTTAGGTTTTCATCCTCAAGAACATTAATACCTTTAAAATTTATATTTAAATGTTTAAGAACATTGGATACAGCCATTGAAAATCCACACTGAGGCGTATCTGGAGTCCCTTTCATAAATAAACAAACATCATTTTCACCAATTAATTTTTCTATTTTTTTTTTATATTCCACTATTTTCCTTCAGTTGTGATTGATAAGGCGTGTAATTCATTACCCATTTTACCTTTTAATGATTTGTACACAAGTTTATGCTGTTCAATTTTACTTAAATTATTGAACTGCGATGATTTAATTGTTGCAGCATAATGATTGTTGTCACCCATTAAATCTTTTATATCAATTGATGCGTCTGGAATGGACTCTTTAATTAGTTTTGTTATTTCATCAACAGGTAAAGGCATTAGTAATTATTATACCATTCGTTGTTAATTTTAAATAAATCATTTGTACTAATTTTTAATTCTTTTTCGATTTCAAAGAATTTTTTTTGAGTTATACCAATGTTTTCGTAAAAAATATTATTTTCTTTTAAAATATTTTCAACTTTGTTCAAATTACTTATTTCAATTTCAATAATATATCTAGCTTGATCTTCTCCAAAAAAATATTCATATACATTAGTTAATTTTTTTGGTTTAAAAATTTTTGCACCATACTCAGATCCAATAGACATTTCAGATAAAGCTGTAATTAGACCGCCATTAGACACATCATGAGATGATAAAACTAATTTTTTATCAATTAATTTTAATAAAGTTTCACCATTATTTTTTTCATTTAAAAGATTTACCTCTGGGGGCATGCCTTCGTTAATTGAATAATTTTCTTTTAAAAAACAACTTTGCTCCAAGTGCCCGAACGTTTTTCCTATAAGTACCAAAGTGCTGTTATCTTTTTTAAAAATATGATTTAGAGGTTTTGATAATTTTTTTATTAAACCAACACCTCCGATTACTGGAGTAGGGTTGATATTTTTTTTATTTGTACCATTATAAAACGAGACATTTCCCGAAACGACAGGATAATTTAAGAATTCACAAGCTTCTCTAATGCCCTCCAAACATTCAGCGAACTCTCCCATAATTTCTTCATTTTCTGGATTACCAAAATTTAAGCAATTTGTTATTGCTAAAGGCTTTGCACCCACAGCAATTAAGTTCCTCCAATTTTCACACACAATTTGTTTACCACCAACTAATGGATAAGCTTTGCAATAGTTTGCGGATGAGTCAACTGATACAGCGATTGCTTTGTCTTTGCTATGAATTCTAATTATAGCTGCATCAGATCCTGATTTTTGTACCGTATCGCACATTACCGTTTGATCAAACTGATTAGTAACCCAACTTTTATTCGAATGATTAGGACTAGATAAAATTTTAACTAAAGCATCTTCAATTTTTATTTTTTTGAGTTTTTTTAAATCAACTTTATTTTTTTGAGTTTTTTTTTTGATCCATTTTCTATTATACAAAGGCGCTTGTGAGGCTAAAGCATCAATAGGAATATCACCTTCAACCTTATTATTAAATTTTAAGGTAAGCTTATTGGTGTTAGTAGTTTTTCCAATTACAACAAAGTCTAAATCCCATTTATCGAATATTTTTTTTGCATTTTTTTCTTTTCCATCTTCTAATATAATGAGCATTCTTTCTTGGCTTTCAGACAACATCATTTCATATGGAGTCATATTTATTTCTCTACAAGGAACTTTATCTAGTTCAAGTTCTATACCAAGGGAACCTTTAGAGGCCATTTCTACACTAGAGGATGTTAATCCTGCTGCTCCCATATCTTGAATTGAAATAATAGAATTGTCCTTCATTAATTCTAAACAAGCTTCCATTAAAAGTTTTTCAGTGAAAGGATCACCAACTTGAACTGTTGGCTTTTTTTCTTCAGAATTTTCATCAAATTCTGCAGAGGCCATTGATGCTCCATGAATTCCATCTCGACCAGTCTTTGAACCTACATAAACAACAGATTTATTTAAACCTTTTGCTTTTGAATAAAAAATTTTATCTTTTTTGGCATGACCAACTGCCATTGCGTTAACTAAAATATTTTCATTATATGTATCATTAAATTTAGTTTCACCGGCCACTGTTGGAATTCCTATACAATTACCGTAACCCCCGATTCCTGAAACAACTCCATTTAATAAATTCTTAGTTTTTGGGTGTTCTGGTGCACCAAAATGTATAGAGTTAAGTAGAGCAATAGGCCTAGCTCCCATTGTAAAAACATCTCTTAATATTCCTCCAACTCCAGTTGCTGCTCCTTGATATGGCTCAATATAAGAAGGGTGGTTGTGACTTTCAATTTTAAAAACTATTGCATCATTGTCACCAATATCAATCACCCCTGCATTTTCCCCAGGCCCTTGAATGACTTGTTTTCCTTTAGTAGGTAATTTTTTTAAATGTATTCGAGAAGATTTATATGAACAATGCTCATTCCACATTGCTGAAAAAATTCCAAGTTCTAAAAAATTAGGTTCTCTTTCTAATAGTACTTTTATATTTTCATATTCTTCTGGTTTTAAACCATGTTTTTCAATTATTTGGTCTGTAATTTTCATTTAATTTAATAAACTTGTAAATAGATTAATTCCATCTTTATTAGAAATAATTTCATCCACCATGCGTTCTGGATGAGGCATCATTCCTAAAATATTTTTTTTTAAATTCAATATCCCAGCAATATTTTCTAAAGATCCATTTGGATTAGAATTATTGTTAATATTTCCTTTTTCATCACAGTATTTAAAAGCAATTAATCCCTCTTTATTTAACTCATCCAAATGGTTGGAGTCTGTAAAATAATTTCCTTCATTATGTGCTATATTAATTTTTAGTATTTGATTGTTCTTATATTTATTGGAAAACTTTGTGCTGTTATTAATAACTTTGATGTGAACATCTTTATTTATAAATTTCAAATTTTTATTTCTTAACAAGGTACCTTTTAAGAGACCTGTTTCGGTTAAAATTTGAAATCCGTTACAAATACCTAAAATTAAACAACCTGAGTTTGCAGCTTTAATTATCTCATCAATAATTAATGATTTTCCTGCTATAGCACCTGATCTTAAATAATCGCCATATGAAAAGCCACCAGGTAATACTATCAAATCAGATTTTGGTAATTTAGTTTCTTTATGCCAAACCATTTGGTTTTTAAATTGCATTTTTTCTAAAGCAACAGCTACATCTCTATCACAATTTGAGCCTGGAAAAACAATTACAGATGATCTCATTAAATTTTGCTAATTTTATAATCTTCAATAATAAGATTAACTAAAATTTTTTTACACATTTCATCAACCTTTTTTTCAGCAGTTATCTGATCACTATCATCGACCTCTATTTGAAAATATTTACCCTGTCTTACATTTTTCAAATCATCCATACCCATGTTGACTAAAGTATTCTCAACAACTTTACCCTGAGGATCTAAAACATCTTTTTTAAGAGTAACTGTTACAGAGAATTTCAAATTATTTTTTTTTAAATTTTATTGGGATTGTTTTTCCAAAATTAACTTCGCTTATATTTGTTTCTTCAGGCATAATACCCAATCTTCTTGCAACCTCTTGATATCCTTGAATAACATTACCTAAATCTTTTCTAAATCTGTCTTTATCTAATTTTTTTTCAGTTTTAGAATCCCATAAGCGACATGTATCAGGACTTATTTCATCTGCCAGAACTATTTCTTTTTCTTCATTGTCTTTGTTCCAAGCTTTTCCATATTCAATTTTAAAATCTACAAGTTTAATACCAATGCCTCTAAATAAACCTACTAAAATGTCATTAATTCTTAAAGTCATCCTATCAATTGTTTTGATTTCTTTTTCAGATGCCCAACCAAAAGAAAAGATATGCTCTTTAGAAATTAAAGGATCATTAAGTTCATCTTTTTTAAAGCAATATTCCAACAATGGTTGTTCCAATACCGTTCCTTCTGGAATACCTAATCTTTTAGTAAGTGAGCCAGTTGCAATATTTCTTACTATAAATTCTATAGGAAATATTTCAGCTTTTTTAATCAATTGTTCCCTCATATTTAGTCGTTTTATAAAATGAGTTTTAATCCCACATTGAGCAAGATTAGTTAAAATATGTTCAGAAATTCTATTATTAAGAACTCCTTTGCCTTCTAAACTAGTTTTTTTCAAATTATTAAAAGCTGTTGCGTCATCTTTAAAATGCTGAATAACTAAATCTTTATCTTTTGTTTCATAAAGAACTTTAGCTTTACCTTCGTATAATTTTTTGCCTTTATTCATTTGATTATTTTTTAAGACTTCTTTTGAAAATTATATTAATTTTTTTTGTATGGTAACTAAAATTAAATAGCTTTTTAAGTTTATTAACAGGTATTTTATTTGTAATTTTTTTATCCGTGACAATTTTGTTGTAAAATGAGGAATTATCTTTCCATGCCTGCAATGCATTATTTTGAACTAATTTATAAGACTCTTCCCTTGTAAAACCTGCTGAAGTTAATTCTAAGAGAACTCGTTGAGAGAAAAAAATACCATTTGTGATATCTAAATTTTTTTTCATATTTTTTGGATAGACATTTAAATTTTTAACCACATTACTTAATCTATTAAGAGCAAAGTCCAAAGCTATAGTAGTGTCTGGTCCAATATTTCTCTCAACGGCTGAATGAGAAATATCTCTTTCATGCCATAGAGCAACATTCTCTAACGCAGGAACAACACTTGATCTAATTAACCTTGCTAATCCTGTTAAGTTTTCACTTAAAATTGGATTTTTTTTATGTGGCATAGCTGATGAACCTTTTTGTTTTTTCCCAAAAAACTCTTCTGCTTCTTGAACTTCAGTCCTTTGTAAGTGTCTAATTTCAACAGCAAATCTTTCTATTGAACTTGCTATAATTCCTAGTGTTGAAAAAAACTGCGCATGTCTGTCTCTAGGTATAATTTGTGTAGATATAGGCTCTACAGTTAATTTTAATTTTTTGGCCACATATACTTCAACTCTTGGATCTATATTCGCAAAAGTTCCAACAGCACCCGAAATTGCACAAGTAGAAATTTCTTTTATTGAATTTTCTAATCTTTTTTTATTTCTTAAAAATTCTTGGTAAAAGGTTAACATTTTTAAACCAAAAGTAATCGGTTCTGCGTGGATCCCGTGGCTTCTTCCTATGCATAAAGTAAATTTATGTTTTAGAGCTTGTTTCTTTATAGATATAAGCAATTGGTCAATGTCTTTTAATAGAATTTTTCCAGATTGTTTTAATTGAAGATTGAAACATGTATCCAATACATCTGAAGAAGTCATTCCCTTATGCAAATATCTTGCCTCTTTACCAACTTTTTCAGTAATAGAAGTTAAAAAAGCTATGATATCATGTTTTACTTTTTCTTCTATTTGTAAAATTCTTTTTGGATTAATTTTTGCTTTTGATCTAACTTTTTTTACAACACCTTTAGGAATAATTTTTAATTTTTCCATAGCTTCAGCTGCAGCTAGTTCAATTTCTAGCCAGATGGAATATCTATTATAGTCTTCCCAAATACTTTTAATTTCTTTTCTAGAATATCTTTCAATCATAAAATCTAATTAGTGCTATTTGATTGAGTAAACACTTCACAACCATCATTTGTTACACCTATTGTATGTTCAAATTGTGCTGACAATGATTTATCTTTAGAAACAGCTGTCCAACCATCATTTAATATTTTAGTTTCATATTTTCCAAGATTTATCATCGGTTCAATAGTAAATATCATTCCTGTCTTTATTTTTTCTCCGGAACCTTTTTCTCCATAATGCAAAATATTTGGTTCTTTATGAAATGACTCACCGATTCCATGACCACAAAAATCTTGAACAACAGAAAATCCCTCAGCCTCAACATATTTTTGAATCGTTGAACCAATATCACCTAAATGTATGTTATCTTTAACAATAGAAATTGCTTTCATCATTGCCACGTAAGTAGAATTAATTAGTTTTTCAGCTTTAATTGAAACTTTTCCTATTTTAAACATTCTACTTGTATCTCCATGCCATCCATCTTTGAATGCAGTGACATCAACGTTTACAATATCACCCTCTTTTAAAATTTTATCTGAAGGTATTCCGTGACAAACAACATGATTAGCGGAGGTACAACAAGACTTTGGAAAACCTCTATAAAATAATGGCGCAGAGTAAGCTTGATGATCATTAATATATTCGTAGCATAATTTATCTATTTCATTTGTAGAAATTCCTGGCTTAACAATTTTACTGACTTCATCCAGTGCGCCAGCTGCTATTGATCCAGCTAATCTAGTTTTTTCAAATGCTTCTTTAAAATCTCTCATCAAAAAATAATTTTTATTTGCTTGTTAAGTTTTATTCCCTTTGAAGAAAATTTACAATCATAGCAAAGAATATTTAGCTTATTTTTAACAGCTAATTTCAATGCTTTTGCATAATCTGGATCAATATCTTTTGCGATAGTAAAAACCTCACAATCGTCTCTTTGTATTAAAAAAATAATAAAAATTTTATAATTTTTTTTCCCAGCATTTTCAAGTTCATTGATGTGCTTTAGACCTCTAGTTGTAACTGCATCAGGAAATTCAGCTAAACCTTTTTTTCTCGATAAAGTAACATTTTTAACTTCGATAAATGATTTATTTTTTTTATCAGCAATTAAAAAATCAAAACGAGTATTTTTCCCAAATTTAGTTTCAGGCTTAATTTCTGAAATATTTTTAAATTCTTTTATCAATTTGTTTTGAAGAGCGTGTAATACAATTTTATTTGTAAAATGTGTATTTACACCCACTTTTGATTTTTTATCTCTGATAATTTCTAGTGTATATTTTAATTTTCGGTTAGGATTATTTGATTTGCTTACCCATACTTTATTACCCTTTTTTAAAAGCCCATACATAGATCCAGTGTTAGGGCAATGAGCTGTAATTATTTTATTATTAATTTTTATATCAACAAAAAAACGTTTATATCTTTTTATAAATAGTCCTGATATAAATTTATTTTCAAAATTCATATATACTTATAACCCTATGAATAAAAAAATTAAAAAAATAAATGCTTCAATTTTGATAATTGGGAATGAAATACTTTCTGGTCGAACTCAGGATAAAAATATCTCATTTATCTCTAATTGGTTGAATTCAAAATGCGGTATTTCAGTAAATGAGATTAAAATAATTCCAGATATAGAAAAAATTATAGTAGAAAATATATTATATCTATCAAAAAAATTTGACTATGTTTTTACTACAGGAGGAATTGGCCCGACACATGACGATATAACAGCTAAATCAATCGCTAAGGCTTTTAAAGTTAAGTACGAATTTCACAAAGAAGCCTATGCAATTTTAGAAAGTTATTACGGAAAGAAAAAATTTAATGATGGAAGAAAAAAAATGGCAAAAATGCCTAGAGGAGCTAAATTAATTTATAACCCATCAAGTGCTGCACCAGGATTTATAATAAAAAATGTTTTATCTTTACCTGGAGTTCCATCAATTTTAAATTCTATGATTGAAAACTGTAAAAGATATTTAATTAAAGGTTTGAAAGTACATAGCCAAACAATAAATCTTTATACTGTAGAAAGTAATATTTCTAAACAATTGGGTTTAATTCAAAAAAAATATAAAAAATTCGTTGATATCGGCAGCTACCCATTCTTTAGACTCGGAAAAATAGGTGTAGCTATAGTCACAAGGTCTACTTCTTTATTGAAATTAAAAAATGTAAAAAAAGAATTATTTAAACTAATCAAGTTAAAAAAAATTGAAATATTAAAACTTTAAATAAGATTATAAACTTCATCAACTGAAATCGAATCTATATCTTTTGTTTTATAAAGTTTTTTACTATCCAATATTTTTATATAATTATTTTTTGGAGCAAATTTTTCTGAATTAGTGGGGCCAAATAAAACTACCATTGGTATGTCAGCAAGCGCCATCATGTGCATAATGCCATTATCTATGGAAACAGCCTGATCTAATCTTGAAGATAAAGCCGTAACTAATGCAGGACATGATAATTCAGATTGAGTTTCAGGAAATAATGCACTTGGAACTTGATTTTTAATTTTTTCAATTAAGTGTTCTTGATTTTTTTCGATAAAAAATACCGGAGTTTTATTTTTTATTAAAGTCTTGTTTGCAAGTGAAATAAATTTATATATTGACCAACTTTTTTTTCTATATTTATTACCTTGAGTAAGAGAAAATCCAATATAATTTGTTTTGGGTAATAATTTTTTGGCTTCATTTAATAAACTTTTGGGCAAATTTTTGCAATTAAAGTTAATAGCTTTAATTTTTTCATCTAAAAAAAAATTTAAATTTTTAATATGATTTTTTGATTTGTATTGATTTTTTTTTGTTGAAAATAAACCGTCAAAAGTTGTTGAATAAAAATGAACATGAGGAATTCTTTTAAGTATTAAAGAATTTCTAAATTTTGATTGCAGATCGATAATTAAGTCAAATTTAGTTTCATTTGTTTTTTTAAAACTTCTTTTTACAAATAAAAAATGCCACCATCGAAAACCAAAATATTTTAAATTTAATTCAAGCGTTTCAACATTTATATTGTATTCTTTTAATTTAACTTCAAAATGATTTGGATGGGCCCCCAAATAGAAAATTTTAGATCTTCTATAATGGTTTTTGAGACTAAGTAGCAAAGGTATGATTTGTATAGAGTCTCCTAAACCACCACCTGAGTTGTAAATTAATATTTTTTTCACAGAATATATATACTTTATAAAATATAAATTATAATATAAATCCCTTAAGAATATTACTAATAATATTATGTGCCCTCGTGGTGAAATTGGTAGACACAAAGGACTTAAAAGCCTAGGGATCAACAAATTTCACTGTCTCAGACAGTCTCAGGTAGTCTCAAAATATTATCAATCTTAACTTTCTTATTTAGGCCTTCAATTAACATTAGAAATCAAGGATAATTAATTTGCGTAAACTTGCACAAGACTTGCACACAGAGAGATAAATTAGGTAAGATAATTTAATGAAAAACTTTTTAGCGATCTTAATTCTGAGCTTGTTTTGTTTCAATTTATTGCTATCTAAAGAACGAAGTAAAGAAGAAATTCAAATAGGAGTATTTCTTGAAGATTTAAAAGACATCGGTCAATTCGAAAAAATTGAAAAAATTCCTGATGAATTATTTCCAAAAAATTTAAAAACCTTTTTTCCTCGAGCACAAAAGGCACAACAAGAAGTATCAAAAATATTTATAAACCAAAAAGGTTTACTTAATAAGTATCCTGAAAGAATGATGCTAGGTATGGCTTATTTTGAATTTTTTTACATGCAGACACTGAAGGATAGTAAAAAAGACTTAGAAACTTTTACTTATAAATATCCATCCTTAAGAACAAAAACAACTATGCAAAAAATTCACAATTTGAATCTAGCAAGAAAAACTATGAGAGAAGCGGTAGGTCTATCAATTACTGATTCCCCTGAAAAAGCTGTAGAAGTTTTTTATACGATGAGCAAGTTATTTGCTCAAAGCTCAACTAAAGAAATTAAATTATCTAGAGAGGAAAAAAATAAAATTAAATTGCACAATGAAATTAATAGTAATTTAGCTAAATCAAAAAAAACTATTGAAAAATTTCAAGAACAAAGATTATCAAAAAAAAAATTTAATAAAGAAATTAAAAAAAATTTTCAAAAATTAGAAAAGACAATTCAAAAAGCAGAAATTCATAAAGAATATCAATTATTAAGCTCTTTAGTTGCAGAACTCCCGCAAATAACAAATAATAATTTATCAGTTGGTTTAAGCGGTTACAGATTAGCTGATTTTATTTTGAAAGATCTTAAAAAAAATCAGCTTCCTAAAAAATTTCAACAAGATTTATCTAAAGCTAACTTTAGTAATTTTACGGAAAATGAATTAAAAATTCTTAGTGAAATAACAAAATTTACTAAAAATAACAGAAATATAAAATCAAATAAAATACAAATCGATATTTTAAATCTTGAAGAAAATGGTTTACCGGTTAATAAATTGCTTGATGTATATAGAAAAGATTTAAATGTAAAATTAGATACATTAAACATGCAGTTATCTTCAACAGACAAGATGTCCAAATGGGCTTTGAGTGATTGGGCAAATGCATGGAAGAGCCCTGTGCCGACCAAGATACAAAATACTTCAGGCATTGAAGTTGTTTTATCAGATGATCAAATTCAAGAGGTAAAAGCTCAATTATCTATGCAAAACTTTAAAGAAATAATTAATATTGAAGATTTTAAAAATGTAATTCCAGATGATACATTTTCTGATATTGCACAGACCGTAACTCAAGTTTCTAAATCATTTAATTTTAATTTTACATTAGACGATTTCGCTAAGGCTTTAGGTGATTTTAGAAGTTGGGATGTGGATATAAATAATTACGCTGATCTTACTGCTCTAGCTAACGCGCAACATGGAGCTAACTGGTCTGTCGAGGAATACGCTTCTGCTTACCAAGGAAACTTAGATGCAATTGAAGCTTTAGCGAATGGTTCTATAACTTCGTTCGATGCTGGAGCTATAGCTCAAGCAGCGGGGGAAACTTTACAAGAAGTTGCCGATACTATTGCGGCTGCAAGTGCGGCAGGGGTTACTGTTGATTTAGAAGCAGTTGCTGCTGGAGCAGGTTATGATAGTTTTGCAGCAGCAGTTGATGCTTACAACGCTGCTCACGGAACAAGTTACACAGTTGATCAAGCACGTGAGGCATTAGGTCAATAGTTAATTTATGATAATTTTTAAAATTAGTTGACCTATAAAATATAGGAAGACTTGCACAGGTCTTACACATAGGGAGATAAATTAATTATTTTTGACACTTTAAAACTCTAATGTATTAATATATTAACAATAACAACAAAAATAACACAGTGCCCTCGTGGTGAAATTGGTAGACACAAAGGACTTAAAATCCTTGCCCTTTTGGGAGTGCCAGTTCGAGTCTGGCCGAGGGCACC
>Ga0209335_10004799_pt1 | contig 12700 bp, 10 predicted proteins | sample COG_09_FD_184753 | JGI IMG/M metagenome (GOLD analysis project Ga0209335, IMG submission 184753) | Pelagic Microbial community sample from North Sea - COGITO 998_met_09 (SPAdes) (version 2) | ecosystem: Environmental > Aquatic > Marine > Neritic zone/Coastal water | place: Helgoland, sampling...
CTAACAGTTTTATCAGCCTCAACTGATTTGGATTGGAACACATCAGAGATTGCAGATGTTGGACAAGTTTGAGCACAAGCTCCACATGAAACACATGAAGAATCGCCAAATAACATATCATTATCAGTGGTAATTCTAGACTCAAAACCACGACCAGTCATAGTTAACGTAAACTGACCTTGAACCTCATCACAAGCACGAACGCATCTTGAGCAGTTAATACATTTAGAAAGGTCCATGCGCATATAGGCATGTGATAAATCTTTTTCACGATCGATATGATTATCTCCTTTTGCATATCGTATTTTCCTAACACCAACACTAGCTGCTACATCTTGGAGTTGGCAATTGCCGTTTACTTCACATGTAAGACACTCAGGTGGGTGATCACTTAATACTAACTCTACAATGTTCTTACGAAGTTTTTTAACACTATCAGAATTTGTAAAAATACGCATACCTGGACTAATTGGAGTATGGCATGATGCAACTGTTCTTTTTGGCCCATCTTCGGACTGTTGAACTTCAACTGAACAAACTCGACAAGCACCATATGGCTGCAAATTATCATCATTACAGAGTGTCGGAATAATCTTATCTCCTAAGGCCTTATCAGTAAATGCTAATATTGAACTTGAGTCATCAAAAGGAAACTCAACGTTATCAATAAATACGCCTTGTGGCTTATCTGCCATACTATTTCTCCATCAAAGGTTTAAACTCGTCAGAACAATGTTCGAGTAAATTTTTAATTGCAAGGGGAAGTCCTCCACCTAAAGCACATAGCGAGCCAACTTCCATTGTTTGTAATAAATCATGAATAAGTTCTTCCGAAAACTTAATATCTTCCTCAAGTGCAGATTCTAACATTTCTTTGCCTCGAGTTGACCCTAATCGACATGGAAAGCACTTACCACATGATTCATGAGCAGTGAATGCGAATAGATGTTTTGCGTATTCTACAGCCGAGAATGACTTAGGAATACACACAAAACTTGCATGCCCAAGAAGGAATCCTTTTTCAGAAAAATCTTCAAAGTCTAGTGTTAAGGTCTTCAGTATATTTACTGGAACAATCCCTCCCAATGGACCACCAACCTGAATAGCCTTAATATCATCATTAAATCCACCACCAATTTCATCAATAATATAACTTACTGGAGTCCCTAAATCTACTTCATAAAGACCAGGATTATTAAAATAACCATCTAAAGAGACTAATTTAGTTCCTAGGGACCTGCCGTTTCCAATATTCTTGTAGGACTCACTACCAAGTTTAAATATTGCTGCAACTGCCGCTAAGCTTTCAACATTATTAACTACAGTTGGTTTCTTGTATAAACCCTCAACTACAGGAAATGGAGGACGAACATCTACCTCAGCACGACGACCCTCAATGGAAGCTATTAACGCAGTTTCTTCTCCACAAATATATGCCCCTTGACCTTCAACAACATTCATATCAAAGTCAAAACCAGTTCCTAATATATTGTCACCCAAAAGGTTTAGTTCCCGTAATTTTTCTAAAGAATCATTTGTAATAGTAATTGATTCAGGATACTCACCCCTAATATATAAAAAACCCTGCCTTGAGCCAATAATATAGGCACAGATTACCATTCCAAATAAAACTTTTAATGGCTGCTCTTCTAAAAGATATCTATCTGAAAAAGCCCCAGGATCGCCTTCATCAGCATTACACACTACATATTTAGCAGAAGCCTCCTGAGCCTGACAAAACTCCCACTTCATTCCTGTAGGAAAGCCAGCACCGCCTCTGCCGCGTAGGCCAGAATCTTTTAATGAAGCAATCAAATCCTCTTTTTTTGTTTCAAAACATGTTTGAAGTAAGTCTTTAAAGTGATCATAGGTAGAAAGAACATCTTCTTCAACCAAAAAAGGTGTCTTTGAAAACGACTTCATTTCATAAGCTTGACTGGTATGTTTTCCAGCAATAATCTGATCTAATTTGTTTATATCATCGCCAGAATAGTTTTCACCATTATAGAAAAAAGCACTATTTTCATAACACCTTCCAAGGCAAATCATTTCCCCAACATTACCTTCACCAAATTTATTGTTTAGCTTATCTGAAACATCATCTTGGGTTCCCCTGCACATACAAGCACTTCCAGTACATACATAGGCTTTCTTACTTTTGAAATCCTCACTGAGAAAGTCATAGAAACTCTTGGCACTATGAACAGTAGAAACGCCCAAATTATATTCAGCCGCAAGCACGGAATCACTAGCCTCATTGGGACTAACTGAAATCTTTCCAAACAAGCTATTCTTATCGTCCTTTTTTCCAGACAATAAACTAATATTTCTAGACATTTACCCTCCTAAATGCTTTCTACTTAATGCGCCAAGCGCCAGTGTATATATTATATTTATTTTTTTTGATAAAACCTACTAATGTAATATCAAATTTTCTTGCTAAATCTAGTGCTAGTGAGGTTGGTGCTCCAATACCCACTATCATTCCTACCCTAGACATTAATGCTTTTTGGATAATATCAAAACCCAGACGACCTGAGCACATTATAAATTGCTCAAGAGGGTTCAACATATCATTACACCTTACATAACCAATTAATTTATCAAGCGCATTATGCCTTCCTACATCCTCAGCTAAATGAAAAACCTCTCCACTCATACCTACTAATGCACTTGCATGGACTCCACCAGTGTTTGCAAACTGTTCCTGTCTCTCTCTTAATAAATTTGGTAACTCAGTAATCAGCGCTCTATCAACCAATGGACCTTTTTTATCAATATCTGGCTCATAAGCAATTTCAATAGCATTTAAAGTTCCTTTTCCACAAACACCACAACTTGAATTAACCATAAAATGCCGCTGTAGATTTTTTAGATCCAATTGATTACCTTTTTTTAGAGTAACAATTAAAGAGTTATTTACATCATATTTTCCTTTATTCTCACCATTTACTTCAATCTTATCAATTGCTTCCTTATCCTGAATAATTCCCTCAGAAAACAGGAGGCCACTAACCAAAGATTCATCATCACCAGGAGTTCTCATTGTTACCATAAGTGGCTCAAGTATCCATTCACTCCCCTTGTAATATCGAATAGCTATTTCAAGTGGCTCTTCAATTGCGATACAATCACTAGATTCTAGAAGGTTCAAATCTTCCACCTTATGAATCTCATAGTTAACTGTTTCGATAACTGACATATTTTAAAAAAGTCCTTGTACTAAGCCATTCTCATCCAACTTAATTTTATCTGCAGCAGGAACTCTTGGCAATCCAGGCATGGTCATAATTGCACCACATACAACAACTACAAATTCAGCGCCCGCCGAAAGCCTTACTTCTCTGATTGACATAGAGTGGCCAGAAGGTGCACCTAATAATTGAGGATCCGTTGAAAAACTGTATTGAGTTTTAGCAATACAAACTGGAAGATGACCGAAGCCATTATCTTGATACCAATTAAGTTGATCCCGAACTGTCTTATCCGCTAGAACTTCATCAGCGTGATAGAGGTTTTTGGCTACCGTTTCTACTTTTTCTAAAAGTGGCATCTCATCATCATACAACGTTTTAAATTGAGAAGCACCTGAATCAGCAAGTTTAACAACTTTCTCTGCAAGATCAATAGCGCCATCACCACCGTGTTCCCAGTGACTTGTAACACTTACTTCAACATTGAATTCTTCACAATAGTCTCTGATGACCTGGAATTCTGCATCAGTATCCGTAACAAATTTATTTATACCAACAACAAGTGGTACACCAAATTGACTAAGATTGCGAATGTGTCTGCCCAGGTTTATACATCCTGCAGCAAGCGCTTTGGTATTTTCCTTATTTAAGTCAGCTTTGGCGACACCTCCTTGATGTTTTAGAGCGCGAACAGTAGCTACCAAAACAACTGCATCAGGAGCAAGGCCTGCTTTACGACATTTAATATCAAAGAATTTTTCAGCACCTAAGTCAGCACCAAAACCAGCTTCTGTAACCACATAATCTGATAGTTTAAGAGCAGTTTTAGTTGCAATTACAGAGTTACAACCATGGGCGATATTTGCAAAAGGTCCACCATGAATTAAGGCAGGATTACCCTCTAAAGTTTGAACCAGATTGGGTCTAAAAGCATCTTTGAGAAGAACTGTCATTGCTTGGTGGGCATTGATTTGTTTTGCTCGAACTGGCGTCTTATCTCGAGTATAAGCAATAATGATATTGCCAAGTCTTTCCTCCAGCTCTTTCAAATCTTGAGATAAGCAAAATATAGCCATTACCTCTGAAGCAACTGTTATGTCGAATCCATCCTCACGAGGGTAGCCATTTGTGGAGCCACCAAGTGAGGAGGTAATTGTACGAAGTGACCTATCATTCATATCGACCACTCTTCGAAATGTAACTTTTCTACTATCAATATTAGTAGAATTGCCCCAATAAATATGATTATCAATCATCGCAGATAGCAGACTATGGGCAGATGTAATAGCATGAAAATCACCAGTGAAATGTAGATTAATGTCTTCCATTGGAATAACCTGAGCAAAACCACCGCCAGCGGCTCCACCCTTCATACCAAAACATGGGCCTAAACTTGGCTCACGCAAACAAACTGTAGTCTGCCTACCAATCTTATTCAGCCCATCAGTTAGCCCAACAGAGGTAGTTGTTTTACCTTCCCCAGCAGGCGTAGGGGTAACTGCAGTTACCAAAATAAGCTTTCCATCACTATTCTTTTGGACACCATCAATAGCATTCCATGAGATCTTCGCCTTATCGTGGCCAAAAGGAACTAAATCATCTTTATTAATTTTAAGCTTAGCTCCTATTTCATTGATATGCTCACCTGTAACACCTCTAGCAATATCAATATCTGTCTTATACTCACTCATTTTTTCTCCTAAATATGTAATAAATTATAAAAAATGAATAGGTTTTCAACACTTAAAAGCTTTTTATTCAAGTGGAGAATACTATCAAAATCATTCTATAAATTATAGTCGGCAATATTATCTAACAAATTCAATTAAATATTGATAATTAAATTCGTTAAATCTTGAATTATACTAAATACCAAATTTAGTTTTTTTTAGATATTAGAATCTTCAAAACTATCTTTACGATCTTTGATATAAGCCAATAAAGCCTCATCTACAGCTGGATCAAGTGGAGGAGGCTCATATTCTGAAAGCATTTTTTTATATATTTCATTTGCAATCATTGCTGTATCCTTAGAGCCATCCTGAACCCATTTTTCAAAACTATTATCATCAAGAACTTCTGACATGTAAAAAGCAGTCTTGAAATTCTTCTTAGTATGCTCACAGCCTAAAAAATGCTTAGGTGTATCGTCTGGAAAACTGCCAATTTCACGAATCGCGTCCATTGCTTGGCCATTTTCAGTCATATCAATCCCTTCTGCAGAAACCCTCATCATCCCTGCTTGATCAGCATCCATTATGAATTTCTCATAACTCATACAGAGCCCACCTTCTAACCATCCAGCAGTGTGTAGATTAAAATTAACACTTGCATTTAAGGTTGCTTGCATAGTATTAGCAGCCTCATAGCCTGCTTGAGCATCAGGCATCTTTGCACCATTAAAACCACCGCCACTTCTAAATGGAACACCCAATCTTCTTGCTAATGCTCCAGAAATATTCATCATGTGGGCTGCCTCAGGGGTTCCAAATGTAGGAGCACCAGATTTCATAGACATTGCAGTTACAAAATTACCATAAATAACTGGTGTACCAGGCCTTAGAATTTGGGCAAATGCCATACCCGCCATACCCTCTGCAAGACTCTGCGCTGCAACACCTACAGCAGTGGTTGGTGCCATAGCACCTGCTACAATAAAAGGCGTTACAATTGTTGCCTGATTATTTCGTGCATACACTTTAAGGGCGCCAAGCATTGTGGCATCGAATGACATTGGAGAGCTAGCATTAATCAAACTGATTAATACGCAATTTTTATCAACAAATTCATCACCAAATACTATTTTAACCATATCAACAGTATCCTGAGCTCTTTCAGCTGCTGTAACAGATCCCATGAAAGCTTTATCTGAGTATTTAATATGACTATAAACCATATCAAAATGGCGCTTATTTACTGGAATATCTACTGGTTCACAAATAGTTCCACCAGAATGATGGATATTATCTGACATATAAGCAAGTTTTATAAAATTCCTAAAGTCTTCTATAGTTGCATAACGTCGTCCCTCGTCAAGATCATGAACAAATGGGGGGCCATAAGCAGGTACCAGAACCATATTGTCACCCCCAATTTCAACATTTCTCTCAGGATTACGAGCATATTGAGTAAATTGTCTTGGGGCATTGTCTTGAATTAGTTTACGGCACATTCCTTTTGGAAACCTAACTCTCTCTCCATCAATACTAGCACCAGCTTTTTCAAGTATATCAAGAGCTTCTTGGTCTTCAGAAAAAATAATACCAATCTCTTCTAATATAGTATCGGCATTTTCTTCAATAATACTAAGATCTTCATCACTTAGAATACTATAGTGTGGTATTTTTCGTTTAATGTATGGTGGCGCTTTAGGAACTCCCTGCGCTTCAGATCCATCAGCCGATCCACCCCTACGTCTTCTTCTTTCTCTTGCCATTAAACTTCTCCTTAATAAACCTAAGACACTCTTTTTCGGCGTCTAACTTTTTTGGTTTCTTGTTGCTTGATAGGTGACACACTAAACTTCATAGCATCAACAAAATACTCTTGAAATTTTGGTTCGGTTGCAGTCTCAATTTTTACAACTTTATCAACTGCATCAATTATTATTTTACGTTTATTTACATCTAATAATGCAGCACTTGCTCCAACGCCAGCAGCATTACCAACAGAAATAATTTTTTCTGCAGTTGAAGTTGGAATAATATCCAAAAGAGCGACATACCTAGCATCTAAATGGGCACCAAAAGCTCCAGCTAACAATACTTTATCAAACTCATTGCACTTTAGATAATCCATTAAGATTGATACGCCTGCAGACAAAGCGGCCTTTGCTAATTGAATGGAACGAATATCTACTTGCTCTACATAAATTGATTTCTCACCTTGATCAACTAATAAAAAGCGAGAGGTATTGCCTTTTTTTGAAAAAAGTTCTGGAGCAATTGATTCTACAAAAAGCCCAGTTTGATCAATAATCCCTGCCTCAGCAAAAGCAACAATTGCCTCTATAATCCCACTTCCACATATACCAACAGCATGCATTTTAAGCATTTCATAATCTGGCTCGTCTGACCAAGCATCGCAACCAATCACCTTAAATCTAACCTTTAGAGTATCTTTATCTATTCTTACTCGTTCGATAGCTCCATAAGTTGCTCTAACCCCTGAACTAATTTCAGCTCCTTCAAATGCTGGACCTGTTGGAGAAGAGGTAGCATACACCTGACCTTCTTTTGCGAGCATAATTTCTGCATTTGTACCAATATCAACCAACAAAGTTGTTTCAGAATGCATTGTATCCATTTGACTAAGGTAAGCTGCAGCAGTATCTGCCCCAACATGGCCTGCAATAAGGGGTAAAAATGATAATCTAGTTTTAGGATGTAAATCAAAATCTAAATCTTTTGCATCAACATCAAGCCAGCTGCGTATTGATAATGTGAATGGAGCTTGACCAAGTTCAACAGGTGAAATCCCAAAAAATATATGGTGCATAATTGGGTTACCAACCAAAACAACCTCTAATAGTTTATCCCACTCAATTTCTAGATTTTCACAAGCCTCATGGAGCATCTCAGTGATTTTGGTTCTTACAGCAGTAGTTAGTTTTTCATCACCCCCCTTATTCATCATGACATAAGAAACTCTACTCATTAAATCCTCACCAAAACGAATCTGTGGATTCATTGAGGAAGATTCAAATACTAATTCACCATCTTTTAAATCATATACATAGAGAGCTAAAGTTGTAGAGCCAATATCTATTGCACCACCAAATACCTTGTGATTCCCTGGAGGATAGGCTGCAACAATTTGATTTTTATCCCGAACGGCAACTGTGAGACTTCCCTTTGTTTCATGGATAAGTGGCTGCAGTCCCCTCAATAGATTAAAGTCAATTGTTGCATTAATACCCTGTTTTTCAAGTTGAGCCAATAGGTTTTCAGAGGCTGAAGGATTTTCATCTAGCGTTGATTCTTCAAGAGTGCAATCTACAAGAGTTATTGAGCTTGAAATAGAGTAATCTTGTTTCGCATTTTTTTTGCTTATATAAGCTTTGTGCTCTTGACTATCTTCAGGTACGTCTATTACTAAGTCACCTTGAATACATGTTTGGCAAGCTAATCGCTTACCTTTATAACTTGGATTATCAATGATTAATTGCCTTTCCAGACTCGTAATACCACTAACATTTTCAGGCTTGCAATCAACCCCAAATTTAGGATGTGAGCCTTCTGAAACTTCAATCCAGCATTGATGACACTGTCCATAACCACCACACAATGAACGTATAGCGACTCCCGCGTCTTGGGCAACTTGCAACAAAGTATCTCCAGCTTCGCTTTTATATTGGCGACCTGACGGGGTAAAACAAACTTGCTGGACATCTTCCATAATACTACTCCGAACTCCCTACCATATAATCATAGCCTTCACTTTGAGGCTCATCAGAGTTAATATTATAATAACATCCTTTTTCATCAGTAAATATATGGTGCCAGGTACCCAGTTCTTTAGAATCTTCGATACTTCCTGCTGTAACGCTTATAGTAGGCTTATTATCATTTTGCCAAAACATATTCGCTCCACAATTATCACAAAAACCGTGCCTTGAACCTTCATGAGTATAAAACCATTTTATCTTACCCTTGATTTTAATATTCTCTCTACTTACTTGAGATGCAGCCATGAAGTGTCCTGTCATCTTTCGACACTGCACACAATGGCAATACGATATGTCATTCAAATCAAAAGCTTTATAAGTAGTCAGTCCACAAACACAAGATCCCTTATACTTAATGCCAGACATAAGCTAGGCGCGTCTTCTTCTGCGCCTTTCCTCTTTGGGATTACTTCCTTCGGCTGCAGGCTCTCTATAGGAGCTTATCCAAGTAGTACATCCATCATCAACGCCAGTAAGCACATCTCCAGCTCGAATTGCTTGGACCAATTCTGGATGCAATGGATTTACAATAGCAGAAGTCATTCCTGCTGCAATAAGCATAGGTAAAAAAGCATTATTAATACCGTTTCGTTGCGGTAATCCAAAACTAACATTTGATGCTCCGCAGGTTGTATTAACTTTTAACTCATTGCGAAGTTTTCTTACAAGCTCAAACACTTGGTTACCAGCTTGAGAAATTGCTCCAATTGGCATCACCAAAGGATCTACAACAACATCTTGTGGCTTGATGCCATAATCTGCAGCATGCTCAACGATTTTTTTTGCAACCTTAAATCTCTCATTAGGATCCTCACTAATTCCAGTTTCATCATTGGAAATGGCTACAACAGCAGCATCATACTTTTTAACTAATGGCAGTACCCTTTCTAAAACTTCAGTTTCACCCGTAACAGAATTAACTAGCGCTCTTCCCTGATATGCAGCAAGACCAGATGCAAGGGCCTCTATAATTGAAGAGTCGATTGAAATTGGCACATCAACGACTTCTTGAACTCGCCTTATAGATTCAGCTAATATTGCTGGCTCATCTGCTAAAGGGATTCCTGCATTAATATCTAACATTTGTGCACCAGCAGCAACTTGGGCAATAGCATCTGCTATAACTCTTGAATAATCGCCTTCTTTCATTTCTGCAGCCAAAATTTTTCTTCCAGTTGGATTTATTCTCTCACCAATCATTACGAAAGGATGACCAAAACCAATTGTTACCTCTTTCGTTGCAGATGATAATGTTGTTGTTGCCAATTTACTTACTCCTATTGTTAATTATTTTTTGCATTATTAATCCAAGTAGCATTGGTATTTATTCCACCTAAAGGAAAAAAGTGAATATTAGTTATATTAAAGCTTGGATTTGTTTTTTTATGTCGCGCTAAAGTTTCTAAAAAGTCATTTGGTTCAAACGGTAATAATAATTTTTTTATATCTTTTGCTCTTTTTTGGAGGACTCTTAAAGAGGGCCCAACTCCACAAGCAATTGAAAACTTTATTAAAGTTTGTAGTTTTGCTGGTCCAGCTACTCCAATATGTATAGGAATATTAATGCCATTTTCAATCAACGAATTCGCCCACTCAATTACTGGATCTGCCTCAAAACAAAACTGTGTTGTTATTGCTAGATCAATATCTGAGCGCTCACTATAACTTTGTTTCCATTTCAACGCTTCATCAATATTTTTAGTAGAGCTGTCATAATCAATATCTTTATTACCCTCAGGATGACCAGCAAAGTGAAGGTTTTTAAAATTATATTTTTCAAAAAGTTCTGTTTCAACTAACTGCATTGAATCTTTAAAATCTCCATGAGGTGAAACTACTCCTCCTGCCAAAAGTAAAGCTTGATCAATTCCTGCCTCATCTTGGTACATTTTTATCCACTGTTCTAGGATATTTTTATTTTTGATTATACGAGCTGGAAAGTGAGGCATTACTGCAAAGCCTTCTCTACTTATTCGTTTCGCTGTTTGCACCATCTCTTCAATTGGAACACCCTCAATGTGTGCAATATATACTCTGGTATTTTTTGGAAGAATTTCTGTAAAGCTTTCAATTTTCGCAGAAGTGCGAGGCATAACTTCAATGGAAAAATCAGTCAGAAAATCCTTAAGTTCATTACTAACTTTTGTATCTTCTTTTGCTGCTGTGAATGGGTTTAATAATGACATGTCTTTAGTTCCGTTAAGTAGCTATTTTTTTAATTAATTTTTTGAACATATTATTACTTTTAATCTATTATTAAATTTATAAAGATTGAATATCTATTTCATCAAAAACAGAATTGAGATTCCCTGTTCCTACAAGTCTATATTCATAATCAAAACCAAAATCCTTAGCATACTGCTTAGCGTCTTTTTGCCATTGCTCATTTTCAGTTTGCGCTAAATATACCAGTTTTTTATAATGCTCAAAGTAAACTTCAAAAAGCTCAGGATGTTTATCAAGACCTAGACCTTTAATCATAATTCTATGAAAGTTTTTAACTAGATAATCTGTTAAATAAAAAGTCCCTAACTCTTCTTCTGATAACTGTTCAAAAACCTCAGAGCCAGCAAAAAATTCGTAGCAATGAGCTCCATCAATTCGCTTGGCGTCATATTTCTCTATCACTCTATCAAGAGCACCCCCTGTTCCACAATCAGCATAGGCAATATAAATATCCTCATAAAGATGTGCATTCTCAGATAAGTATTCTTCAACTCCTGGTGCTATTAATTGGGGTGAGTTATGCCAACTTGCTGGTAAACACTGCAAATTAACTTTTTCTGATAAAGTGGGGTTTTGTTTTATTAATCTAAGAAGGTCATATACTAGTGCACCGCAGCCTAAAACTAATCTTTTTTTAGCCTTATCTGAATTTTTCTTATCGATGACCACGCTTTTTATCCATACCACGTACGTACTCTTCAGCCATTTCAGCACTTCGAGCAGCGTCACGTCCATAGGCAGGAACACCAATTGAATCTGCAAATTCTTGATTCAGAGGAGCACCTCCACACATTATATGTGTATCTTTACGCATACCTCTTTTTTCCATCTCTTCAACAACAACACCCATATAAGGCATAGTTGTCGTTAAAAGTGCAGACATACCTACAATAACTGGCTCATGTTCGTCAATAGCTTCAAGATAGTTTTCTACTGGATTATTAATACCTAAATTAATAACCTCAAAGCCAGCACCTTCACACATCATTGCAACTAAGTTTTTACCAATATCATGAATGTCACCTTTAACAGTTCCAATTACAAACTTACCTAAAGAAGTATCTTCAGCTGATTCAGCCAGAATTGGTCTTAAAATTTTCATACCGCCCTTCATCGCACCAGCACACTTCAAAACCTCTGGGACGAATAAAATACCATCACGGAAATCCACACCTACGATTTTCATACCACCAACTAGTGCCTCACCCAATACATCATTTGCATCCCAACCACGGCCAAGGAGTATCTCAGTGCCTTCAGTAACCTCAGCGTCTAGACCATCATAAAGGTCATCTTGAATTTGCTCTACAAGCTCTTTATCATCTAAATCATTTAAATCAAAATCGTCTTCTTCACTCATGATAATACCTTCAAAAAAAATTGTAATTTAGGCTACTAAAAACCCGAAAGATACCTTGATTTATTTTCGGTGTCAATCATTAAATTTACATTTGAAAAAATTTATACAATTTGTATGACTTTTTAGAACCGATTTCCCTTTAAAATAATGGTGTTAAGAGCTATATTTTTTTTGAAAGAATGGCATAAATAACAAAAAATTTATAGGCAATTAAACGAAAGAATGCATAAAGTTTTCATAAATTTGTTTGGCACAACTCAGACATTGATTCATATTTTTATCTGTATTTTTTTTAAGGCCTAATAATGCATCATTTCCTAGTGTATTTGTAAGGGCCTCAGCATACTCGGGAATTGCCCCCCAATTATCTACTGTATCAGGCTCAATCTCGACGTGATATTGCATTGACCAAGCATTTTCTCCAATTCTCATTGCCTGAACTGAGCAAACATCTGACTTAGCTAAAATAACTGC
>Ga0209335_10004809_pt1 | contig 12683 bp, 10 predicted proteins | sample COG_09_FD_184753 | JGI IMG/M metagenome (GOLD analysis project Ga0209335, IMG submission 184753) | Pelagic Microbial community sample from North Sea - COGITO 998_met_09 (SPAdes) (version 2) | ecosystem: Environmental > Aquatic > Marine > Neritic zone/Coastal water | place: Helgoland, sampling...
GATTTCAGACCATTCGACCCGGCCAATACGGATCACGCACGCCGCACTATCATCTAAAAGTGTTTGTCGATGATCGCCGCGTGCTGACCACCCAGCTGTATTTCCCTGATGCGCGCGGCAATGCGCGCGATGGTCTGTTTGACCCGGCCTTGATGATGAAAATGGGTGGTGAAGGTGACGAAGCGTCAGCGCGCTTCGACTTGATTATCGCTGTTTGATGACACGGACTGCGACGGGTTCCAGCTTTGGCAGTCGTTTAAGCTGCATTCCGCAAAGAACGCGTAGTATTCAGATCGCTGGTCCGATTGGGATACTGGGGCTTTGCACGCAAAGATGTGGCATCCATAAAGGTCGCCATTCTTGCGGACATTGACCAGTTTGGTCTCTGCAAATCCTGTCGATTTTAAATCGGACATGAATTTATGGGCATCATCGCTATTTGTTTGTGGCCCTTGCAGAATATCAGGGTTCTTGCCCTGTAGCTCTGTCGGCCAATAGCCGGTGAGTTGCCACGACGCATTTGAGATATAGAGGAATTCAGGCGCACCGGTTTCGGCGCTTTGGGCGGTCACAGCAAACATCACCTCAAGCCCTGCCGAGATGTTCGCTATCGTTTCCCAATCACGATCTTCAGATAACGCTAAGTCACGCGCAATGGTCATCCGTTCTCGGACTTCACGCCGCAAATAATAGCTAACCATGTATTCCCTCAAGTGGGGATTTTTCCCCTTATGGTTAACATAATGCCGTTTTCGTTGATTGAAGTCTATTGGGAAAGTTGTTCAATAGTCGAAAACCGAGACAGTTTGGAGTGTGCCCTGCACACCAAAATCATGGGCAGGGGCGTTCTTTTTGCACTTTTCCCATCGTCATTCCCCTCGATGGTGCGAACCCAGTTGGGTGTATCCGTGGATGCTGGTCCCGGATCAAGTCCGGGATGACAATATAAATTAACATCAGACATTTTTTAAATTGTCATCCCGGCGAACGCCGGGACCCAGCTTAATTTATGAGATGAAGCAGGGGATTAAGTCCAATCCAACACAACTTTGCCGCTTTTGCCTGAGAGCATGGCTTCGAACCCGTCTTCAAACTGATCGGCCTTGAACCTGTGCGTGATAATCTTGCTCACATCCAGGCCGTTTTGCAGCATCGCGATCATCTTGTACCAGGTCTCGAACATCTCACGCCCGTAAACACCCTTGATCGTGATTGCCTTAAAGACAATGCGTGACCAATCCACCGGGGCCTTCCCAGGCGGCACGCCGAGCATGGCGATCCGTCCGCCCATGATCAGGTGATCGACCATTTGCTCCAGCGCCTGGGGGGCACCGCTCATTTCCAGACCAACATCGAAGCCTTCGGTCATTTTCAGTTTGGTCATGACGTCTTTTAAATCTGTGGTCGCGACGTTAACGGGCGTCACATTTGCAACCTGGGCCGCAAGGTCGAGACGGTCTTGGTTGATGTCCGTGATTACGACATGCCGCGCACCGACGTGGCGCGCCACCGCACCCGCCATGATCCCGATGGGACCCGCGCCTGTGATCAGCACATCTTCGCCGACCAGATCAAACGACAGCGCGGTATGCACAGCATTGCCGAGCGGATCCAAGATCGCCCCAATATCATCCGAGATTTCATCGGGCAGGGGGATCACGTTGAACGCGGGCAGGCGCAGGTATTCAGCAAACGCGCCCGGCTCGTTCACGCCGATGCCGCGGGTTTCTGGGTCCAGATGAAAACGTCCGGCGCGGCTGGCGCGGCTGTGATGGCCGATCAGATGACTTTCACCAGACACACGTTGGCCGATCTCCAAATCCTCGACGTCCTCGCCCATGGCGACGATCTCGCCTGCGAACTCGTGCCCCGTCACCAGCGGGACGGGCACGGTTTTCTGCGCCCAGTCATCCCAATTCCAGATGTGGATGTCGGTACCACAAATGCCTGTCTTGTTAATTTTGATCAGGACATCATCCTCGCCGATCACGGGGATCGGTTGGCGATCCGCCCATAGGCCTACTTTTTCCTGCGACTTGATCAGCACGTTCATTTCTTTGGCATTGGTCATCAGATGGCCCCTACGGCTTTGCCTGCGCGTGCGAATGCGCCGAGTGCGAAATCAATATCGTCAGATGTCAGTGCCGCATTCATTTGGGTGCGAATGCGTGCCGTGCCTTGTGGGACGACGGGAAAGAAGAACCCGGCGACATAGACGCCTTCGTCGAATAATTCTGAGGCCATGTTTTGTGCCAGATTCGCATCGCCCAACATGACGGGGATGATCGGGTGTTCACCGGGGAGGATATCGAACCCAAGTCTCTCTAAGCCTGCGCGCCACTGCGCGGCGTTCTCAAACAACTGGGTGCGCAGATCGTCGCTTTCTTCGACCAACGTCAGCGCTTCGATCCCGGCGGCGACGACGGCGGGCGGGAGCGAGTTTGAAAATAAATACGGCCGTGCGCGTTGGCGTAACAGGTCAATCACAGGCTGCGGCCCCGCGATGTAGCCGCCGATGGCGCCGCCCAGTGCCTTGCCCAATGTCCCGGTCAGGATATCAACATCGTCCGCGACGTTGTGATATGCGTGGGTGCCGCGACCCTGCGGGCCCATGAATCCGGTCGCATGACAATCATCGACCATGACGATCGCCCCGTATTTCTTGGCGAGGGCGGTGATTTCAGGCAGTTTTGCCAAATACCCATCCATGGAAAATACGCCGTCGGTCGCGATCATGATAAACCGTGCGCACGCATCTTTGGCTTCGACCAGACGGGCTTCGAGCTCCGCCATATCCGAATTGGCATAGCGATAACGTTTGGCCTTACACAATCGAATGCCGTCGATGATGGATGCGTGATTCAGCGCGTCCGAGATGATGGCGTCTTCAGAACCCAACAATGGTTCGAACAAACCGCCGTTGGCATCAAAGCAGGCGGCGAACAGGATCGCGTCATCTTTGCCCAGAAAATCGGCCAAGCGTTGTTCGAGTTCGCGGTGCTTGTCTTGTGTGCCGCAAATGAAACGCACACTCGCCATGCCATATCCATGAACGTCCATCGCACGCTTGGCGGCATCGATCAGGCGCGGGTGATTGGCCAGTCCCAAATAATTGTTGGCACATAAATTCACCACATGGTCATGGCGCGTGCCCTTATCATCGACGCTGATCCGTCCGGACTGCGCCGACGTGATCATGCGCTCGCGCTTATAAAGTCCCTGCTCTTCGATATCGCACAGCGTGGTCGAGATGTGATCTAAGAATGCGGACACGGGACGCTCCAATCCGGTAAGGGAAACAATGAATGTTCAATATATAGGATTAATCCATTATACTGGATTTAAGTCAAGCGATGTTTGATTTGATGAACAGCGAAAAGTAACGCCAAGCATATTTTGACCTGATCTCTCCGCATAGGGCCAGTATACTCAGGGCATGGATGATCCATTACCACCCGGAATAGGCCCGCATGAAGGGCGAGAATTGGAACTGATGCTTGCAGGCAAGAAGCCTTTGGCAATGTTCAACGATGATTTACCCGAAGAGATGGAGCCTCCAGAAATTTCGTTTGATCCCTATGTCGTCGAAGGCAGGTTTGTGAAGGCTGAGAAATTTGTGCCTGAACCGGCATTTAAAAACGGACGCTTGCGATACTATTATTACGCATTACCGGGCGAGGAATGGCGCATTGTGCGGATAATCGAGATCAAACGTGGGCACTTCGAACGCCGCGAACGAACAACGCCCGAACTGGAAACTGAAACAGGTCGGTTGCTTGGATATGATGATGCGGACATCGCTGTATTCGTTGATCGGTTTTTCGCGCTGAGAAAATAACGACGGTTAAACCACGACTAGCAACCCCTTAGCAGCGCGTTTCCCCGTGTTTGCGATCTGATGTGGCACGTCGGCGGCATAGCGTGCGGTCTCGCCCACTTTGACAATCCGGGTGGTGTCGTCGCTGGTGATCTCAAAACTGCCTGAGATGACGGTGAAGTGTTCGGCCGTGCCGGGGGCATGGGCGCCGCTTAACAGCGCACCACCGGGGGCGATTTCCAAATGATACCATTCCAACTCACCTGTCATTTGCGGCGGGCTGAGGATGCGCAGCGTGCAATTCCCATCAGCACTTTTGATTTCGGGCGTGTTGGCGTCGGTGACGACGGTGACTTTTTCGTTGTCGTCGGCTTCTAAGCCGCCCTCGACCAAATCGTTAAATTCGATCCCCAGCGCGCGGGTCAAAGACCACAGTACAGCGAATGTTGGGTTGGCTTGGCCGCGTTCAATTTGTGACAGCATGGATTTGGAAACACCGGAAATCTCCGCCAACTGGCCCAGGGTCAGTTCGCGCTGCTTGCGGTATTTTTGAACAATGGGGCCGATTTCGGGGGTGTCTGTCATGGGGTTCTCTATCGTGCACTATATCGAACATTGTTCGAGTATAATGGATTTTACGTGCGCCCCTCGTCAAGCTTGGCCAAATAATTCATGTGCCAGCGCGAAGTCTTCTTTGGTATCGATCTCGACCCAGTTCAGGTTCGATATATCAAGTGTGTGAAAAGGCGTGCCTGTTGCGATCAACCGCTCGTAAGACGCTTCATAGTATTCTTGATGATGCGCCGGATTGCTCATGAATTTTTCCAGGTGCGCCAATAAGACGGTTGTTGTTGGGCCACTAATCTTCTCGATGCCGATGGACTCTCCGATGGCGTCCTTTGGAGGAACAGATTTGCTGACCATCATCACCCTGTTGTCATTATCGACTGTGACTTTGATTTCCTCGGCATCCAATTGAATGTGTTTATCGATGCACAGGCAGGTCTCGTGATCACTATCGATGAGATGCCTTAGGATTTGCTCATCAAAGATAACATCTGCATCGAACTTCACAATCGTGGCACCTTGGGTTTGGCGCAAAGCGAGCATCAGGGAATACCCCGTATTTGTCGTGGCGAACGCATCGTTTACGACAAACGTCGCTGTAATGCTTGGAAACTCAGACGTGACGAAATCTCGGACCTGTTCTTGAAGATAGCCGAGGACAAAGACCACTTCTGTAATGCCGCAGGCCTGTATCCGAAGGAGCATCCTTTCCAGGATTGTTTTCCCATCAACTTTTAATAAGCTTTTCGGGCAATTGTCTGTGAGCGGCTTAATGCGTGAGCCGACACCAGCCGCGAGAATGATCGCTTTCATTGTTTTTTCTTTCCATTGACAGACAGAGTGTGACCTTGGCCCCGAGGGAGTGTTACTTGCATCGCGTCATTTTCTCGCCACGACCAATCTGCGCGCCGCGTTGCCAGCCGCGCCCTAAGCCATAAACAACCTGGGTCACAGCAAATACCCACAGCATAGGGGTCAGGGTGTCGAGGATGAGTGCAACTGAAAGCATGAAGATGAACACGCCTTCGTCGAAATGCAGGATTTTAGGTTGCTCGGCGATAAGCCAACGAAAATTGGCCGCGAGACTAAAACCCAATCCTGCGGATTCTGCTTTTTGCAGGCGACGGTCTTCGAGACCCGCTTTTTCAATGTAATCACGGTCGTGGCTGACCTGTGAATAAAGGCCGATATACTTGGAGTACCCGCGCACCATGTAAAACGAGGATCCGATAAGGGCCAAGAATACGGGTAGCACGTCTTGGGTTTGTGCATAAGCGGCATAGCCGATTGCACCAAACCACAGCGGCACCTGGATCTGATCTGTCAGTTTATCAAAATAGCCGCCGGACAATGACGAGACATTTCGGTAGCGCGCCATCTGACCGTCCATGCAATCAAGGACGTGACTGACATGGATCAGCACTGCCGCAATAATAAAATTATCTACCCCGCCCAGAATGATGAACACCACCGATGCGATCGCGACCAAAAAGGAAAAAAGGGTGATCAAATTTGGCGTCAGCCATTTGATGTCTATGACCACATAATTGACAGCAATGGCCATCGGTGCCGTCACGAACGACGACCACCATTCATCATCCTTGTTTTTCGTCGCCCATAATTGGCGCAATTTATCACTCACACCCATAACACCGATCTTGTCGACATCTTAGACGGCCGCAATGGCAGCAGGGGGAATGACCGCATTTAGGGGGTCAAAATCTAAGATAGGTCGTCTGGCGGGTGCTTCGAATTCTTGCAAGACTCCACGAAGGGATTCCAGAAAATAGTCTATATCATCATGTGACAGTTCGCCGATGTTACCGACTTGAAATACACGGTTCTGGAAACAACCCTTTCCCTCATAAATGATGATGGTTCTTTCCCGTAATTTTTGACGGAACAATGTGATATCAATATGTGCGGGTAAGTGGACCGCTGTTAAGACAGAGCACATATCCTTTTGATCAATCAGAAACTGCAAGCCCAATCGAGACATGCCATCACGAAGAAGCTGCGCCTTATGGCGGAGTGCAGCAAATCGTTTTGAAACTCCCTCTTGCAAAATATTGATCAACGATTGTTCAAGCGCAAAAAACAGCGGCACGGCGGGCGTGTTTGGGGTTTGTGATCTTGTTTTTAAAAACCGATAGAAGGTCGCCAAGTTCAGATATGTAGTCTTTGCAGGGAGGAATCTCAGTTTCTCGAACTCACGCGTCCTGCCAATCACAAAAGAAAGGCCAGGATGCGACCCGATGGCCTTCGAACTTGAGCTCGAACAAAAGGAGATATTGCAGCTCTCTAGGTCAATGACTTCGGCGCCAGCGCTGCTAACGCAATCAACTATAAAGATGGCGCCATTTGCTTTTGAGAGGGCGCCGATATCCTTCAACGGGTTCAGCATGCCTGAAGACGTCTCATGGTGAACCATGGCAACAACGCGAATGCGATGGCGTTTTATATAAGCCTCGACACTTTGGAGGTCGAAGGTGTCGCCCCAGGGAATCTGAAGAAAGTGGGTATTTTTATTATGAATTTTTGAGGTGGCGTGCAGCCGTTCACCAAACTCGCCGTTGGCGAGGATGAGGACATGTTGATCGCCGACAACAGAAGACAACATCGCTTCATTTGCGGCTGTGCCCGAGCCGGATATGACGACCGCTCTGTAACCCGCACCATCTTTAAGCTGAAACACTTTTAGAAGCTTGTTCTCGACGCTCTCAAGCAGATTATCAAATTCCACCTCGCGGTGGCCGATGTCATCAGCGCAAAGGGCTTTTTTTACATTGCGGACAATATTCACGGGGCCGGGGGTGAACAGTAAATGCTCCCTCATTATTCTTATTCCTTTTTGTACGCCCAAGGGCTCGATCAGAATGATCGGGTTGGGCATTCGGAACGCCGCCTCGCTATTGGAGGCAGGAACGATCCTTGGGTTTCATGAATAGGCGACGCAAAAAACTGACTGGCCCACGCTTTCCGCTGGGCTGCCATGAAAATCTGCGAAGGTTAGAAAGAAGTCAGGCTACAAGATTGCGTAGCAAACCTAATGAACAAATTCAGTCAGAACATAGTCTGTTTGCGAAAAAAATAAAAGATAAATAATGAGAAAATATATTTTTTATAAAAATACACATTACATATAATTACTTTAATAATTAATCAGTTTTAAAAATATAAATATAATTGTACAAAGTATTATAAGTATTTATCTGAAGTGATTGTTTCGCAAGCTGATTATGAGCATTTCTGTTTATGACTTTTCACCTACGCACGTGAAACGAAGTGAGCCGCGAAATGGATTATAGAAGCCCATCTGGCCCTTTTGTACACTCGAAACTGGCTCTATCAGAAATCTTCGTTAACCCTCACATTCCAAGTCGGACACAGATGTATAAGTGTCATTTTATAAAAAAATGGGATGATAAATCTCATTATTGATTAATTTTGCAAGATATGCGATGGTGCCTGCCACACGAGGGGAAATCCTCCCACGCGTTGAAATTTTGAGTATCAGCGACATAGCAATTAGATCGGGCATTGGGCCCAAAAAGCGATGATCACGCACCGGGCACACAGCCCCGCCTATGAAAGAGGACTTTTAGATGACTAAGATGACGACAGAGGAAGCCTTTATTAAGGTCCTTCAAATGCATGGTATTGAGCACTCCTTCGGAATTATCGGCTCTGCCATGATGGCAATTTCTGATTTGTTTCCAAAAGCGGGTATCACGTTTTGGGATTGTGCCCACGAATGTACAGCAGGGATGATTGCAGACGGCTACACGCGCTCCACCGGTAAAATGTCGATGGCCATTGCGCAAAACGGCCCTGGCATCACCAACTTTGTGACACCGATCAAAACTGCTTATTGGAACCACACGCCATTGCTGTTGGTCTCGCCACAGGCTGCCAACAAAACGATGGGCCAAGGCGGTTTCCAGGAAGTTGACCAAATGGCGATGTTCGAAGAAATGGTCTGCTACCAAGAAGAAGTTCTCGATCCACGCCGGATCGCAGAAGTCCTGAACCGGGTTATCGAAAATGCATGGCGTGGTTCTGCCCCGGCACAAATCAACGTGCCCCGTGATTTCTGGACCCAGGTTATCGACATCGAACTGCCGAAAATCGTCCGCATCGAAGCAGCCCCTGGTGGCCGCGAGTCCATCGCACAAGCCGCTGAGTTGCTGTCGAACGCCAAGTTCCCGGTCATCCTGAACGGTGCTGGCGTGATCTTGGCTGGTGCGATTGACGCCTCCAAAGATTTGGCCGAGCGTCTGAGCGCACCTGTATGCTGTGGTTATCAGCACAACGATGCGTTTCCAGGCACACACCAGTTGTTCGCGGGGCCTCTCGGATACAACGGCTCCAAGGCCGCGATGGAATTGATTTCTAAGGCTGACGTGGTGCTGGCATTGGGCACGCGTTTGAATCCGTTCTCGACGCTGCCAGGTTATGGCATCGATTACTGGCCAAAAGATGCCAAGGTCATCCAGGTTGATATCAACTCTGACCGTATTGGTTTGACCAAAGACGTCACCGTGCCGATCCAGGGTGACGCGAAACTGGTTGCTGAGCAAATCCTCGAGCAGCTTAGCCAAACCGCAGGGGATGCAGGTCGTGAAGATCGTAAGAACCTGGTTTCCGAAACCAAGTCCCGTTGGTTGCAGCAACTGTCATCGATGGATAACGAAGATGACGATCCGGGCACCAACTGGAACGAGCGTGCACGTAACAAGCACCCAGAACGGATGAGCCCACGGATGGCATGGCGTGCGATCCAAGCCAGCCTGCCTGCGGATTCGATTATTTCCAGCGATATTGGCAACAACTGCGCCATCGGTAACGCCTACCCATCGTTCGAGAAGGGACGTAAGTATTTGGCTCCTGGCCTGTTCGGTCCATGTGGTTACGGCTTCCCATCGATCCTGGGCGCGAAAATCGGCAACCCTGACACGCCATGTGTCGGTTTTGCAGGTGATGGCGCGTTTGGTATTTCCATGAACGAAATGACGGCATGTGGTCGTGACGAATGGCCAGCCATTACGATGATTATTTTCCGTAACTATCAGTGGGGCGCTGAAAAGCGGAATACCACGCTGTGGTTCGATGACAACTTTGTCGGTACCGAGCTCGACCTTGATGTGAACTACTCCAAAATCGCCCAAGCGTGCGGCGTTAAGGGTGTTCAGGTTACAACTATGCAAGAGTTGACGGATGCATTGGCATTGTCGGTCAAAGAACAAAAAGACGGCGTGACCACGTTTATCGAAGTGATCCTGAACCAAGAACTGGGTGAGCCATTCCGCCGCGATGCGATGACTGTTCCCGTTGCTGTTGCAGGTATCGACCCGAACGACATGATCCCGCAAAAAGGCGCTGTCTAAGCTCCGCTAACATCACAGTTTGTGATCAAATTAGCCGGCCCTTCGGGGTCGGCCTTTTTTTGTTGCGAAAACACTAAAAGCTGACGCAGAAATTTGACATATCAGGGGAATCTTTCCCTAATTGCGCCCTTATAAAATCGATTAACGGAGATGGTTGCAATGCTCGATGATGATGGTGGACAGGGCGCGCTGAATTCAAGTTCGGCACTGCCAAATGCGATCAGCGATGATGATTTGGGTCACGCTGTCCTTACCCCATCGGGCAAGCTTGAAGCGGGTTCGTGGCATACATTTACGCTGACGTATACCTGCGGCAAGTATGGCATGGATGATTCTGCATCTTTGCGCGTTTGTTTCCGCTTTGCGTCCGATCAAACCCGCCCGCAATTCGAAGATCCCAAGCGCCCCAATTATACCAAGATCGTCGCATCAAACAGCGCGGTTCTTGAATATCGCTATGACCCCAAGGGCAACGTCCGTCCGTGGGATCGATGCCTGTATATCAAAGTCGTCAAAGGCTTCATGCAAGAAGGCGACACTGTCAGCATTACATTTGGTGATACATCCGGTGGCTCCAAGGGTATGCGGTTGCAGACATTCTGCGAAGACACATTGGAATTCCGTGTTTTGGTTGATCCGATCGCGACTGCCAATTATCAGGCGATCCCTGAACAGCCTAAAATCGAAATCGTGCCCGGACCGCCTGTGTCCTATGTGGCTGTCGTTCCAACCGCGCGCAAAGTCGGTGAGGCATTTTCTCTCAAAATTCGCGGCGAAGATCTCTGGGGCAATCCATCAGATCAGTGCAGCGGCATGTTCAATGTTCGAAGCAACGGGCCTGTTAATGGCTTGCCCGATACGATTGCATTCACGCCGGGAGAATTCTCGGTGGTGGTCGATAATCTGAGTATCGATGCAGCGGGTCGTGTTGATATCTGGTTAGAGGACGAGGTGGGTGGCATAGCGTGTCGCGCCAACCCGATCCTGATTTCTGATGATCTGGAATTGAAACACTACTGGGTTGATCTGCACGGCCAATCCGAAGAAACCATCGGCACCGGGTCGGCGCGGGGATTCTTTGAATTTGCCCGCGACAAAGCCTTTGTCGATGCGGTCGGCCACCAGGGCAACGACTTTCAAATCACCAAAGGGTTTTGGAGCCAGCTCGATAATCTATGCGAAGAATATGACGAGCCGGGAAAATTCCTCGCCCCGTTGGGATACGAATGGTCGGGGAACACCGCGTTGGGTGGCGACCGGAATATCTTCTTCCCAGATGCGGATCGTACCATTCGTCGGTCTTCGCATGCATTGGTCGAGGATAAATCAGACGAGCACACGGACAGCAACACAGCAGGCGAATTGTATGCTGACATCACCGCTGCTGGGGAATGGGACGTGGTGTCTTATGCCCATTGTGGCGGGCGTTATGCCGATGTAAAACTGGCCCACGATGGCCGGATTGAAAAATCGATGGAGGTTCATTCATCTTGGGGCACGTTCGATTGGTTACTCGAAGATGCCTTTGACATGGGCTATCGCACCGGGATCGTGGCCAATTCGGATGGACACAAAGGTCGCCCGGGTGCCAGTTATCCAGGCGCATCACTGTTCGGTGCTGTGGGAGGTTTGACCTGCATGATGATGACGGAGCTGACCCGTGATGCGTTGTTCGATTGCATCCGCAAGCGCCGCCATTTCTGCACCACGGGCGGACACGGTGGACGGATGTTCATGGATGTGCGCGCCGAGTTTGATCAGCCGGGCGATATCTATAACGATGATCCCGCGTTAGATTATCCAACATCGCCGACATCGACGTCGGGCACATCAGCACTGATGGGCGACATCGTTGAGTTGAAATCAGGCGGGGCTAAACTGTCGGTGCAGATCGATGCCCCCACGCCGATTGAACGTGTCGAGATTTTCAATGGTCGCGAGCTGGTCGAAACCATTCACCCGTATACTAAGGACGAGTTGGGCGCGCGCATTCGCCTGCATTGGGAAGGTGCCGAATACCGCGGACGGTTCCGCCAAGTGATTTGGGATGGTTCCGCCACCGTCACGGACAATACCATTGCGTCGGCGTCTGGCTTTAACTTCTTTAACCCTGAACGCGGCCTGACCCATGTGAACGACACCACTGTTGAATGGGCATCGTTGACCACCGGGAATTTTGCCGGTGCTGATATCCACTTGGCTGATGCCTGGGGTGGCACGCTGCAGATCGAAACACCGTTGATCAAATGTGGTGTGCCGATTGAAGACATCGGCTTTGAGGACGAAGTGGTCGATAATTCTGGTGTGTTACCGCGATTCCTCAAAATCTTCCGGATGCCGGATGTGAACCCTCATCGCCATATCAACTTTGAGCGGACCATCGATTTGGCCGACAATCGCGATAATCCGATCTTTGTGCGTGTCACCCAAGAAGACGGTGTCCGCGCCTGGTCGAGCCCGATCTTCATTTGCCGCGACGCGTCCAAGCATCACCCGCTCGATTAAGCTTAATAGCTAGAGCAACGATGCAACTAGGTTGGTTTCCCGAGGGGGTGGCATCTTGGAAGTAATGCTGGAAACAATCTAGGCGTTGGACGAGTAGCATTCTATTGGTTGCTCGGCCGAGTGTCTTAGGCTGCAAACTCGTGACAGATTAGATCTGCATCTGGTTTGGTCAGCGGTTCGTTAAGCAATCTACAGTGACCGCCTGATGAAATTTTTTGGTGATAGGTACAATCACGACAAATTCCAAATGCTTTGTTGTCTCGGTTTTTGAGCAATTCCTTTAACAGGTTCTGCAGGCCGTTCTCTAATTGAGAACGCCGGAGCAATAATCCACCACTGAAGCGGCCAGATTGTCTGGTTGTTGGCCGGAGTAAAAATCCGCCAGTGGTAAGCTTTCTGCTTTTTGC
>Ga0209335_10004812_pt1 | contig 12682 bp, 9 predicted proteins | sample COG_09_FD_184753 | JGI IMG/M metagenome (GOLD analysis project Ga0209335, IMG submission 184753) | Pelagic Microbial community sample from North Sea - COGITO 998_met_09 (SPAdes) (version 2) | ecosystem: Environmental > Aquatic > Marine > Neritic zone/Coastal water | place: Helgoland, sampling...
AGGTCGATTTTGGTCGGAAAATATGAAAAGTGCCGGCTATAAAACCTACATGACTGGAAAGTGGCATGTTCGGGCAAGTGCAGAAAAGTGCTTTGATGTCACCCGTAATGTACGGGGAGGTATGCCAAACCAAACTCGGCTAGGATACAATCGTCCTTTACCAAATCAACCTGATCCATGGAGTCCCTACGATCCAAAATTTGAGGGGTTCTGGAAAGGAGGGAAACACTGGAGCGAAATCGTGGCGGATGATGCAATTGATTACTTTATGGATGCTAAAAAACATATTAAGCAAAAACCTTTCTTTGCCTATATTGCTTTCAACGCACCACATGACCCTCGACAGGCACCCAAGGAATTCATTGATAAATATCCTCTAAAGAGAATTAAAGTTCCCTCGAATTTTTTACCCATGTATCCGTATAAAGACAAAATTGGGTGCTCTCATAACTTGAGAGATGAAAAACTTGCTCCAATGCCCAGAACTAAGCATTCAATAAAAGTGAACCGTCAGGAATACTACGCAATCATAACACATATGGATGTTCAGATTGGTCGTATCCTTGATTCCCTTGAAAAATCAGGAATGGCTGAAAATACTTACATCTTTTATTCCTCAGACCACGGGCTTGGCGTTGGACACCATGGACTACTAGGCAAACAAAACCTTTACGAACACAGCACCTGCGTGCCCTTTATTGTCAAGGGACCCAGTATACCAAAAGGAAAAATAATTACTGAACCGATCTACCTTCAGGATGTCATGCCCTCTTCCCTAGCTATTGCAGGGATAGAAAAGCCAAAGCATGTTGAATTCCACGATATTATTCCATTAGCAAAGGGAGAGACAGAATCATCGCCTTATAAAGAAATCTATGGAGCTTACTTAAATATTCAGCGGTCGATCACAGTCGATAATTATAAATTAATTGCCTATCCAAGCGTTCCTATAATGAGAGTATATAATTTAGAAAACGATCCACATGAAAAAAATGACTTGGCTTCAAACCCTAGTGGTAAAAAAGTGATTCGAAGGTTACTTCCTAGACTAGTTAAACTACAGAAAGAAATGGGTGATTCATTGGATCTGGTTCAATCATTTCCTGAATTTAAATCGAAATAAATAGAGTTCTTACTCGAAATTATTTAAGTCCAGGCAAACTAAACGTTTTTGATCTCTTGCAACAAGTACTTGGTTTGTGACTGCAAAGTGACTCCTGGACTTAAATCCCAAAATTTGTTGACTGTGCAAAAGTCCAAACTCTTTCGATTGAGCTGTAAAAACTAACAGTTCACCCCTTTCTGTCAGAATAAGTATTCGATTTTTCAACCTAACCAAGTTACCTGCACCTCCGCAATATTCTTCCCATTGAACTGTTGCATCTTCTAATTTTATACATCGCAAGACCGGACGCCTTTCCTGCCTACCATGAAACCCGTAAAGAAAACCGTTATATGAAACAGGGGTTGAATAATGACAATCGAGAACCTCTTTTCTTTTCCACAAATTAGTGAAAGAAAATTGCCTTGCTTTATCACTTCGATTCAATTCCCAAAGCCCGGCACCAACATCATAACAGGATGACAAAAAAACTTGATTGCCTATTACCAGTGGGCTTGCCGCATTAACTGATGCATCAATCGGTGAACGAAAAGGAGCATAATATCTTGGGTACCCAGTAACTATATCAACAGCAAGAAATCCTTCCCGAACAAAAGACAGGCAAAGATTTGTATTACCGGATGTAAAAGGAACACTGGAAGAGTAGTCATTTCCATATTTGCTTGTCTTCCAAATTACCTTACCAGTTTCAATAGAAAATGAAACCAAACCACTATCTTCACCTCCGACATCAAAAATTACACTATTGTTATAAATCAAGGGTGATGAACAACGCCCAAAAAATCCTTTGGGTGATGAGAACTGCTTTTTTAAATCTACTTTCCATAAAAGCTTACCCTCGTCAATTGACAGGGCATGAACCAAACCTTGCGGACCATGAATAATCATAATCCCTTCCGATATTGCTGGAGTTGACCTTGGTCCATTATCCATACCAAAGTCATCTCGGTATCCGGACAAAAATGAATAATGCCACCGTTCAGTACCAGATCTAACATCAAAGCATTGAACAACCTCATTATCCCCTACCCTATGATGAAGGTATACAAAAGAACTATCGACTAAGGGAGAAGACCAGCCCACACCAACTTCTTTCTCCCATCGAAGACTATAATCTTTCCCTTCCTTTGGCACAGATAAAACAACTTCATCTAAAGATCCATTATGAGATGGACCAAGCCATTGCTTCCAATTAACCGCCTTTGCACTATTGTGGCCAATAATAAACAAACATAAAAAAATACAAAAATAGAATTTCTTCATTACCCTGTTATTTAACATTAAAAATTCGGGCTTTTCTGACATCACCCAATCCGATTTCCAAAGCATACTTAAAAAGGAGAAGTTTTTCTTCTTGTCTTTCAATCAATCCTTTTTCAACCCTCTTTTGATTTATTACAGAGAGAGCAAACTTATCAATTGAGAAAGGATTTTCACTCAATAAAAGGGTTGATCCTCTTCCGATAAATTCAGCATCAAACTGACCACCATTTGCGAACTGAAATTTACTCAGATCTAAAATCGAATATGTACGTTTTTCCCATATTTCTGGAATTGCAAGAATTTCTGTAACTGCTGCTGGTGCGATGGTCGCCCTATCCAAGAACCTTTGATAATTAGAAATAGCACCAGTTGTCATGTTTGCGGAAGCACCATTAATTCCCAAGTTTATATGATCTGATGCAACTGCTAAGTTAATCCAAAAAACATTTTTCAGAAAAAACAGGCTGGGGAGATAACTCTTTCGCTCCTCTTGCAACCTCCTGTTTCGATCCAAAGGGAAATCAATAAAAAAACGGGTACGATCGTGCAGTGTTGGAGGCATTGGACTATCGTGGAACCAATCTTCATGGTAATATTGACTGTCCTGAGAGGAATAAAGGTTAAAATTTTGGTATTTACTTATGCCCTGACCCGGCACATTAAATCCAGCCTCTATCAATGATTTCAAATCCCGGTCGGCAATAAAAATTTGATTCGATTGATAACCACGAGCAGAAAGAATTTTTAATAAAGCATTTAATAAATCAGGCGAAACCTGTAAACCTGGTGCCAACTGGGTTTTTATCTTTATTCCGATTGATGGAATTACCATTGGGTTCAAAATTAGCCCGCCTCTACTTTCAGAAACAGCTAATAATTTGTTTAGCGGGTTTAAATAATTTGCCGTTCCGCATTGGGCACGAAAAACATCAATTGATCGTTTTTCGAGTGAAAGGGACTGGTTTGCTTCCTTTCCCCCTTCCCCAATGAGTTCATTTCCCAAAATACCCAATTGGAAAAGAAGAAACAAAAGAATAAAAAAATAGACCATTGCTTGACGTTTTACTATCCTGTGAAACATATAATTCATGCACTTTATTAAAACATGCATACTGATGGTTGCTGCAGGGTCAATCTTGCTAGTACTAAACAGCTGTTCTGAAAAAGAAGCTGAGCCCCCTCAACCTAGTACGGTTCCGGTAAAAAAGCCATTTCCTGACCTTTCTTTAGCAATTCAAAAAAGAGTCGAAAAAAAACCGGAAGAAGCGATCGCCTTACTCAGAGAGTACAACAAGGACTTTCCAAACTCCTCGAAAATTTTAATTCAATTGAGCCGGGCATTAATAGAAGCAGGCAATTATTCTCTTGCCGCTTTCAGGCTTGAACAAGCCTTATCTTTGACATCTGCAACGGACTTAATCGGTGAGTGTGCTGAAGCACATCGACTGGCTGGCGATTTAAACTCTGCCAAAAAACGATTTACCGAATATTTAAAATTATCGCCTGAAAATTTAGAGGCATGGCTTTCACTTGCTAGAATCTTAGAACAGCAAGGAGATGACAGAGAAGCTTTAAATGCATTTGAACAAGCTCGGGAAATGACCAGCCCACAAGACTGTATTAAGATTGGAAACCTATATTTAAAAAAGAAAATCCTCTGGCAGGCCGAGAAATGGTTTAAAGAGGCAGCTAAAAAAGAAAATGTTCCTTCGGCAGAGCCTTTGGTAGGTCTGCTGCTAGTTAAAATTGCTAATGCTGACGAAGATTCTGCAGAAGCACTAATTCTCGCTATTGAGAAAGCATACCCCGAAACACTAGCCAGTCTCAATGTAGCAAAAAACTTAAAGAACATTCTTATTAAAAGACGAATCTCAGAGTTGAACAATCGCTCCATCATAGTCAAAAACTCAACCGTTAGCGATTTGGCACAGGCTCTTTTACAAAAGCCTGAAGAAATTAATGAACCGGTTGTATCCATTGGACCGAAACTTACACCTCTACTCTCCAATCCTCCCTCTGAAACCGAGAGCAATATTGTTCCAGTAACGACAAATTCCCTGGAGGCAGATACAAAAAGTAGTTTGGCAGCAGCATTTGGGGACGAGCAAGAAGAAGTAATTGAACCCGAACCGATTGAACTGGGATGGTCTGCATATCTGTCCAGGAATTATTCAACGGCTTTATTACATGCCCGGGATGCCATTAATCTAAATAGCGAAGATGCAGAAGCTTGGCGCCTTTCATCGCAAGCACATTTCCAGCTTGGAAAAACACGGGAAGCAGAAATGACTATTTTGGAAGCTATTCGTCACAATCCAAAAGATCTAACAACGAGAATGGATTATCTGAATATTGCCCGAGAAACCCTATCTCCTGATCGGTATTTAAGGGAGTTGGAAAAAACCCATGAACTTTTCCCCGAGTCTGGCGAAATTTTATGGCAACTTGCGAGGCGATATCATTTAGTTGAAAGAATGCCAGTAACCGCAGGAATTTTATACAGAAAATTACTTAAAGTAGTGCCTGAGGGAAGTGGACTCCATAATCAGGCTAAAATGGAATTAATCAAAATCCAAAACCTTTGAATCCGGATTATTGATTATGCCAATGTTCGCTGAAAATTTTGTTGAAGAGATCAAAGACAGGGTTGATCTGTATGATTTAATAAGTCCATATGTCCAACTTAAGAAGAGTGGTGCAAAATGGGTTGGACTCAGTCCTTTTAATCAGGAAAAAACACCCTCTTTCTATGTCGATTCGAACAAAGGTTTTTTTCATTGCTTTAGTTCAGGAGAAAAAGGTGATGCAATTTCATTTGTTCAGAAAGTTGAAAACCTGACATTCCCCGAAGCTGTAGAATTTATTGCCAATCGGTTTGGCATATCCATTCGATATGCCGAAAACAATAGAAATGGAGGAAAGCCTTTTCAAAAATCAATTAAATCTGACTTGTATAAAGTTCATGAATTAGCCACATCCTGGTTTACAGAAAGATTTTTTGAAAACAATCAAGAATCTAATGTCGCAAAAGATTACTGGCAAAAAAAGAGGCAGTTTTCTCTTGAAGTGGCTAAAGAGTTTGGAGTGGGATATTCTCCAGTAGACCGATTTGCACTTGGAAAGTTTTTAGAAAATCAAAAGATAAGTGATTTAGTTCTAAGTAAGTCCGGATTATTTAACGAAAAAAAACAATCCGGGAAGTTTGCCTGTCGTTTTTGTGGTCGCTTAATGATTCCTATTCGTGAAAAAATCGGAAGGATATGCGGATTTACTGCTCGAGAACTTTCAGTTACTCCCACTTGGGGAGATAAAAAACCTCCCAAATACATAAACTCTCCCGAAACACCGATTTTCTTGAAAGGCGATCTACTTTTCAACCTCCATCAAGCGAATAAAGAAATTAATGAAAACAAGGAATTTCTTTTAGTCGAAGGACAATTGGACGCAATTCGGTGTTCGACAGAAGGGTTTAAAACCGTAATTGCCCCTCAAGGAACCGCATTTAAAGAATCTCAGGCTATGCTTCTGCGGAAATCCAATCCCAAAGGAGTAGTTTGCCTTCTCGATGGTGACGATGCTGGGCAAAAAGCTGCGTTTGGCTACATACCCACCTTTCTGAGTACAGGTTTGGATGTTAGGTTTGCCACCCTGCCCCAAGGAAAAGACCCTGATCAGATCTTACTCGAAAATGGAGCCAAAGGGCTTCAGCAAATTATCGATCAAGGTGTATCCTCAATTAATTATGCAGTACAATACAAATTAAAAGGAAATCCAAATCCACAACCCGCGGAAATAAGGTCTGTCTGCGAACTGGTGTTCGGATATATCGCACAAACTGACTCTCTCATTATGAGAGATAGCTATCTTACTGAATTAAGCCGATACCTTAAGGTTGGGTTTCAGACTATGTCTGAAGACTTTACCAAATTTAACCGGAACAAAAAACCAAGGTATAAGAGTAGTGCGTTAAGCAAAGAAATATCTACTGAAAAGTCCTCTCCGCGTTTGACAACTGCTGAAGATGATTTATTATTCTGCCTTTTGCATGATAATAGAGTCGCGAGCCCGCTTGCCCAAATTTTTGATCCAACTTGGCTTAACCTCAATGTTCCAGCGGGGCGGGTTTTGGCTAAAATTATGGCTGAGATTAAAGCTGATGGTCCCGTCGCAACTAATAGAATGGAAGAATTCCTTGAAGATGACACCGAAAGAAATGTTTTCCAATATAACCTTTTCCAAGAAGTCTCTTCCTTCGATGATAATTCCTTCCTCCAGCATGCCAATGAATGTTTACTTGCACTTTTTATTCGCTTCATTAAGCAACAGGAGAAAAAAATCCTTCAAGACTTAGGCAAACCTAGTCAGGAACAAGATTCGACCAACCACCTTCAAGCTAAATTACTGCAATTACGCAAACACCGTAAAAACCCGCCTCAATTAATATTTTCAGACCAGAATAACCGACACTCTCATGCCAAGAACTAAAAGCACCACAACGAAGACAAAACCTTCCACCGACAATGCCCAATCAGGGAAACTAAATTCATCAAAAACTACGGCCAAAAAGAAAACAGTGACAAAAGCAACTACTTCTTCAGCGAAAGCAAAAAAATCGCAAAAATCCGTCGTAGCCAAAACAACAACTAAACCAGCTAAGACTACCATCGGAAAAAACAAAGTATCTACTAAACCTGCAAAAGCTCCCAGAAAGGCAAAAGTCACTGCCAAGGAAATTGCTAAGAAAATTGATAAAAACATTGAACCACATGCACTAAATGATGAGGTCACTGAAAAAGTAAGGGAACTAATCCATCTGTCTAGAGAACAGGGATTTCTTACCTATAAGGATATTGATAAATCTCTACCTGAAATTGCAAACCAGCCCGAAGAGTTACAAAATGTGATTTCTATTTTCAATAATCTTGAAATTAAACTTCTCGATTCAAATGAAGTTGATAAATTTAAAAAGAAAAAAGAAGAGAGCGAAGAAGAAACTGCACGCTCAAATCAAAGTGATATGCTGGACGATCCTGTCCGCATGTACCTCAAACAAATGGGGCAAGTTCCACTTCTTTCGAGAGAAGAAGAGGTTGATATTTCAAAACGAATTGAAACTGCTGAAAGTTCAGCCCTTAAAATAATTTATTCCGTTAGCCTGACTGCAAACTTCCAACTCGACATCTGCAAAAAGCTAATTGCCAGAGAGGAACGCTTCGACCGTGTTGTACTTGACAAAAAAATTGATAGTCGAGAATCCTATTTCAAAAGCCTAGCTAAACAGGTTATCGCTATGGAGGAAGCAATAAGGAAAATTAACAATGCATGGTCAAGTATTGAAAATGCATCCAATGGAACGCAGAAAAAACGATCCACCACACGCTTCAAAAATTACGAATCCACTTTAGCACCAATTTTTAAAAAATGTTGCTTAAAGTTAAAGGTTTTTGAAGATTTCCTTCTACAAGTTAACCCTGAACTTAAAGCAATTTCCAGAAACCTCCACAATGTGGAACTAGCAAAAAAAGACCCGGTCAAAGTAAAGCGTAAGGGAGTTAAGATGGACCGAGTTAAGGAGGAGCTTAAAGAAGCTAGGGCAAGATTCAAAATGGACCCGTCCGAACTTGCCCAGCTCATAAAAGAATTGCGCCTGAACATGCGCCAAGCTCACCGGGCAAAAACAGAGATGGTTGAAGCAAACTTAAGGTTGGTTATTTCCATTGCCAAAAAATATACAAACCGTGGTCTTTCTTTTCTCGACTTAATACAAGAAGGAAATATGGGCCTAATGAAAGCAGTTGAAAAATTTGAATACCGCCGTGGATATAAGTTCTCGACCTATGCAACATGGTGGATAAGACAGGCAATCACCCGTTCCATTGCTGACCAAGCAAGGACAATAAGAATTCCTGTTCACATGATTGAAACTTTAAACAAAGTCATGCAGGTACAAAAGCAGTTAATCCAAGAACTTGGCCATGAACCAACTCCCGAAGAGGTTGCGAACGAAATGGGCTTAGCTTTAGAAAAAGTTCAGGGCATCATGAAAATGGCACAGCAGCCCATATCATTACAAAGTCCAGTCGGAGATAGTGATGATACTAACTTCGGTGATTTCATTGAAGATAAGGGTGCAGAAAATCCTTACGACATGACTGCATACTCTCTACTCAGGGAAAAAATCATAGATGTCCTTGATTCGCTTACTGAAAGAGAACGTAATGTACTTTCTCTACGTTTCGGACTGAAGGATGGTTACAGCAGAACTTTGGAGGAAGTGGGTAGGCAATTTAAAGTTACTCGCGAACGGATACGCCAAATTGAAGCAAAAGCACTTCGTAAAATGCGCCACCCAACTAGAATTCGACAACTCCACGGTTTCTTTGAGGCTGACCAAAGCTCAGTAAACAAACCAAAACCTGAAGCACTTCGTCAATTGGGACTTTAACCCTTCATATTAAACTCTTCTTTTGTGGGGACAAAAAAGTTGCTTACATTGTCGTTAAAAGCTATGTTATGTTTATGAATATAGTTCCAAATCAATCACTTGCTTTCATCGGAAATTTCGGTGGAGGGGAAATAATTCTTATTTTTCTCATTGTGCTGCTTCTATTTGGTGCAAAAAAAGTACCCGAATTATTCCGCTCATTAGGCAAAGGTGTTAACGAATTTAGAAAAGCTAAAAACGATTGGGAACAGGATATCAATGATGTCATGAATCAGGAACCGATCGAAGATCATGACTTCTCCAAAAGCGAAGATAAAAAAGAAGAAGATAAAGATTCTGTTTCCAGTGAAGGTGAGAAACAAACTGTAAGCTGAATTCTTTTAGCCTCCGGCAAGCACCGGAGAAAATCCCGCATTTTTGAACCAATAAAATACATCGTCGCGGCGATCTCCCTGTAGTTCCATCGTTGAGGTGTTCCATGTTCCCCCCGTTCCTAAACTACTCTTAAGTATTTTTAAAAGTTTAGATCTCTCTTTTTGGCTAATATGTACGGGAAATCCTTTTATGGTTGTTACAGTTTTACCCCCTCGGCCACTTTTTTCGCGACGAATCTCTAATCTTTCCCCCTTACCGATCGGGGCTTGATTTTTAAATTTTTCTTTTTTGAGAGAAACAGGCTTTGGGGTAGTCTCCGGCAGACCACTTGAGTTTAAAGAAGAAAAAGGGGATAACCCAAATACCTCTTCACTTGTAGTAGTTGAAATTTTACTTTTATGATTAGCTCTTTTACTCATTTCCACAGGTTCCTTTTTCAGGCTGACCCCCTTCAATCCAAACCAATGCTTTTTCATAACTCCGATTTCGTAAAAAATGTTTCAATCGCGGGTGCAAGTTTGACGAAGGACATGCCACAATTTCATCTAAAGTCGATAATGCTTTTGATAACGAACCCGGTACGGCGGTCTTCGGATTGGTTATTATTCTCAAACAGTTTTTCATCTCATCCATAAATTCTAAGAAAGAATGTCTGTAAACATTGCCAAGCTCAAATCAATTTATTAGATATATCTTTTATCAGAATGAATAGAATTTGCATCATTGGGGCTGGTATTTCGGGATTATCGATCGCTTCTAAAAAGATAAAATCAAATCGAACAGTAAAGGTTTTTGAATCTGGTGAACGAATTGGAGGCGTGATTGGGTCTCAGAAAATAGATGGATATTTGCTGGATTACGGTGCTAACACTCTCAACATTCGTTTAAAATCAACGAAAGAACTGCTCAAAGCCTCTGGAGCATGGGATGATTGTATCGATGCAAACTTGCTCTCAAGTAAAAGAATGATCGTTCGAGGTGGAAAAATTGTCGACCTACCCCATAGTTTCTTCTCTTTCTTAACCAGCCCTTTTCTATCATTTAAAGGTAAATTGCGCCTTCTTGCGGAACCTTTTGTGAGTAGATCGACTGAACCGCAATACGAATCTGTTGCATCATTTATTAAAAGAAGACTTGGACAGGAAGCACTAGATTACGCAGCGAATCCATTTTTGGCAGGAATATATGCCGCAAAGCCTGAAAGTCTCATCCTTAATCAAGCATTTCCAAAATTTGCTGAACTAGAAAAGAAATACCGCTCAATTTTGTTGGGATTAAAAAAATCTCGTAAACTACCTGATAATCCAAATCTGGGAAAGAGTAGGCTCGTTTCGTTTCCAAATGGAATGGAAGGACTTTCTAAAAAATTAGGCGACTTCTTAAAAAATGAGATCTCACTTTCCACAACAGTAAAAAAGGTTACACGAAATAATAGTACATGGACGGTAACCGTACAAAAAGGAACAGGAGAACAAATCGTAAATGAGTTCGATCAGGTTATTTCCACGGTTCCATCCCATAAGCTTGATTGTATTGAATGGCAAAACATCAAAGACCATAAAAAACTAAGCGTACTTGCTTCATCCACCCACCACCCTCTTGCAATGGTATACCTTGGATATAGGAGAGAAGATATTTTACACCCACTTGATGGGTTTGGTTTTCTCGTTCCTGAAGTTGAAAAATTAAAGATCCTAGGAACTCTTTTTTCCAGTACTCTTTTCCCAGGTCGTGCCCCAGATGGAAAAATACTTTTAACTACTTTTATCGGGGGTGAAAGAGATCCATCTCTTGCTCAACAGAAAGACAATATGCTCATATCCACAGCAAAAAAAGAGTTAAACAAACTTTTAAAAATAAGTGGAGAACCAACTTTTGAAAAAGTAAAGAAATGGCCCAACGCCATTCCTTTACCCGACAATCAAATGATAAGGTGTAAAAAAGCGGCACAGGAGCTTTCAGCACAAAACCCGGGACTTTCCTTTTCTGGATCATATTTATGCGGAGTATCACTGCCCAATTGCCTAGATCCCTGCTAATTTCAAATTTTAAATATCATAGCATTGACTTGGAAAGATTGCTTAAATGGGCATAAACTGATAATAAGATAGTAATTTTATCCACAACAATTAGCTATGCCTGCAAAAGAAAAAGATTCTTCAGTTAAAACTCTTGTTATACTTCTCAACATGGGAGGACCTCAAAATAAAGACGAAATACATCCTTATTTAAAAGAATTATTTCAAGACCGTGAGCTTCTAAAATTGCCCTTTCAAAAAATACTTGGAAGAATTATCGCATGGAGCAGAACGCCAAAAATTCAGGAGAGGTACGAAGAAATAGGGCAATATTCTCCTACCAAGAAAATTATGGATGCTCAGTGTATCGAAATTTCCAAAAGATTGGATCTCGATCGGCCAGAATCTGCTCCCCATATTTGTGTCTCAGGCTTCCGCTATTGTTCCCCCAGGCCTGGTGAGATGATTAAAAAATACAAGGATGCTGAAAAAATCATCCTTTTCTCGCAATATCCACAACATAGCTGTGCAACAAGTGGTTCTTCGATGTGTGATGCATACCGCTGGCTAGACAAACAAAAGGGAGAAGGATTTCAAAATAAAATTTCTGTAATCGATCAATGGTGGGACCGAGATGATTATTCAGAACTGTGGGCAATGCTGATCAAGAGAAAATTCGAAGAAATGAAATCTTCTCACAATTTAAAGGATGAGGACATCCGGATCATATATTCTGCACATAGTCTTCCTGAATCCTATTGCCTTGAGAAAGGTGATAAATACAACCAAGAAATACAAAGCTCAATGAACCGCATCGAAGATGTTCTCAAATCTTGGGGCTTACAACACGAAGGTGCACTGGCCTGGCAAAGTAAAGTCGGACCACAGAGAACGAAATGGTTAACTCCCAGCACACCCACTGTAATTGCTGAGACTAAGCAGAAAGCCATTCTGATGGTTCCAATTGCTTTTACCACTGACCATATTGAAACGCTTGACGAAATTGATATTGAATTTCGCGGATACGCTGACGAAGTGGTAGATCATTTTGAACGAGTTGACTGTTTTAACATGGAAGAAAAATTTATTGAACTATGTTCCCGACTTGTATCAGAGCACATTGACAACAATTACGATTCCTGCATCCGACCCTGTTGCGTTAACTGCGAGGGTAACGATTGTGCCGCCATGAGAAAATATTTTAATTCCCACCCGATTAGTCAAAATGATGAAGATTACATCGCAAGTCAAAGCGGCTCCCAACAAAAAATTTAGTTCGGGAATAATAAATATCACTAGTTAATTTTTCTAATCATGAATGTTAACGATACCAGAGAACTTCTTTGGTTGGCAGGAGGCTTATACGGTTTGGCTTTTGCCATTGGACTCCTAAAGACATTCAAAATTAATTGGACTCCTTTTCGAGAAAGCCCTCTAGCTGCAATTTCACTCGGGTTT
>Ga0209335_10004814_pt1 | contig 12680 bp, 15 predicted proteins | sample COG_09_FD_184753 | JGI IMG/M metagenome (GOLD analysis project Ga0209335, IMG submission 184753) | Pelagic Microbial community sample from North Sea - COGITO 998_met_09 (SPAdes) (version 2) | ecosystem: Environmental > Aquatic > Marine > Neritic zone/Coastal water | place: Helgoland, sampling...
CACCTATGACCACTACATCAAAAAATAAATCTTTTTTCATGATGTAAATTTATATTCGATTAGAATATTTACAAGATTTGAGTTTCTTTTCTTAAATAAGACTTATTTATCAACGAAAATTGACAAAATTGGTCAATAAAACAAGGAAAATTACACTTATTTGCCAATACAAAAATCGTTGAAAATACTACCTAATATCTCCTCTACATCAACTATTCCAACAATCATACCTAAATGCCTGGTTGCCAACCTTAAATCTTCAGCAGCTTTGTCAAAATCTTTTTTATCATTTTTATTTGAAAAGTTTTTAAGATGTTTGGCACACTGGACTAAATGTTGTCTATGTCTTTCTCTGGTAATTAAAATATCTTCTTCAGAAATAAACTTATCTTTCAAGTTATTTTTTATTTTTAAAATCAACTTATCTATATTTAAATTATCTTTTAATGAAATTAAAACATGATTAAACTTAGTGATTTCTTGATCTAATTTATTTTTTAAAAGATCAGATTTGTTTACTACCAGAATTGCTTTATTTTTTAATAAATCGCTTAAAAAACCGCTTAAATCAATGCTTTTAGCATCAACTACTACTAGTTTTAAATCAGCATTTTCAGCTTTTTTAAGAGATAATTTAATACCTTTTTTTTCAATTTCATCTTTTGAATCTCTTATGCCAGCCGTATCAGAAATAATTACAGGGTAACCATCGATATTTAAATGTGTTTCAACAACATCTCTTGTGGTTCCAGCAATTTCTGAGACTATAGCAACTTCTCTATTTGACAAGTTGTTTAATAGACTTGATTTACCGGCATTCGTCGGTCCTACAATTGCTATTTTAAAACCCTCACGAATTATCTCTCCCACTTTTTGATCATTTAAAATTTTATTAATTTCTTTTAAAATATCTAAAGAATCCTTTTTTATTTTTTCTAAATTCTCCTCTGGTAGTTCTTCTTCAGGAAAATCTATTTTGGCTTCAATAAAAGATAAAAGTTTTAACAATTTTGCTCTAAGCTCATTAAATTTCTGAGAAGATTTCCCCTTCATTATTTTTACCGCTTGTGATCTTTGAATTTCTGTCTCAGCTGAAATTAAATCAGCTATGCTTTCTGCTTTTAGCAAATTTATCTTACCATTTTGGAAAGCAAGCTTAGTAAATTCACCTGCTTCGGCCAATCTACAACCTTTAATTTTTGCGATCTCATTCTGAAGAGCCAAAACCACAGCCTTACCTCCGTGTACATGAATTTCTGCCAAATCTTCACCTGTGTAGCTCTCAGGCCCTGGAAACCAGATAATTATCCCTTCGTCAATAAGCTCAGAAGTGTTGATATAGTTTATTTTTCGAAGAGTTGCCACTCTAGGCTTAGGTATACCCTTTCCTGTAAGAGATTTTATTACCTCGGGTGCTTTTAAACCTGAAATTCTTATAATAGCAACACCTGATATACCTGGGCCAGACGATAAAGCATAAATAGTCATAGATTTATTATATATACATTTTTTTTATTGGATATAATTAATTATAATGATCACTTGGATTGCTTCATACCCAAAGAGTGGGAACACTTGGATGAAACTTTTTTTGAAGTCCTATTTTAATTCATCCAATTCTGATTTTTCCATAAATCCAAAACCAGATGATAATCTAAAAATTGAAACCTTTCCTGTGGCAACAAAATTTAGAGATTTAAATATAAAATATAATGACTTTGCAGAGATAGCAAAAAACTGGATTTCTATGCAATCTTTAATCAATTTAAATAATAAGTCCAACTATCTAAAAACACACAATGCCATGTGTTCTATAAATAATTATCAATTTACAAATAACGAAAATACTATTGGCGCAATCTATATTGTAAGAGACCCAAGAGATGTTGCAATTTCTTATTCAAAATTTTTAGGGAAAGATATTGATGAAACCATTGAATATATTCTCTCTGATAGTTGCTTTGAGCAAGATCTTTTTGAGAATGAATTATATAAAAAAAGTGTAATGGGTAGTTGGGCATATCATTATAATTCTTGGAAAAATTATAAAGCAAATGAAATAATTATAGTTAAATATGAAGATATGTTGAAAAAAACGAATGAGACTTTTTTTAAAGTCTTAAATTATTTAAATAAAATAATAAATATTGAGGTTAATGAAAAAAAGATGATGAACGCGATTAATCTTACATCATTTAAAAACTTAAAAAAATTAGAAAAAAATGGTGGTTTTAATGAAAATCCAAGTTCCAATCCTTTTTTTAGAAAAGGAAAAATTGGAGAATGGAAGAAAACACTAAATAGTAAACAAATTCAAAAAATAGAAAAAAAATTTATAAAAGAAATGAAAGAATTGAAATATCTTTAATTTATGCTGGTTTGTTCATTGAATTAAAAAATTCAGCATTATTTTTAGTATCTTTTAATTTTGAACTGATAAACTCAATCGCATCCATTGTGCCCATAGGTGCTATAATCCGTCTAAGGACATTCATTTTTTGTAAATCATTCTTATCAAAAAGTAACTCTTCTCTTCTGGTTCCAGATTTAGTTATATCGATTGCTGGATAAATCCTTTTATCAGCAATTTTACGATCTAGCACAGTCTCGCTATTGCCTGTTCCTTTAAACTCTTCAAAAATAACCTCATCCATTCTACTTCCAGTATCAATTAATGCTGTTGATATAATTGTTAATGAACCACCCTCTTCTATATTTCTAGCAGCTCCAAAAAATCTTTTGGGTCTTTGAAGCGCATTTGCATCAACACCACCTGTTAAAACTTTTCCAGAACTTGGTATAACAGCATTGTATGCTCTTCCAAGTCTTGTGATTGAATCTAAAAGTATAACCACATCCTTTTTATGCTCTGTTAATCTTTTAGCTTTTTCTATAACCATCTCCGCCACAGCAACATGCCTCTGTGCTGGTTCATCAAATGTAGAACTAATTACTTCTCCTTTAACTGTTCTCTGCATATCTGTAACTTCTTCAGGTCTTTCATCAATAAGCAAAACCATTAAATAGCTTTTTGGATAATTTTTAGCGATTGAATTTGCTATACTCTGTAAAATCATGGTTTTTCCCGCTTTTGGCGGTGAAATTATTATTGATCTTTGACCTTTTCCAATCGGGCTTACAAGATCTATTAACCTTGGCGTTAAATCTGGTTTTTTTTCTATTTTTGTTGTTTCAACCTCCATAACCATTTGTTGATCTGGGTAAAGAGGCGTTAAGTTATCGAATGCAATTTTATGACGAGCTTTCTCAGGTTCCTCAAAATTTATTTTACTAACTTGTAGTAATGCAAAATATCTTTCACCTTCTTTAGGTGCTCTAACTGGTCCCTCAACTGTGTCTCCTGTTCTTAAACCAAATTTTCTAATTTGACTTGGACTTACATATATATCATCCGGTCCAGGTAAATAATTTGACTCCATTGCCCTTAGAAAACCGAAACCATCTTGTAAAAGTTGTAATACACCCGCACCTGTGATCTCTTCTTTTTCAGCAACTTTTTTTAAAATTGCAAAAAGAATTTCCTGTTTTCTTAGTGTGCTAGCATTTTCTATTTCAAGCTCCTCGGCCTGAGTAATAAGTTGTTCTGAAGATTTTAATTTTAATTCTTGAATGTTCATGATTGATAATTATTAAGAATTTAATAATAGAATTAATATATATAGTATTTTAGATAATTCAACCTTAGATTGGCTTGAAAACTACAATAAAAACTATCAAAATTAACAGTAATGTTGGTATTTCATTAATATAGCGATAAAATTTTGATGTCTTCTTGTTTTGATCTAGTTTCAAATGATTTAGCAATAATCCTAAATAAAAGTGATAAGCTGTTAATAAAATCACAAAGATTAACTTTAATTGTAACCATAAATTAACTAATTGATCAAAACCTATTTCGTGAATTAGCAATAATCCAAAGATCCAGCTTATGGCCATGGCTGGTGTCATGATATAATAAAACAATTTTCTTTCCATTTTTTTAAATACACTCAAAATAATTTCATTATTATTTTCGGAATGATAAACAAATATTCTCGGGAGATAGAGGAGGCCAGCCATCCATGATATTACAGCTATCAAGTGTAGACTTTTAAATAATAAATAACTATTCATAACTTAAACACGGACATTTTTTAAATTGGTTAGGACATTGAGTCTTTGGTGGAAAAAGCTTTCCATTAAAACTATAATTTTGTTTATTAATTATTAAATTAGACATTGCTTTTATATAATATTCATTTGTTCCTAATGCAGAAACTCTTGAATAATTTTTACAACCATTTTTATCTGCCAGTTCCTTATATTCTATGTCTAATTCGACTAATGTTTCGGAGTGTTCTGAAACAAAAGCAATAGGGACTAAAACGATATGTTTTCCTAATTTTGAATTTTCCACAATTATATCTTCTGTGGATGGTCCAATCCATTTTAAGGGCCCAACACGGCTTTGGTAACTTAATATCCAGTCGAGGTCTTTAATATTTAAAGACTTGATAATCTTATTTACTGATTGTTCTACTTGCCACTGATATGGGTCGCCTTTTTTAATGTTTTTTTCAGGCAATCCGTGTGCAGAAAAAATTAATTTAAAATTCTCCAATTTTTCAATTTTTTTAATTATTTTAGCTGTATGTGCTTTAATAAAATTTTCATCCGTTGGATAGCAACAAATTGTACTAGTTTTCACATTAAGGTTTTTTTTTGCACAAATATCATTCCATTCTTTTATAGATGAGCCGGATGTTGCGGCTGAATATTGTGGATAAAGTGGCATTAAAATTATTTCGTGTGGGCTATAATTAATTACCTCTTTAACAATTTTTTCTGCTCTCGGGTGCCAGCATCTCATAACTATAAAACATTTGTAATCAGATAAATTATCATCTTTGTTTAGTTTTAATTCTAAAGCGGAAGCTTGTTCTTGTGTTAGTTTTAAAATAGGAGAAGATCCTCCTAATTCTTCATAAATTTTTTTTGCAATCGGGGCCCTTCTATTCGCTATTAACTTTGCCAATGGATATCTAAAAAAACCTGGTAAGTTTAAAATCGCTGGATCATTAAATAAGTTAAATAAAAAAGGTTCAACATTTTCTAGTTTGTCTGGCCCACCTAAGTTAAATAAAATTACGGCTTTTTTCATTTAATAATCTTTTACAGTTTTAACTAAATAGTCCATCATATTGGGATCTGTTTCAGGTAAAACTCCATGTCCTAAATTAAAAATATAAGGATGATCTTTAAATATATCTAGATATTTTTTAGTTTCTTTTTTTAAACTTTCTTTATCAGATAATAAAATTTTAGGATTCATTCCACCTTGGACAGGTATTTTAATGTCTCTTAAAATTTTTTTAGGGTCTACCTCGTAATCAATACAAATTGCATCTGGTTTAATAATTTCGCAATAATTTTTATAATTTTTTATCCCTCTTGGAAAACATATTACTGAAGTATTTAAAGATTTTACATATTCTACTAAGTTCAAAGTTGGGATATATACATAATTTGGTAAATCTTTTTCTTCTAATAATCCAGCCCAACTATCAAAAATTTGTATTATTTCAGCACCATTGTCAATTTGGTTTTTAATATGAATTTTTAAAAATTTTTCTAAAATAAAAAGTATTTTATTTATCAAAAAATTATCTTTAAAAAAATCGTCTTTTAATTTTAATTTGGGTGATTGTTTATTAATCATGTAAACTAATAAAGTCCAAGGAGCGCCGATAAATCCTATCGTGCTTTTGTTTTTTGTTATTTCGTTATCACTTACTTGTTTTATAGCTTTATAAACGGGATAAATTTTTTTAACAAAATCAATTGCATCTAATCTAGAAACTTTATCTAAATTTAAATCCCCTAAAAAAGGACCAAAATTTTTCTTAAATTCTACTTTTTGATCTAATCCATATGGTACCATTAAAATATCAGAAAAAATTATTGCAGCATCCAAATCATATCTTTTTAATGGCTGTAACGTTATTTCAGAAGATAATTGATAATTTAAACACAACTTAATAAAATCAGGGTTTTCTTTTCTGATTTCTCTAAATTCTGGTAAATATCTTCCTGCCTGTCTCATTATCCATATAGGTTTAATATTAGTATTTTTGTTAATTATTACTTTTCTTATGGGGGACATATTAATAAATAAATATAATAAGTAGTAATGTTAGTATAGCTTGTGAATAATGATAATTAAATTTAGTAAACATTTTATAAACAACTTATTAACATTTAAAATTATATATTTGATTAATATATAGGCAAAATTGAAGCTATTTTATAATTCATTAAATAAATACTAAATTTTATACACATGTTTAAAAATGTGAATAAAAGCCTTATTTTACAATAAAAATTTAAAAATATTAAATCCAAAAAATATGCTTTAAATGATAAAAAGTTATTAACACTTAATACATGAAAAACGCACATCAAATTTATCTGATATCTGACTCAACTGGCGAAACCTTAGATAGAATTTTTTTAGCTATTAAAGCTCAATTTAAAAACATAGAATATAAAGTGCACACTTATTCTTTTACTAGAACCGAAAATCAAATTTTAAAAATTTTATCTGATGCTGAAAAATATTCCAATTCTGTAATCTTGTATTCTATAGTAGATAGCAACTTAGCAAAATATTTAGCAAACACTAGTGATGATAAAAAAATTCCTTGTTTCGGTGTATTAGGCGACCTTATATTAAACTTTTCTAAACTTCTTAATCAAAAAGCCTCTCATGAACCGAGTGGACAACACGCTTTAAACGATGAATATTATAAAAGAATTGCCGCAATACAGTTTACAATGAGTCACGATGACGGAAACTTAGTTAAAGAAATAACTAAATCTGATATAATCTTATTAGGAGTAAGCAGAACAAGCAAAACACCCACGGCTATATATTTAGCCAACAAAGGATTTAAAACAGCAAACATTCCTTTAATAAATAAACAGTCAATACCACAAACCCTTAAAGAAAATCCTAAAATAACTTGTATTGTAGGTCTAAATACTGAACCAGAAAGACTGGTTGACATTAGAAAAAACAGAATGAACTCACTTAAAGAAACAAAAAACAAATCTTACACAGACCTTGAAAAAATTAAAAAAGAGGTTGATGAAGCAAAAAATACATTTAGAAAATACAAATGGCCAACAATTGATGTAACAAGAAAATCAGTAGAAGAAACCGCGGCATCAATTATAAAAATATACGAAATATATAAAGAAAATGGTTAACCTAATACTTGCATCAAAAAGTAAAGTTAGAAAGGAAATACTTGATAAAAACAATATTTCAAGCAAAGTTAAGCCATCAAACGTAGACGAAGATGTTATCAAAGAAAGCTTATTAAAAGAAAATGCTTTACCAGAAATAATTTCTAAGAATTTAGCTGAACTTAAAGCTAACAAAGTAAGCCTAAATGATGATATTAATCTGGTTTTAGGAGCAGATAGCGTAATAGATTTAAATGGAAAAATAATATCAAAACCTTCAAATAGAAGTGAAGCGTTAGAAATATTGAAAAAACTAAATGGAAAAAAACATTACCTGATAAGTTCAGTTTGTATTTCAAAAAATGGTTCTATGATTTGGAACTATACAGACAAAGCAGAATTAACAATGAAAAAAATGACAAATAAAGATCTCAATGATTATTTGTCGAAAATATCTGATGAAAACTTATATGCATATAATGTCTATCAAATAGAAGGAGAGGGTAGAAAATTGTTTTCAAAAATTGAAGGAGATGAAAATACAATAATGGGTTTGCCAATAAAAAAAATAAAAGAATATTTGAACAACTATAAATGATAAAGAAATAATTTTATTATGAAAAAATATTTAGTAATAGGAAATCCTATCGAACACTCATTATCACCCCAATTACATAATTTTTGGATAAAAGAGAACAATATAAAAGCAGATTATAACAGAAGAAAAATAAACAAAGATGAAATAAAAAGCCTAATTTTAAATGTTAGAGATAAAAAAATTAATGGTTTAAATGTAACAGTTCCTTATAAAAAAGAAATTATTAATCACCTGGATGAGCTCACTCATGAAGCAAACAAAACACAATCGGTCAACACAGTTTTTTTAGATGGTGATAAAGTAACTGGCCACAACACAGATATTAGTGGTTTTGAGTTAGCCATAAAAAAAATAGATTTTGATGTTAAAGAAAAAAAAATCTTAATTCTCGGAGCCGGAGGAGTCGTTCCATCAATAATTTTTGCACTTTATAAGATGGAAGCAAGAAAGATTAGTGTAATGAACAGAACACGAAGCAAAACAGAAAATTTAAAACACTTGTTTAAAGAAATTGTTGTTTTGGATTGGGGCGAAATACCAAATTCCGATATGATTATTAATGCCACAAGTGTTGGGCTCAAAAAAGAGGATAAAATAAATTTAGATTTTTCAAAAATTTCAAATAATAAATTATTTTATGATATAATTTATAATCCAGAGAAAACTAATTTTTTGAAAACAGGTAAAGATTTAGGAAACAAAACGGAAAATGGAAAAATGATGTTTATCTTTCAAGCTATTGCTGCCTTTAAGATTTGGCATGGTTTGGAACCTAAAATTAACAATGATGTAATAAAATTATTAAAAAAATGATAAGAATCGGAGTTGTTGGAGGCATTGGGTCGGGTAAAAGTTATGTTTCTAAGAGTTTTGGATTCCCACTTTTTAATGCAGACATTGAAGTTGCTAAATTATATAAACAAGACAAGACAATTTTTATTAAATTAAAAAAAGTTTTACCAGAATATTTCAATTCATTTCCTGTAAAAAAAAAAGAAGTTGTTAATGCAATATTGGCCAACAATAGTAATTTAAGAAAGATTATAAAGATTATCCACTCAAGTATAAAAAAAAAATTACACCATTTTTTAAAGGTAAACAAAACAAAAAAAGCTGTAATTTTAGATATACCATTATTATTAGAAAATAAGATTAATAAACAAAAAGATATATTAATTTTTGTTCAATCAAAAAAATCAATAGTTAATAAAAAATTACAAAATAGAGAAGGTTATAATAAAAAGCTTTTAAAAAAGTTCAAGAATATTCAACTATCGCTTGATTATAAAAAAAAAAAATCTCAATTTATTATAAAAAATGATTTTACAAAGAAGACAGTTAAGAATTATGTTAAAGATATCCTTGGAGAAATTTTAAAATGAAAGAAATAATTTTAGATACAGAAACCACCGGTATCTCAGTCAAAGATGGGCATAGAATTGTTGAAATAGGATGTATAGAGCTCGATAACTTGTTACCTACAAATAATAAATTTCATTGTTATTTAAACCCAGAGAGAAAGGTTTCCGAAAAGGCTCTTGAAATTCACGGATACACAGATGAATTTCTTTCTTCAAAAAAAAAATTCAAACAAGTTGTTAATGATTTTCTATCATTTATTGATGGTAAAAAATTAATTATCCATAATGCAGAATTTGATTTGGGACATTTAAATCATGAACTTAAATTAGTGGGAAAAGATAAAATTAAAAATGAAGTAGTTGATACTTTGGCTTTAGCAAGAGATAAGTTTCCTGGTTCTTCTATTAGTTTAGATGCTTTATGTAAAAGATATAAAATTGACAATTCAAAAAGAACTCAGCATACAGCCTTGGTAGATTGTGATTTGTTAGCGAAAGTATACATCAATCTTACCGACCAAAGAGAACCAACTTTGGATTTTCAAAATTTAGATTCAGTAGTGAAGGATCAAACAAAAGAAAAAATTGTATATTTTAAAAAAGTTATTAAACCAAGCGTTGAAGAAATTCAAAACCACGAAAAGTATTTAAAAGTGTCTTTAAAAAAAAATTTTTTTAGTTAGATCTTTCTTTATAAAGTTTTTGAAAATCTACCTTTTTTTCAAGCTTAATATTAGGATGTCCAGAGTCATGTATTAGATTTAAAAAAGATTTTTCTAAATCTGGATATATTATGGTAGGAACATCACATAGAATTATCTTTTCTAATTCATTTTTTTCTTTAATATTATCATTAATCCTAACAACAGAAGAATATACTATTTCAAAGTAAGATTTTTTTTCATTAGATTCTTTATCCTCAAATTTTAATGTAATATTAACTTCAATAAGTTTATTTTTTAAAGGTTTTGAGGTTATGTCAATATTTAATTGGTATTTAGAAATATTATCTTTTACAAATAAAAATGTTTCAATATCAGGAGTTTCACTTGAAACATCTTTTATATATTTAGTTAAAACTTTAAAATTTTCTGTCATCGTTGTCATCTATATCCTCAAACTCACCATCTATAAAATCATTTTTTTTAACTTCTTCATTTTTAAATTTAACTGAAATTCTCTTTAAAATTAATTTTCTAGTGTATGGGAATATAATTAAAAATCCCATTATATCTGTAGCAAACCCAGGTAATATTAAAAGTAAAGCGCCGAATGTTATAGCTGCACCAGAAATTATTTCATATGTTGGAGTTTCTTTTTTAATAATTTGTGAAAATCCTGACTTAAAATTATTTAAACCCTCGTACCGCGCATAAAAAATACCAACAAATGCTGTGAAGAAAATTAGTAAAATTGTATTAAAAGCGCCTATTTGTGCCCCAATTTTTATGAATAGATAAATTTCTGTTATAGGTACCAAAACAATTGATAAAATTAGTGTGTTCATTTGTCTATAATGTAATTGTTGGTTGAAATTAATCAACAGAGTAATTACTATAATATCATGAGTTATAGTTTTGAGTACATTGACATAATTTTATTAGCAATGATTGCTGGCTTTATTTTTTTAAGATTAAGGGGAATTCTTGGCAAAAGAAGTGGATTTGAAGGCAAGGCGGCCCCAACGCAATTAAAAGAAATCATAAAAAACATTAATCCAGAAAATAATATAAAAAAATCTCAGGAATTTGATGATGTGGCAAAAAAAGAATTTTTAAACGGAGCAAAAATTGCTTATGAAACTATAATTACAGACTTTAGTGACAACGATAATAAATTGACAACTAGTAAACCACTTTTAAGTAAAAAAATTTACGATCAATTTAATCAAGCCCTCAAAGAAAGAGAGAAAAGAGGACATTATGCTGAAATAACTTTTATTGGTATAAATTCAGCAAACATAAAGGAATACAAAAAAGTAAATAGCACATTACAGGTTACCGTAAATTATGTGGGTGAAGTAATTACCAGTATAAAAGATAAAGAAAAAAAAATAATATCAGGTGATCCAGATAAAATCAAAAAAATCTATGACACTTGGGTTTTTTTAAGAGACGTAAGATCAAATAATCCAAATTGGCAATTAGTGGATATACTAACTTAATTGAATAGCAATATATCAGATAAAGATAAAAAAGATTGGGAAAATTTTTTATCTAACAAAGAAACATTACCAAATAAAGACACTAAAGATAGTGAAATCAAGTCATCCAAAACAATAAATTGTGATTTACATGGTTTTTCTTTAGATCAAGCAAATATAAAAATTAAAGATTTAATCATCAAGTCTTTTGATAAAAATATAAATAAATTGATTATCGTTACTGGAAAGGGTCTACATTCTAATAATGATAAAGATCCTTATGTATCAAAAAATCTAGGGATATTAAAATATTCAGTACCTGAATTTATTAAAAATAGTAAAGAGTTAATGAAATTTATAATTGAAATTAAGGAAGCGAGTATTGAAGATGGTGGGACTGGAGCTTTTTATATCTACTTGAAAAAAAAATTATAAAATGAATTTAGATAAGTCTGAGTCTTTAACTAAATTATCTAAGTTTTTGTTAATATAATCTTTGTTAATTACAATTTTTTCACCGGCTCTATCAGTTGCTGTAAAACTAATATCGTCCAATATTTTTTCAATAATAGTGTGTAGTCTTCTTGCGCCAATATTCTCTACAGTTGTGTTTACCTCAGAAGCAATATTTGCAATAGTGTCTATCCCATCATCAGAAAACTCAAGATCAACGTTTTCAGTTTTGAGTAAGGCAACGTATTGTTTTATTAAACTATAATCTGGTTCTTTTAAAATTCTCTTAAAATCTTCGCTTGTAAGAGCTTCTAATTCGACTCTTATTGGCAATCTTCCTTGTAACTCAGGTAGTAAATCTGAAGGCTTTGCTAATTGAAAAGCACCTGAAGCAATAAATAAAATATGATCTGTTTTTATTGGACCATATTTAGTATTAACAGTAGTTCCTTCTATTAATGGTAATAAATCTCTTTGGACACCCTCTCTAGAGACATCTCCACCTGACCTATCTGTTCTTCCAGATATTTTATCTATTTCATCCAAAAAAACTATTCCATTATTTTCAGATGAAATTTTAGCAGCTTTAATGATTTTGTCTTGTTCAATTAACTTGTCTGACTCATCATTAATTAAAATTTCATGAGATTCTTTAACAGACATTTTTTTCTTTTTTTCTTTTGCTCCCATAGATTTACCCAGCATTTCACCGATGTTAATCATGCCAACATTAGCACCTGGCATTCCAGGGATTTCGAAAGATGTATTATTTCCACCAGCGTCGCTAACGGCTATTTCTATTTCGTTGTCATCTAGATCGCCATCTCTAAGTCTTTTTCTAAAACTTTCTCTTGTCGCTAAACTTGCTTTTTTTCCA
>Ga0209335_10004822_pt1 | contig 12663 bp, 14 predicted proteins | sample COG_09_FD_184753 | JGI IMG/M metagenome (GOLD analysis project Ga0209335, IMG submission 184753) | Pelagic Microbial community sample from North Sea - COGITO 998_met_09 (SPAdes) (version 2) | ecosystem: Environmental > Aquatic > Marine > Neritic zone/Coastal water | place: Helgoland, sampling...
TAACTTATCTTCAAATTTTTTATTTCCTTGATTTTTATCAGGATGATATTTTTTTACAAGTTCTTTGAATTTTGAATGAATTTGTTCCCATTTTACCTCGTAATTTAATTCCATAACTTGTAAGGCATCTTTATCTTGTTGAGAAATTTTTGTTTTCTTAAAATCTCTAAAATTTGAGCTCGTAAAAATATTAAGCTTATCATCTAGAGCATTGTTCCACAAAATATTGAAAAAATTGTCAGATGAACCAAACGTTTTCGTAGATTTGTGCCATGTTAAGTCAGACTTTATAAAAAATTCTATTTCCTGGTCATTCATATTTTCAAAGTAGTTCCAATTTTTATTGAATTCCTTAATATGGTTGAGGCAGAGTAATCTATATTTTTTACTATTATCCTTTTCTACGGGAGCTTTATAAGCGCCAGGTTCCTTACAATTATTCCAATCACAAATTATTTTCATGTTATAATTCTATATAGTAAAATTTTAATAATGAAAAATTATTTAAAAGAAATTGAAAAAAAACTTAAAGATCAAATAAAATTTGAAGAACTAATAATTGTTGATAATTCATATAAACACAAGGGGCATAAATTTTTCTCTCCTGAAAAATTGCATTTACACTTGAAAATTAAATCTTTAAATTTACAATCAATTTCAAGAATTAATGCTCAAAAAAAAATAATGAAAATTCTAAAAGAAGACCTAGAAAAAAAAATTCATGCTTTAGAAATTAGTATTGAGCAATAGTTTTACTAACTTTTTGAAGTTCACTAGTTGAAATTTTATTCATATTAGGTAGCGTCGTTTTGCCAATTTTTTTTAATAGTATAAAATTAATTTTTTTATCATCATTTTTTTTATCATTTTTTAGATATTTTAGAAGACTATTTATTGAATTGTGATTAGAGTAATTTGCAAAAGTATAAGACAAATTATTTTTTCTATAAATTTCTTCTATAACTTTGGCGGTCTTTAAATTGCACGTTTTTTTTATATGTGAAAGTCTAGTTACTAAAATCATTCCTGCCAATACAGCTTCTCCATGTGTAATTTTTTTTGAGTAATTATTTTTTACCTCAATAGCATGCGCAAAAGTATGACCAAAATTTAAAATCATTCTCAGACCTTTTTCGTCTACATCTTTATTAACAAAATGCATCTTAATTTGACAACTTTTTTTAATTGCATAAGTTAATGGTTTATTTTTTTTTAAAAAGATAGATTTTGTATTTTTTTCAAGCCAGTGAAAAAATTTTTTATCATAAATTATAGAGTGTTTTAATATCTCAGCATATCCACAAACCATTTCTTTTTTTGGCAATGATTTTAAGAAAGATGTATCAATAAGAACTAACTTAGGTTGATAAAATGATCCTATCAAATTTTTTCCAAATTTTGAGTTAACACCAGTCTTTCCACCAACAGCAGAATCTACTTGAGCAAGTAAAGTTGTAGGGATATTAATAAAATTTATACCTCTTTTATATATGCTAGAGGTAAAACCAACTATGTCCCCAACAATCCCACCACCGATACTAATAACTAAATCAGACCGATTAAAATTTTTTGATAATAATTTATTTAAATAAAAATTTACAGTTTTTAATGATTTTGTTTTTTCATTTGCATTAATAATTAAAAAAAGGAGGCTATAGTTGCCCAATTTTTTTTTTAAAAATTTCTTAAATGTGAGCGGAACGTTCTTGTCTATTATTAATGCAATTTTCTGTGTTTTCGGACATAAGCGCTTAATATTATTTGATAAAAGATTAAGAGTGTTACTTCCTATAAATAATGAGTAATTATGTGCTAAATTTTTAAATTTTATCTCTTGCGCTCTCATATTTCTCTAATATTTTTTTTACAATTTCATTTTTTTTTAAGGAATCACATTTTACTTTAAAATCAGCTTGATTATAAGTTTTCTTTCTTTCTAAATATATTTTACTGACTACTTTATTTAAGTCTTTATTAGCTAAAAGAGGTCTTTTTTTTGTTTTTTTTAATCTTTTAATTAGAGTATCTAAACTTATATCAATCCAAAAACTTATAGATGAATTTTTTACAGATTGTCTGATAGATTTATTAAGAAAAGCACCACCCCCTAAAGAAACTACAGAACCACTTTTTTCTAGTTCTTGCAAAGTTATCTTACTTTCTAATTTTCTAAAAAAAATCTCACTTTTGTTTTTGAATATATCATTTATTGAGCAGCCTTCTTTTTTTTCTATAATTTCATCAATATCAATAAAATCAAAAGAGAGCTTTTTTGCTAATGATTTAGCGATTGTAGATTTACCCACCCCCATCATACCAGTTAATACAAGGTTTTTTTTCAATTATCTAACCATTTTCAATTTGATTTATCACAAATATGTCTTATTTAGTTAGTTTAAGTATATTTTTTAACTATGCAACTTAAATACAATCGACAACCAAGTATAGGTGTTACTATTAGGAATTTATTGCTAAAATTTATTTTAGTAATAATTGTTTTACTCGTAGCAATTTTTTTAGTTGAGAAAATAAATTTTCCAAGTCCAAATAAAAATTATCAAATTGATGTAACAGATGAAATTAAAAAGCTTTAATAAATATATAAGCTTAATAATTTTAATAATTTCTTTCACAAACCTTTACGCAGAGGAAGAAATTGATATTTGGAACAAAGAAAAAGAAGAAAAACTAATTGAAAAATCTGAAATAAATTCGATTAATAAAAAAGAAAATGAAAAAAAAATAGATATAAATAAAATAAATAATAATATTAAAATTGAAAATAAAGTATTAGACGCCTCTGAAACACCTAAAGTTTTTGGCATCTATGATCCTGCGGAAAATAATTTTGATTTAAATATGTGGTCTACTACCAAGGCTGATGATTTAAAAGCAAGTTTAAGACGAATAAAAAAATTAAGATTATCTAAAACATCAAACGATATATTAGAGAAAATTTTATTATCTTTTTCTTACCCACCTCAAGGCATGAAAGATAAAGAATTTGTCGAATTAAAGATTAATTGGTTGATCGAAAATAATCGATCAGATTTAATAGAAAATTTTTTAAAACAAAATAATAAATTTGATGGCAAAAGCAGAACAGTCCAATATTTAGTTGATGAAAGCATAGCTGAAGCTAATATTAAAGAAGGATGTAATAAAATTAAATTTATAGACAAGCAAATAAAAGATATATATTTAGAAAAATTCAAAATTTATTGTTTAATTTTTAATGATAAAAAATCTGAAGCACAATTACTGTTAGATCTTTTACGTGAACAAAAAAAATCAGATAAGTTTTATGATGATAAGATAAATTTTCTTTTAGGTGTCACAGAAAAAACAACAAGTAAAATTAATGAAAAAAATTTACTAAATTTTTATTTGTCCAGCATAACTGCAAAAAATTTTGAATTTAAACCAAATAAAAATACGAAAAAAGAGATATGGAAGTATTTAAATGCCTCTAATTTAATAAAATTAGAAGATGTCTCAGATAAAAAAAGGCTAAAAGAGTTAGAATTAGCTGCAAAAGAAGGACAAGTAAATGCTGAAACCATTCTTAAAATATATCAACAAATTCCCTTTACCTTAAATGAATTAATTAATGCAAAAAATATTTATCAAACTGTAGCCGAAGGAGATGCTAGGCCACTTATTTATCAAAAATATCTGTTAGCCGAGAATAATGACTCAAAAATAGAGTACCTTTTTTTACTTGAAGAGCTATTTAAAAAAGAAAATTTTTTAAACATATATTCAAAATTTTTGAGTAAAGAAATTGAAAAAATTGGAGTTGAGAATATTTCAGAAAGATATCAAGAAGCAGCTTCAAGTCGTATAATTAGCGAAGAAGAATTCTTGTATGGAAAAATAAAGTATAACGATAAAATTATCCATCAGTCAAAAATCATTAAATACTTTGTTGAAAAGGAAAATAAGAAAAAAGTTCAAAAAAATATTGATAAAATTTTCAAAAAAGTTAGTAAAAATAGAAAATATTTTTACTCTGCTAAAGATTTAGCTTTAGCAGATGCATTAATTAAGGATGGTTTCTCTTTACCATCTAATTTTGATTACAAAGAACTTTCACAAAAATATGATATACCCAAAAACTTATTAAAACTTATAGATAATAATCAAAATGCATTTTTAGCAGTAAAAATTGTAGAAATTATTGGAGAAGATGAGCCTCATCAATTGGATCCTGAAACTATATATTTTATAACCAGTCTTTTAAATAAAATGAACTTGAAAAAGATTAGGAATATAGTTCTTAATTCCGCTCTACCATTCAGAGCTTAATTATAATATAAATCTAATTATGACGATTAGAAAAATTTTAACTGAACCAGATCCATTTTTAAGACAAAAATCAATAAAAGTAGAAGTTGTTGATAATGAAATTCGTTCTTTAATGGATGATATGCTTGAGACAATGTACAACGCTCCAGGAATTGGTTTGGCGGCAATTCAAATAGGTGTTCCAAAGCGAGTTATAGTTATAGATATAAGCCGAAATAAAGAAGATAAAAAACCTTTTTACTTCGTAAATCCTGAATTAATTGCAAACTCTAACAATAATGCAATCTATGAAGAAGGCTGCCTTTCTGTTCCCGGACAATTTGCTGAAATAAATAGGCCTGACAAATGTAAAATAAAATATTTAGATTATAATGGAAAAGAACAAATTTTAAATGCAGAAGGATTGTTGGCTACTTGCGTGCAACACGAAATGGATCATTTAGAGGGAATTCTTTTTATAGACTATTTGTCAAAATTAAAAAAAACTATGATAGCTAAAAAACTTTCTAAACAAAAAAAAACCATAGAAAGAATCGTTGTTTAATTTTAATGTCAGACAAAATAATTTTTATGGGAACTCCAGATTTTTCAGTTCCTATATTGAAATTTTTATATAGATCAAATTATAAAATTGAAACTGTATACACGCAACCACCTAAAAAAAAATTTAGAGGGCAAAATGTTGAAAAATCTCCAATTCATTTGGAGTCAATAAAACTCAATATTCCTGTCAGACATCCTGATAAATTAAACAATGATGAGGATTTTGATTTAATTAAAAATTCAGGTGTGAAATATATTGTTGTTGTGGCGTATGGCCAAATTATATCAAAAAGATTTTTAGATATACCTAATATTATTTTTTTAAATATACATGCATCTTTATTACCAAGATGGAGAGGAGCGGCACCGATTCAACGATCTATTATTGAAATGGATCAACAAACAGGTATTTCAATTATGAAAATTGTATCAAAACTCGATGGCGGGCCGTATATGATGCAAAAGAGCATTAAAATTGAAAATAAAGATAATTTTACAACACTGAGTAAAAAACTCTCTACATTAGGTTCAAAATTGATCGTAGAGTCATTGGATATACTAAAAAGAAAAAAGGAAAATTTTGCAGATCAAGATGAAAGTAAAGTTACTTATGCCAAAAAAATTGAAAAAAAAGAATCAGAAATTAAATGGAATATATCTGCTAAAAAATTAATAGCAAAAATAAATGGCTTAAATCCTTATCCAGGTGTTTGGTTTAATCACCTAAAAAAAAGAATTAAAGTTATTGAAGCTATCGAAGTAAACAATAAAGGCGATGCAGGTGAAGTTTTAGATAATGATCTTACTATAGGATGCAAAGAAAATGCTGTAAAAATTTTATTTTTACAAAAAGAAGGTAAAAAAATTTTAGACACAAAAAGTTTCTTAGCTGGATATAAAATTAAAAAAGGAGAAATTCTTTCTTGATTAATAACTATCAAATTATTATTGAATATTTAGGTACTGATTATGTTGGGTGGCAAAGGCAAAAAAATGGTATTTCAATTCAATTATTGATAGAAAAAGCATTAGGGAAAACCTTAAATTCAAAAATTAAAATTAATGGATCTGGTCGTACAGACGCAGGTGTTCACGCTATAGCTCAAAGTGCGAACTTTTTATTTAAGGAAGAAATAAAGGATGAATTTAAGTTTTTAAATACTGTAAACTATTTTCTAAAAAATAATTCTATTTCAATTACTAGTTTAAAAAAAAGAAATAAAAATTTTCATGCTCGTTATAGTGCAAAAAAAAGATCATATGAATATTTAATTTCTAATAGAATTGGTAAGCTTGCAATAGATAAAAAAAAATCATGGCTAGTAAAAAAAAATCTTGATTTAAAAAAAATGAAAAAAGCAATCACTTATTTTTGTGGGACACTCAATTTTTCAGCTTTTAGAGCATCATCATGTACTGCAAAAAGTCCCATTAAAACAATTACTAAAGCTACTATAAAAAAGAATAAAGATAAAATAATTATTATTTTTGAGTCTAAATCCTTTTTACAAAAGCAAGTTCGATCTATGGTTGGTTGCTTAAAGTATGTGGGGGAAAATAAATGGAAACCCGAGAAAATTAAAAATGTCATTAGACTAAAAAAAAGAAAATTATGTGCTCCACCAGCACCTCCGGATGGACTTTATCTTAAAAGAGTTTTTTATTAAAAATTTACTATCTTTAAATATTCTAAGTTAATCTTATTTGGTTTCAAATTTCTCGCAAAAGCTAAAGATTTTTTAGAAAAGTTTTTACTTAACTTTTTATTATTTTTTAAATTTATAATTTTTTTAATGAGTTCATTATTATTGTTGTAATTCATCACACTATTTTTAAAATTAAACGAAACTTTATTGCTGCAAATAACAGGAAGACCATAAGACATATAAGTTAATACTTTTCCTTGAATACCTGTTGCTATTTTTAAATTTGCTATTCCACAAAGAGAATTTTTTATGTGATTTGTTATTATATTTTGCTGTCCAACAAATTTTACGTTTTTTTGATAAGATAAGAAAAACTTATTAATTTTGCTTATGTTGCCGATTACGTAAAACTCTATAGTAGGAATTTTTCTTCGAAGAGATGGTAAAATATTCTTAATAAATTCTTTTACAGCCAATAAGTTAGGTAAGTATCCAAGATTACCAATAAATATTACTCGATTATTTTTTTTTGAGAATGAAAATTTATTATGGATTGGGTCTACCGATAAACTTGTTTTAAAAATTTTCTTTTTAAAATTTTTACTTATTTTAGAAATTTCATTTTTTGAAAATAATATGATTTTATCGAATCTAGTAAAAATTTCTCTCTCCATCTTTTTAATCAAAAAACTTTCAATAAAATAGATATATTTGAGGGGATTTAATATGCCGAGATTACAAAATGTTTGAAAATAATTATGTGAATATAAGTCCCCCATTTCGATGACTTTTTTTCCTTTATATCCATTAGGCAGATATTGGCTAGATCTAATATGATAAAAAAAAAGTAGATCATAATTTTTTGCATTTAGCTGTATATGATCTCTCATGTTTTCAGAATTAAATAGACCAAACTGCAAAGGTTGAATTGTACATAATGACCTTAAAACATAAAATATTTTTAGTAAAAAGTTGGGCTGATAGAAAAATAAAATATTCTTTTTATTATTTATTCTTTCCTTGCTTAAAGTAACAACATCAACATTGTATTTTTTTTTTAAAAAATTTATTATTTTTAAAGATCCAATAACATCTCCTGAGAACCTTTTTGAATAAGGGTTCCTTGTTGAAATAAAGAGTATATTTTTCATTGTATTAAGGACGTTTTTTTTTTGATTTTTTTATTCTCCATCGCGAACCTTCTCTAACTATGTATCCACAACAAGTTTTTGAACCACATTTACATGGAAATTGTTTATAATCTTCATCAAAGCTAAATCCATAATCATAGGATAACTCCTCACCTTTTTTTATATCCCTTAATGAAAATATCCATAATTTTAAACCCTTTCCATCAACTTCACAGTTAGGTTCACATGAGTGATTTATTAGTCTTGCAGTATTATATTTAAAATCTCCATCTAAATCATATCTACTATTAAGATTAAAAAGATAAATCGCTTTATCGTTATCATATTTAGCGTTTCTTTCTGTTTCTTTTTTTGTGATAATTTTTCCTGTATAATAAATAATTCTTGTTCCTGCTTTTATATTTTTAGATGCGTATACACCCTGATTATCTATTTTGGACCTTTTGACTTTATAGAGTTTCACTTAAAATAATCCTGAAGAATATTTTCGTATATTCGTGTAAGTTTTTTAAGATCAGTAAGTGAAACACATTCATCAATTTTATGCATCGTTTTATTTACTAAACCAAATTCAAGGCACGGAGCAATTTTTCTAATAAACCTTGCATCTGACGTTCCGCCAGTTGTGGAAAATTTAGGTGTAATTTTTGTTACTTTTTTGATGATTTTTTTTGCAATAAAAATAGCTTTGTTAGGTTTAGTAAGAAAAGAGTCTCCATTTGCTATAAATTTTATTTTAAATTTGCATCTATTTATTTTGCAGATATTTTTTACTACTAAACTAATTTTTCTCTTTAATTTGTCAGCAGTATAAAAATTATTATATCTGATATTAAATTGGGCACTAGCTCTCGCAGGTATTACATTATGAGCTTTATTTTCAACATTGATAGCTGTAAATTCTAAGTTTGACGGTTGAAAATTTTTATTTCCTTTATCAAGTTTTTTTTGTTTAAGTTTTTTACAAATACTTACTAATGTATTAATTGGATTATTAGATAAATGAGGGTAAGCAACATGGCCCTGAACTCCAGAAATTTCTAATTTTCCTGATAAACTCCCTCTTCTACCAATTTTAATCATCTCACCTAACTTGTTAGGATTAGTAGGTTCTCCTACTATACAAAAATCTATTTTTTCTTTTTTCTTTTTTAAGTAATCAACTACTTTTTTTGTTCCATTGATTGCAAAACCTTCTTCGTCACCAGTTATTAAAAAGCTTATAGAGCCATTAAATTTTCCTTTTTTTAAAAATTTATTAACAGCTGAAACAAAGCAAGCAATTGAACTTTTCATGTCATTTGCACCTCTGCCTATTAAGTGATTTTTTTTAACAGAAGGCTTAAAGGGGTTGACAGTCCAATCTTTAATATTTCCTGGAGGCACTACGTCGGTATGACCTGCATAACATAAATTAGGACTTTTTTTTCCAATTCTAGCGTATAAATTTTTGATTGGTTTGCTTTTTTTATCTTTAAATTCTAAAATCTTACAAGTAAATCCTATAGATTTTAATTGTTTACTTAAAAAATTAATAGCACCAGCATCCTTAGGTGTAATGCTAGGAAATCTTATTAGGTCTTTAGCTAATTTTAATTCGTTAATGTTAGCCATTAGTCTCTTAATAAATCATTAATTGAAGTTTTGCTTCTAGTTTTAGCGTCAACTTTTTTTACTATTACAGCGCAGTACAAAGAAGGGCCATCCGGATTAGATTTGTTTGGCAAACTTCCAGGTACTACAACTGAATAAGCTGGAACTTTTCCATAAGTAATTTCTCCTGTAGAACGATCAATAATTTTTGTAGATGCTCCGATATAAACACCCATCGATATTACAGCGCCTTCTTCAACTAAAACGCCTTCAGCTATTTCAGAGCGAGCTCCAACAAAACAATTATCTTCGATAATAACTGGGCCTGCTTGTAAAGGCTCAAGAACTCCACCAATTCCAGCCCCACCAGATATGTGACAGTTTTTTCCAACTTGCGCACATGAACCAACAGATGCCCAAGTATCAATCATTGTTCCTTCATCAACGTAAGCTCCGAGATTTACAAATGAGGGCATCAAAACTACATTCTTTGCAATAAAAGATCCTCTTCTTACTACACCATTTGGAACATGTCGGTAGCCAGCTTTTTTCCAGTCCTTCTCTTTCCACTTTACTGATTTACCGGGCACTTTATCATACCAAGTAGTGTAGGGTCCTTTTGATATTTCCATTCTATTAACTCTAAAACTTAGAAGTATAGCTTTTTTGATCCATTGATTAACTACCCACGATCCATTAATTTTATTAGCAACTCTAATTTTTCCAGTGTCTACTAATTTAATTGTTTCACTTATTGCATTAATAGTTTTCTTATCTGATTTAGGACTTATTTTTTCCTTTTTATCAAAATTTTGGTTTATTATTTTTTCTAATTTATCTGTATTCATTTATCTCCTTTAAAAATTTAGCAAGATTATCTGTTTTATAATTTACGAATTCTGCATCAGAATATTCTGCTGCCCAAGGTTCTTTATTTTTAATCCAAACTGTTTTCATTCCTAGTTCATGAGCTGGTTTTAAATTTCTTGCAATATCTTCAAAGAATATACAATATTCTGGCTCAATGTTGTAATTTTCTATAATTTTTTTATAAGGTTCCATCGAAGGCTTTGGATAAAAATCTGAATCAACAATATCAAAAACACCATCAAATAGCTTATCAATACCTATTCTTTTTGTGACATTCGTTGCATGGGCTTTTGAACCATTAGTAAATATTATTTTTTTCCCGTTTAATCTATTAATTTGATTTTCTAAAATTTCATCTTTTTTAAGAAAATTTAAGTCTACATCATGAACAAATTCTAGGAATTCATTTGCATCGATATCATGATTTTTAATCATTCCATTTAAGGTAGTATTATATTCGTGAAAATAATTTTTCTGAATTTTTTTTGCTTCTTCCTCGCTAACGTTAAGTTTTTCAGAAATAAATTTGGACATTTTTTTATCCACTTGATCAAAAACTTTAGAATCTCCAGAATAGAGCGTGTTATCTAAATCAAACAGCCAATATTTTATTTTTTTTAGTTCTTTCATTATCTTATTAAAGTCCCAGCGCCAGAATCTGAAAATATTTCATTTAGTATTGAATGAGGTTTTCTACCGTCCATTATTACCACACCCTTTACACCGTTATTCACTGCATCTAAGCATGTGTTAATTTTAGGTATCATTCCCCCAGTAATTGTTTCATCGTTAATCATCTCTAATATTTTTGAAGATGAAATTTCTGTTACTAATTTTTTATCCTTACTTAATACCCCCTCAACATTTGTCATTAGCAGCAGTCTTCTAGATTTTAAAGATTTTGCTATCGCTCCTGCAGCTGTGTCACCATTAATATTATAAGTTTGACCATTTTTTCCCAAGCCTAGAGGTGCAACGACTGGTATTTGATTATTCTTTATCATATCTTTTATTATATTGTTATTAATTTTTTCGGGTACACCAACAAAACCGAGTTTTTTATCTTCAGGAGATACAACTATAATATTTTTATTTTTTGTATTTATTGGTACAGCTTTTGAACCTTTTTTATTTAAGGAATTTACAATATCATTGTTAAAGTCGATAAGAACTTTCTCTACTATATTAATAATTTTTTCATCTGTAACTCTTAAACCATTAATAAATTGAGTTGGGATATTTGATTTTTCAAGCTCTCTTTTAATTCTTGGACCACCTCCATGTACAACAATTATTGAAAGACCTAATTTGTTTAAAATACCAATATCTTCGATGAAATTGTTAAATATGCTTCTGTCAATTAAAACATTACCACCATATTTAATTACGATTGTTTCATCCTTATATTTCTCAAAATACTTATTTATATTTTTAATATTTGGAGCAGATGAAGGCCAAAATTTTTTGATTTCTTCTAAAGAAATATTCACAGACATTTAATTTGTCTTAACTGTAGTATTTTTATTAATTACCCATTGTTGCGCAATTGTTAGAATATTATTTATAGTCCAATAAACAACTAATCCAGAGGGAAATGAAGCTAAAATTATTGTTAAGAAAAGTGGAAAGAATGCAAAAATTTTTGCTTGTATTGGATCTGTTGGAGCTGGATTTAATTTTTGTTGTACCCACATTGATGCGCCCATTAAAATTGGCCAAATTCCAATAACCATAAAGCTAGGAGGGTCCCAAGGAATTAAACCAAATATATTAAAGATTGAGGTAGGATCTGCTGCCGACAAATCTTTGATCCAACCAAAAAATGGTTGGTGTCTCATTTCTAGAGAGATGAATAGCATTTTATAAATGGCAAAAAAGAACGGTATTTGGATTAATACCGGCAAACAACCTGATGCAGGATTAATTTTTTCTTTTCTATACAAGGCCATCATTTCTTGTTGTAATTTTACTTTATCATCTTTGTGAAGTTTTTTGAGTCTTGTCATTTCAGGTGTAACGGCTTTCATTTTAGCCATTGACCTAAATGAAAAATTTGCAAGAGGAAAAAACAAAGCCCTTATCGCTAAAGTTATTAAGACAATAGCAATCCCAAAGTTTCCAGACAATTTAAATAAGTAGTCAATTACAAAAAATAAAGGTTTTGTAAAAAAGTAAAACCATCCCCAATCAATAACTAAATCTAATTTATTTATATTCTGTGTTTCTGCATAAGTATCAATTGTGTTTACTTCTTTAGCGGCCACAAATAGTCTAAAATTATTAGATCCATTTGATGAAGCGTTAATTTTAACAGGATCATTGATTATATAGTTTGCCTTAAACGTTTCATTGTATTGAAAAGTTGATTTAAAATTTTTTCCTTTTTCAGGTACCAAAACCGTCATCCAATATTTATCTGTAATCCCTAACCACCCTTCATTAGTTTCTCTTACGATTTTATTATCTTCTATATCGTCATAATCATCTTCTTTTAATTCATCATCAAATACACCTATAAAACCTTCATGAGAGATATAAAAATTTTGGATATC
>Ga0209335_10004824_pt1 | contig 12659 bp, 8 predicted proteins | sample COG_09_FD_184753 | JGI IMG/M metagenome (GOLD analysis project Ga0209335, IMG submission 184753) | Pelagic Microbial community sample from North Sea - COGITO 998_met_09 (SPAdes) (version 2) | ecosystem: Environmental > Aquatic > Marine > Neritic zone/Coastal water | place: Helgoland, sampling...
AACATAGCCCCATTGTTCGAAATGTTCAGCGGCGAGTCTAGATTGGGTGCTTAAATCAAACTGAAGGGCAGCGTGAGGGCTCAACCGACCAAAGCCTTGGGCCGCCAGGTCAGGGTCGCCGGCCTGATTTTGCTGTGGTGTCAACGAAATTGGCATGCTTAAATGTGGCTTGATTTAGGGGTCCCGTCAAGACCAAAAAAGTGCCGTGAATCAGGGGCGTATCTGTGGCTTGGACGATGAGCGAGAACAGACGTTTCATCTGGCGGCTTAACCAAAACAGCGCGCACTTTGGACTTTCAGCCTTGAATTCAAAATGTTAGGGAACAGATGATTAAACAGTTTAGACATCTTTTATCGAGACAGGGCCTGCTAGTGCTCATCTTGATTGGCTTTGTGCCGGTCAGCTTTGGGGAAATTAGCCATGTGAGTGCGGGGAACAATTACACCTGCGTTATCGATGACGGCGCCGTTGCGTGTGGCGGTGAGAATACGGTGGGCCAGCTTGATGTCCCGCTACTCTCTGGCGCCCGTGCGCTCAGCGCCGGTGCGCGCGGTACGGTGTGCGCGATCTCAGATGCGGGCTTAAGTTGCTGGGGACGGCAATCAGATGGTTTATTGGACATTCCAAAACTGGTAAACCCCGTGAAGGTCTCGGTTGGCAGTCGCCATGCTTGCGCCTTGGACGATGAAGGGGTGCGCTGTTGGGGCCTGAATGATTATGGCCAGCTGAACGTGCCAAAACTTGAAAGTGTTACGGCCCTTGCGGCGGGTGACGACTTTACCTGCGCCATCTCGGGTGGCCAGGTACAGTGTTGGGGCACTGATCATGATGGCACGCTTGATCCGCCGGCCTTTAAGGGCTTAGAGGTCTTGCGGGTCACTACCCACGCGTGCGCTGCGAGTCGAGATGGCATGGTTTGTTGGGGGCCGAACGACTTTGGCGAAAGTATTGCGCCGCCTTTTATAGAGATCTCGGATATTGGGGTTGGCGGTCTGCACAGCTGCGTCATCACCTCGGGCAAGGTGAAATGTTGGGGGTTTGGCAACCAAAATCAGTTGCTGGTGCCAGAGATAAAAAATCCCAGAATGCTGGCCTTAGGCAGTGGCCATAGCTGCGCCGTCGGTGACGAGGGTTTGGTCTGTTGGGGCCGCAAGCGCAGTTATTTGAACGCTGATGACGTGATGGCCTTTGTGGGCGGTGTTGCCGCGCCACCGAAACTCGAAACGGTGAGTTTGTATGATTATTTTAAACGGCCGCGCCCGGTAGTCATCGAGGAAAAAGGGCCGCTGGATTATGCGGACGATCTGCCGGTACTGCGCGCCGTCACCCAAAGCGGTGTTGTCATCAGTACGGGTAGTACCCACAGTTGTTATTTGAAAACAGGCGTTATTGAGTGCTTCGGTGATCGTGATGCGGGTCAGACAACCGTGCCGGCCTTGACGAATCCACGGCAAGTTAGCACAGGGTTCGATTTTAGTTGTGCAATTGCCGATGAAGGGGTGGTTTGCTGGGGTGATAATTCGCGAAATCAAGCCAATGCGCCCTTCACCATTAATCCGATTCAAATCGCAACCGGTGGCCGACATGCTTGCTTGTTGGATGGCGCAACGGTTGATTGTTGGGGTTGGAACTTCAATGGTCAAACGGATGTACCATCGACCTTACGTAACCCACGGCAGGTGACGGCAGGCCTCTATCACAGCTGTGCGCTGGATGATGACGGGGTGCATTGTTGGGGGTCGAATGCTTACGGTCAAACGGATGTGCCGGAGCTTGTGAATCCGAAATACCTCAGCAGTGGTTTGGGCAACCACAATTGTGTCGTCGACGATACGGGGGTTGTTTGTTGGGGCGATGATGAGCACAGCCAAGCCCAGGCGCTGCCTTTGGTGCGACCGACTGATGTCAGCGTCGGCTATGAACACACTTGCGCGTTGGATGACTCGGGAGTTCAGTGCTGGGGCAAGAATTCCCAAGGTCAGTTGGATGTGCCTGTCTTGGACAATCCCAAGCAGGTGAGTGTCGGTGGCAATTATAGCTGCGCCGAAGATGCAACCGGTTTGGTTTGCTGGGGGTATATGGGATTGGAAGCTGTGCAAGTGCCGGAAAATTTCTAATCCGCTAAAGGCGCGTTAGGCGGTTGTCTCGCCCGTAGAAACTTGAGGTGGCGCTTGTCGTCTCCGGGATGGCAGGCGCGGATGACGCGGCCGGCTTGCCATTCTTGACGCTGCCGCGTCGACAATAACCCAGCGCCTAGTAACGCCTGGCAGCTTGCGCTAAGCTCGGCGCGGTATCAAACCCTGAGCTTACAAAGAATCTTTTATGTCTGATTTTAAAACCATTCGTCTGGAACGGCGGCCCCCTTTGGGTTTGATCACCATTGATCGACCCGAGAAACACAATGCTATTTCCTTGCAGGTTCTTGACGAGCTGAATCGGGCTTTTGATTTGCTTGCGAGCGAGGATGCTATTCGGGTGATCAGCTTTTGGGGGGCAGGTGGCCGTGCTTTTGCTGCGGGATCAGATTTGAATGAAGTGGCGGACCGGGATTTAAAAAAAGGTATGGAGCCCATTGTTCAAGGGCTTGCGGCGAAGCTTGAAGCGTCACCGAAAGTCACCATTGCCGCCATAGACGGTATTTGCATGGGGGGCGGCTTAGAGGTCGCCTTAGGCTGTGATCTTAGGGTTTGTTCGCCGAGCAGTCGCTTCGGAACGCCTGAAGGCAAGCTCGGTATTATCCCCGGTGGGGGTGCGACCGCGCGATTGCCACGCCTCATTGGTAAAGGCTGGGCGTTGGAGATGTTGCTGATGGGCGAGCCCATTGGCGCCGAACGTGCGCGCCAAATAGGGCTGGTAACACGGGTTGTTGAATCGAGTGCGTTGAATGCAGAGGTCACTAAAATGGCGGATCATCTGGCGGGATTCGCACCCTTTGTGCCACATTTCATGAAGGTGATGGTCCAGCAGGGATTGGAAGGCAGCTCGGCGTCGGCCTTGGCGATGGAAAAGTTTGCTCAAAGCGCTTTATTGCAAACCCAGGACAAGCAAGAGGGTATCGACGCGTTCTTAAGCAAACGCGCGCCAAATTTCAAAGGCCAATAGTCGGGATGAGGTTAAAACTGTTGGCGCTCAAGCAACTGCGTCACGGTTTGATAATCCCGGTCTAAGCATTGTCCTGCTGCAAACGTCTGCCAGGCGGCGGGGTCGATGCCGTCGCCATTTCGATAGGTGAGTCCGTAAAGCGCTTGGCATCGCCCCATTAAATCAAAGCGCGGGTCTTGCTCGAGCTTGGCGAGCAGCCCGTTAAGCGTCAGCGCGGCGGTACTGCTAACAATCCCTTGGTCCTGATCGCTGTCTAGAACGAGGAAACGTTCGACATTGTCTGCTGCTTGCCAGACGGGCCAAGTGGGTTGCGGCGCTGGTAGCCCAAGGTTTGGGTTCCCAGTGTACGCAAAGGCGGCCCAGTAATTGCGCATTTGCTGGGATAATCGATCCGCCGACTCAGCGCCATCCCCAATCACAAACTGTGAGACCAAGGTTTGTTCCATGGCGGCTGGGAATAAAAATAGGAGTTCCATGGCGTGACCCGCGCCCAATAGATCGGCGTAGTCAAGGTCTTGAATGGTTGGTAATTCATCCCAATCAAAGCGGTAAGCGAATACGGTCTGCTCGCTTTGGGTCAGGCTGCGTGCGACGTCATCGGTTGCTCTAAGCTTCCAGAAATCACTGCCATATTCACTCATCGCCTCGTAATAATTAGGGTTCTTAATCGTCAGTGGCATTCGATCGATAAAGGACCAAAGGCCATCGGGTTGACCCCATTCCACCAAATGGGGATCCATAGCATTAAACAGTTTTGTTTCGTCCCGATTGGTTCCCACCAGAACGGGAACCTTGGTGCGAGCGGGATCCTTGAGCGCGCCAACAATGCCATCAGAGCGGACGACGACACCATCCGGGAATACTCGGGTCATGCCCACTTTCCGAGGTTTAGCGGCTTGCTCGGCTTGCAGCAGATTCGCAGGCGTCTGCGCGCGCAGGTAGCCCGCTATTTCTGAGCTCGTCAGGTTGGCGAGATGCCGCTTTGCCGCGACCAAGTCTTCTGCAATGCCGTCGTTTATCAACAACTGATAGAGTATTTCTTGACTGCTTATCGTGCCCGAGACGCCATCGCTTGGATAATCGCTTTCGGCTTCGCTGAGGCTGGCGACGGACACAATCCCACTTTGGATGATGGCTTTTTGGAATAGCCCGTCCGCCAGCGGAGACGCGAGCAGGGCGGCGACATTATGGCCGCCTGCGGATTCGCCAAAAATTGTGACGTTGCTTGGGTCACCGCCAAACTCGGCAATATTGTCTTGCACAAAACGCAGCGCCGCAATGGTGTCGAGGGTGCCAAAATTACCAGAATCATCCATTGCGGTGGTGGGGCCCGCTCGCAGCGATGGATGGCGAAACCAGCCGAATGAGGCAAGTCGGTATGCAATGGTGACAACGATCACGGACTGCTCGCTAACGAGATGACTGGGGTTGTAGGTTGCAGCCGAACCCAGCGTGTTAGCGCCGCCGTGAATCCAAACCATGACCGGTAGGGCTTGATCAGAAGCCGTTTGCGTTGGCGCCCAGATATTAAGATACAGGCAGTCTTCGGCGCCGCTAAAGGCGTCATCGTTATCGCCTTGGAAAAAACCGCGTTGAAAACACGCTGGGGCATCCTCAAGTGCGGTGAGGGTTTGCGTCCAAGGTAAGGGCGCAATGGGCGCGCGCCAGCGCAAGGCCCCGATCGGTGGTTGGGCGAAGGGAATGCCCCGCCAGACCGAAAGCGCGTCTTCTTGGGTACCAATGACCGGTCCAAAACGGGTTGTGCGCTGGGTTTCCTGATGGACCGTGGCATCACAGGCTGCAAGGGTGAGCAGCAGGAACGCGAGCGCTAAAATTCGTACTGCCATGATTTTCTCAAGCTTTGGGTAGACGACTCTTATAGGCTGTTGTTGCGCTAAGCGCAAATCATCCAACCTCAAAAGAGGCTCATCCCGATCGAGACGAATAAATGGCTTAATGCAAAGTTCCGTGAAATGGCGCAAAGACCTCATTAATGAGGCGGTCTAAGGTCTCGATGGGGTCATTGCCCAGATTAAAATCTGGAACGATGAATTCATCGACGCCGAGGTCGCAGTAGGCGCCGATGGTATCTTGCAGCGCTTGAACGGAGCCGGCGATGCTCGCCTGGGTGTTGCCGCGCATTTTTTCAGCGAAGGCGTCATCGTCTGTCAAAAACACCAAAGCAACCGCGGTCCGCTTTAGCGTGCTTGGATCTCGTCCCAATCGCTCGCAGTGCGCATCCAATATGGCCAGTTTATGTTTTAAGGTGGCAACCGTACCCCAGACATTCCATTCGTCCGCATATTGAGCGGTGATCCTTAAGGTGACTTTCTCGCCGCCACCGCCGATCAGTAAGGGCAACCGGGCTTGCAAGGGTTTGGGTTCAAGGGGGGCATCGGTTAATTGATAGAACTGGCCTGAAAAATGGCTCGCTTTGTGCTCATAAAGTTGCTTGATCACCTGGCAGGCCTCTTCCAGCCGCGCTAGGCGTTCAGGGACATCAAAAAAGGGCAGGCCATATTTTAGATGTTCATTTTCCTGCCAACCGGCCCCCAGACCCAAAACCATTCGGCCGCCACAAATGTGATCGATCGTCGCTGCCATTTTTGCGAGCACAGCGGGGTGGCGGTAGGTATTGCCCGCGACCAATGAGCCAAACCGAATTCGCGGCACGCTCGCAGCGACGGCCGCAAGCGTTGTAAACGCCTCGGGCCAAGGCGCGCTGGTGTCTTCTGCGTTCGGCATAAAGTGATCCGCCAACCAAAAGCCATCCCACCCGGTTTTCTCGACGTGATGTGCAAGGTCTAAAGTGGTGGCAAATGGATGGGTTGGCCTAGGCCAGAAGCTGAATTTCATAATAGGGTCCTTGATGGTGGTCGCTTAACCAGGAATGCGCGGCCGTTGACCACGCTGGCTCGACATCTTACTGGCCTAGGAGCTTATCAAATGTCGCAGATCGTGTGTCGACTAAAGGTCTTGCGGGCAGGCTGATCTCAATAGGAGATGCCCCGCTTGATGCGCGGGCCATGCGCGGCGACAACCTAGCTCAGTCCTCGTAATTGCGAGTCGGACGACTTATGCTTTGAGCTGGCTCTAACCTGTTTCAATACTATGAATGCTCAACAAAACCCGACGATTGCGGATTACTTCCTAGGGGCGGCGGCGCGTTGGCCTGAATCCGACTTTCTCGTCTTTCCAGATCACCGACACTCCTACGCTTCGATGAAAACCGCCATGCTATCGCGCGCGGCCAGTTTTAAAGCTTGCGGCATTGTCTCCGGCGATCATGTTGGCCTGCTGATGGCCAATTGTCCGGAGTACATCGAGTGCTTATTGGGCTTGCAGTGTTTGGGCGCCATCGCTGTGCCAATGAATGCGCGCTATAAGCCGGAGGAACTGGCCTATGTTGTGAGCAACGCCGAACTGAAACTCATCGTGACCCACGATTTGATCAGCGAGTACGCAGACTTCGGACGGCTTCTGCTCGAGGCGGCTGCGCTTTCAAAACCTGAGGCGCTTTCGGCAATGGTGATGTTGGGCGGGCAGCGCAATGGTTTTATGACTCAAGCTGACTTTGAAGCGGCGGCTGTTAACGTTGATCAATCGGCCCTGCTTGAAACCCTTGGCGCGGTTTCATCAGAGGATACGGCGATTATGATGTATACCTCAGGCACCACCGCGCACCCAAAAGGCTGTCCGCTACATCATGATATGTTGGTTCAAAACGGCATCAATATGAATCAGAGCCGCTATTTCTTGACCGATCAAGACCGGTTTTGGGCGCCGCTACCGATGTTCCATATGGCCTCGATCTTACCAATGCTGTGTTGTATTGATGCTGGAGCTGCCTTGTTATCGATGGTGCATATGGACGCGGGTGAAAGCCTTGCCATGTTGGAGGCTGAACGGGCAACGGTTGCATTTCCGTCCTTCCCGACCGTCACGGCGGCATTGATCGCACACCCAGATTTTGAGACTCGGGATCTCTCCTCGATCAAACGACTGAATAATGTCGCGCCACCGGACGTGCTTCGGCAGTTTCAAGCGGCTTTTCCTCAGTCTATCCAAACCGGTGCGTATGGCCTGACTGAGGCTGGGGGGGTTCTTGCGTTTAACCATCCTGATGAAACCCTTGAAAGTCGCGTGACCACCTGCGGCAAACCGATGCCGGGCTTGGAAGCGAAGATCATGCATCCGGAAACGCAGACGCCCTGCTTGCCGGGTGAGCGCGGCGAGATTTGGCTTCGGGGCTACGCTATCTTCAAGGGCTATTACAAATCCCCTGAAAAGAACGAGGAAGCCTTTCAGGATGGCTGGTTCCGAACGGGCGATCTCTGCGTGATGCGGGCAAGCGGTGAGATCGAGTTCCACGGCAGAATCAAAGACATGTTGAAAGTGGGGGGCGAGAACGTCGCCGCGATCGAAATAGAATCCCTGATCTCAAAACACCCGAGCGTTAAAATGGCCCAAGTTATTGGGGTGGCGGATGACCGGTTGTCGGAAGTTGCGGCGGCCTACGTTGAGTGCCACGACGGGCAGCAGGTCACGCAGGAAGAGCTCATCGAATATTGTCAGGGCAAGATCGCGAGTTTTAAAATTCCGCGTCATGTTCGAGTCGTGCAGGATTGGCCCATGTCAGCCACCAAGGTCCAAAAGTTTGTGCTTCGGCAGTGGTTTGATGCTGAAGTTAGCGCTTAGATTGATCAATGCTTGGGTATCGCCCCAATAGTAAGACAAGAATGACCGAGCCCGTAAAAGCAACCGCGCCCAAGGCAAACCCAGTGCGATAACTCTGGGTGATCTCATAAAGCTCTGCAAAGAGGGCGGGGGCAATGCCGGATGCTGAGGCAAGCCCAGCATACAAAAAACCATAGATCTTGGCGTAATGTCTGGGGCCAAAGTAGGTCGCGGCCAGAAATGCCATCAAATCGAGTTCTGCACCTGCTGCGAAGCCCAATAAGATTGCCGCGATCTGAGCATTAACAAGGTTTAAATCCGACCAAAGCAATAAGCAGCCGACAATGGGCATCGAGATGGCGATGGCAGCAACCCCAGGCGCCCAGAAGCGATCCACGCAGAATCCGATGACCAAGCGGCCAACGATCACCGCAGTGCCAAATAAACTGATTGTTTGAGCTGCATCGACCGACGAAATGCCGGTATCGGTGAGTGCGGGGATCATATTGGGTACCAGACCCGATTGCGCTATATAGACCAAAAAGATTGAAGCGAGCAGGACCCAAAATCGATAACCTGAAACCGCCTCGGTCAGCGTTAAACCCCAATCCTCCTTCGGCGCTGTCACGTCGTCCGCTTGTGTGGTTTGACCGGGTTTGAAGTAGAAAAAAACGAGTGGCCAGGCGACAACCAGGGGCAGCAGGGCCAGCGTCATATAGCCCACCCGCCAGCCGTAATGGGTTAATACCCAAGCGATTGCCGGCGGCACCAGCACGGCGCAGAGTCCAGTGCCGCTGAGCACCAGCCCAAGCGCTAAACCGCGCTGGCGATGAAAGTTGGTGGTGACAGCGGTGGTCCAGGTGACCGGAATCGTGCCGGCGCCCAAAAGCGCCATCGCAGCATAGGCCGCATAAAACTGCCAAAGCTGCCCGGTTGCGAAGGCGGGTAGTAAAAAAGCCAGACTCAGGCCCGCAAGCCCAAAGAGCGCAACCATTCGGGCGCCGTGGCGATGAATGAGTAAACCGATGAGGGGGGATGTGAGCACCCCCATGCCGGTGCTGAACAAAAGCGATAACTGAAACTCAGATCGAGACCATCCGAACTCTTGGGTAACCGGCACCACAAATAAGCCCATAGTATAAAACGGCAGCACAATCGAGCTGCAAATGACCCCGACGCACGCGGCAATTAAGAGCAAAGGCTGGCGAGTGATTTCGTTCGAGGGAAAGTTTGACCAGACTGTCATGCTGAGGCCCTTGTTGCTTTTCTAACACGCTAATCGATTCAGCGGCAGATTCCTAGCAGCCGTCATGGGGGGCCTGGATTTGAACGATCTGAGGGCTTGTTTTGGGGTAGCTGGTGCCCCCGCGTTCTGGCTATGATGTCGCAATCGACGATAACCAAGATTACGAGGCGACGCCATGACGCAAGGTATGCCGGAGCACGGCACAGCATTTTCAGTTTTGAAGACAGAAATGATCGAGCGCGGCCGCGGGGACGTGCAATGGCGAGCGGGTAAAACCGCGGTCTACGTGTTTAACGCGGGTGAGGATGTGACCGAGGTCCAAAAACAAGGCTATCTGTTGTATCTCTCCGAAAATGGTTTGGGGCCGGCTGCCTTTCCATCGCTTAAAAAAATGGAAGCCGAAGTGGTGGGAATGGGACTGTCACTGCTGCATGCGCCGGAAGGAGCCGTTGGGCATATGACCTCCGGCGGCACCGACTCGATTACGATGGCCGTGAAAGCGGCTCGGGACTATGCCCGGGCACAGGGCCAGCCCGAACCGTTTAACCTAGTCCTGCCGTATTCGGCGCATCCCGCCTTCGACAAGGCGGCGGCGCTGATGTCGATCGAAATCCGGCGGGTTGCGACGCGACCCGATTACTTGGCGGATGTGCGCGCTATGGCGGATCAAATCGATGACAGCACCTTGATGATGGTTGGATCTGCGCCCAGCTTTCCCTATGGCTTGATTGACCCGATCGCGGATCTTGGTGATCTGGCGACAGCGCGTAATGTTTGGCTGCATGTCGACGCGTGTGTTGGCGGATACATTGCCCCGTTTGTTGAAATGAATGGTGTTGACCTGCCGCCTTGGGATTTTCGGGTGCCGGGGGTTTGTTCCTTGTCTGCGGATCTGCACAAGTACGGTTATTGTGCAAAGGGCGCCAGCACCATTTTTTATCGTTCTGAAGTGCTTCGGGATCACATGATCTTTGATCAAAAAGACTGGCCGGCCGGCCGTATGGTGACGCCGACACTTGCCGGGACTCGGCCGGGTGGCGCGATTTCATCGGCTTGGGCTGTGATGCATTACCTTGGCATCGAGGGCTATCGACAAAAACAGCAATCGGTTACGCGAGCGCGCGCAAGAATTGAAGCGGGCGTCGCTGAACTGGGGTTTGAGGTGTTGGGCGCACCAAAGCTCGGCATTATGGCGTTCAGTCATCCTGAACTGGATATCTTTGCGCTGTATAAACGCCTGTTTGAGCGCGGTTGGGTGACCAGCTTGTGCACCCAGCCGAAAGCGCTGCACTTAATGCTGTCACCCTTTCACGAAACGGTGGTTGCACAGTACCTGACCGATCTCACCTGGGCCGTAGCGCAGGTTCGGGCAGGCGTAACCGATGCCGTGACTGAGGTGCGCTACAGTTAGTGGCAATCAGACCCAATCCGGGCCCGGAGTGGTTCGATAGCCGAAATCAGAACCTTTAAGCGCTTGATTCGAACCATAGCGCGATACCCCGCCATCCACCATGAGCGTCTCGCCGGTGATGAACCGGCCTGCAGGTGAAACCAAGAAGACGACGCCATTGGCGACATCTTCCGGCGTTCCCGGTTGCGGAATGGGGGTCTCGCCAATGTCAGATAGGACATCGTCATCGTAAGTCGCTTCCATGCCTGGGGTGATGATGGCGCCAGGGCCCAAACAATTAATCCGAACTTTCGGTCCCCACTCGTAAGAGAGACTGCGGGTTAATTCGGCAACGCCGGCGCGGGCAGCGCCTGAATGGGCAATGCCCGGATTACCGCGGCCAATGGTCATGATGATGTTACAGATGACCCCGCCATGGCCTTTCAGCATCTGCTGGCCTAATGCTTGCGTCACATTCCACGTCCCGTTGAGGTTTAAATCGATAATGCTTCGCCAGCCGTTGGCGCTATAGTTTTCCGCCGCTTGTGGAAATTGGCCACCCGCGTTATTGACGAGGATGTCCACCTGTCCGCCGTTTTCGGTAACAAATCCGGCTAGGGCTTGCACGCTGTCAAGGCTGCGGATATCAACCTGGGTGACTAAAACGTTGCGGCCGGTTTCTGTTTCTATCTCTTTTGCCGTGGCCTGCAAGGCGGGCAGTTGCCTTGCTGCGAGGATTAGATCAGCACCTGCCTGCGCGAGTGCAAAGGCAATGGCGCGGCCGATGCCTGTGCCGCCGCCGGTGACGAGGGCGCGTTTGCCTTGAAGCAAATCAGGGGTAAAGCAATGGGTCGGTCCAGTCATTAGGGGGTCCATAAAATGAAAGTCGATCATTGTAACCTAAGACCCCCGCGGTGACGGCTCAGCAATCGTTGACCCGAGCACGATATCAGTGCTTGATGGTTAACATGTCTCATCGCGTTTCATTGCGTTCACTCAGACAGGAGGTCTATTCATGCGTTTTGTTCGATCGCTCGGCTGCGGGTTCGTTGTGCTGTTGGCCCTGTGGCCGCTTGCTAGTTTGAAGCTTCATGCGGTCGAGTTGGGTCCGATTGCGCAGCCGTTGCTTTCTGCTGTGGCGCGGCAGCGTCTCACGGCGCTGGCGACACGCTATGTGGCGGAGGGTCGGGTTCCGGGCCTGCATCTGATGGTGCGTCGTGGCGGACAGTTGGTGTTCGAGGCAGTGGTTGGCCAGCGCGCCCTTGCTGATAATCGCCCGCTTTCAAAAGATGATTTATATCGAATGTATTCGATGACGAAACCGGTTACTGCGGTGGCCATCATGCAACTCTATGAGCAAGGTCATTTTAGGTTGTCGGACCCCGTAACGCGCTGGTTGCCCGAACTGGAAGGGTTGCGGGTCCGCAATCTTGACGGCTCACTGTCGCGCGTTGATACGCCAATCACCATGCGCCACGTGCTGACACATACCGCGGGCTTCTCTTATGGATTCGATTTAAGTGATCCCTTGGATGCGGCCTATCGCGCCGCAAATCTTTGGGGCGCCGCGGATCTAGACGATTGGGTTCGACGGGTTGCAACGCTGCCGCTGAAGTTCCAACCCGGCGCTCGATGGCACTACTCGATCGCCTCGGACTTGATCGGATTGCTCGTTCAAAGAATGTCGGGGCAATCGCTCGCGGTTTATCTCCAGCAAGCAATCTTTGAGCCGCTGAAAATGACGGACACCTTTTTCGAAGTCCCAACGCCGCAGCGCGCTCGATTGCTTGAAAATCATGTTTGGAACAAAACGACCGACGCCGTTGAACGGGTTCGCGGCACTGTGCCGAGCCTGGGATTAAATGCCGAAACGGATGCGATGAGTAACTTTGATCAGGTCTCGCTTTTTTCCGGCGGCGCCGGGCTGGTTTCAACGGCGCAAGATTACATGCGTTTTGCCGACATGCTCCGCCTTGGGGGGGCTTTGGAGGGTGCAAGGATCCTGCAGAGCAAAACCCTTAAGCTGATGACGCGGAATCACCTACCCGAGATCATTCAAAGTGGTGGGCGTGCCACTGAAACGTCGGTTTGGGCCAACAACAGTTTTGGCTATGGACTGGGCTTTAGCGTGGTGATTGATGACGCGTCTTGGCAACCGGAATCGAATATCGGTAGCTATTTTTGGGGCGGCGCCGCCGGCACGATTTTTTGGGTCGACCCAGAAGCGGATCTGGTGGCCCTGG
>Ga0209335_10004832_pt1 | contig 12631 bp, 8 predicted proteins | sample COG_09_FD_184753 | JGI IMG/M metagenome (GOLD analysis project Ga0209335, IMG submission 184753) | Pelagic Microbial community sample from North Sea - COGITO 998_met_09 (SPAdes) (version 2) | ecosystem: Environmental > Aquatic > Marine > Neritic zone/Coastal water | place: Helgoland, sampling...
GACATCATTGGTCTACAACGATTCCTCCCAGCTGGTAGGGTACAGTCTGCGATGGGTGCAGGTAAGCTTGTTACTGCTTACAACTGTTTTGTATCAGGTGATATTAAAGATAGTATGGATTCTATTATGGATCGTGCTAAAGAAGCAGCAGAAACAATGCGAAGAGGAGGTGGTATAGGTTATGATTTCTCTAAAGTACGCCCTAGAGGTACTCAAATCAAGTCATTGGAGAGCCAAGCCAGTGGGCCTATCTCTTTTATGTCTATCTTTGACGCAGTATGTCAAACAATTAGTAGTTCCGGTCATAGACGCGGGGCGCAAATGGGCGTACTCCGTATTGACCATCCGGATATCGTTGATTTCATTACTGCTAAACGTAATTCTGATAAGCTTACTGGTTTCAACATATCGTTAGGCATCACTGATAAGTTTATGGAGGCTCTTTCTAAAGAAGATGACAGCTTTGATCTAGTTTTTGATGGAATTGTACATGAAACAGTCTCTGCAAAAGAGGTCTGGGATCTGGCAATGGAGTCTACATGGGATTGGGCTGAGCCTGGTGTCTTGTTTATTGATCGCATCCAAGAAATGAATAACTTATACTACTGTGAGGACATTAGTGCTACTAACCCATGCGGTGAACAACCATTACCACCTTATGGGGCTTGCCTATTAGGCTCTTTCAACTGCACTAAGTATACAATTAAGAATAAAAATGATAAATACACATTCGACTTTGCTCAATTCAAAGAAGACATTCCTCACGTTGTTCGTGCTATGGATAACGTTGTTGATCGTACTATCTATCCTTTAAGGGAGCAAGAGGATGAGGCAAAGAATAAGCGGAGAATGGGACTCGGCGTTACAGGTCTTGCTAATGCAGGCGAGATGCTTGGATTCGAGTATGGCTCTAAGCCGTTCCTGCGATGGATGGAAAAAGTCTTCGCATGTCTCAGAGACAACACCTACTACGCCTCAGCAAAACTTGCAGAAGAGAAGGGAGCATTCCCCCTCTATCGTGAAGATTACTTAAAAGGTAACTTCATTCGTACACTCCCGGCATTTGTTCAAAAGGAGATCCGAAAGCATGGTATTAGGAACAGTCACCTCACGTCTATTGCACCTACTGGGACAATCTCCCTTGTGGCGGATAACATCAGTGGTGGAATCGAACCAGTCTTTTCACATTCATATGAGCGTACCATCCAGACTTTTGACGGTCCACGCTATGAGGACGTTAAGGACTACGCCTTTGCACGAGGAGTTGAAGGACGAAAGGCAGATGACATTTCAGTTCATGAACACTTAGCTGTCCTTACTTTGGCTCAACACTACGTTGACAGTGCTTGCTCTAAAACTTGTAATGTGGGAGATGATGTTAGTTACGATGATTTCAAACGTGTTTACGAAACGGCATGGAAAGAGGGAGCCAAGGGCTGTACCACATTTAGGATCTCTGGAAAACGCTACGGAATCTTCAATGAGACCGTGGAAAAAGAAACGGAGATTGAGGGCCAGGTTGAAGGTATTACAGAGACGGACGGAGCGAAAGCGGAGGCGTGTTTTTTTGACCCGAATACTGGGCAGCGCGAGTGCTCGTGAGTTATTAGATTAAAATAGGAGGTAGCGATGCCACAACAGATTATACCAATCACAGATCTAGCATCAGCAGGTCTTGTGCAAGATACTCCTGCAGTATCGCTACCACCTAATGTCTTTTCAGATGTACACAATGTTCGCTTTAGGGATGGGGCTGTTAAACGGTTCCCATCTGATGTTGATAAGCTAACATCACTTACAAACGTTGTGTACGTTGCGTACTGGCCTTCAACACTTGGAGATCGATATGTAGTTATTACAGACAACGGATCTAATACAGTGTTCACAGTATACAACGATAGTTTCTCTGTTGTATCAGCACAAGGTGGTACTAACACTGGGGTAACTGGTGGTAGCTGGCAACATACTTTGTTTAATGGTGGTTATCATATTATTTTTAACAATGGTAACTCTACACCTGTCTTCTTGCAAGATGATGTGGTGGGTGTTACACCTTTACCTGGATGGGATTCCTATGCAGTTGAGGAAGAGATTACTTCTTTTGAACATGATGGTTCTTCTGGATCTACTGAGATCAAGAACACGGTGCTGGTAAATCCAGGTGCGGGTAATACCATCTCAATTAAGATAACTGCAATACCTCGGAACACATCTAGCCCAATCCACACAGAGACAGTCACTGTTGACTCATCCGGAGTTGTATCACCAGATGCCACATTGGCAGACATTGGAACGATTACACAAGTTGACTTTAGTAATAATAAATTCTTCTTTGTACCTGAGACATCTTCAGGAGGTTCTGTATATAAGGTGTCTGTAACTACTATCCCAATCACAGCAGTAACAGCAGGTGTTGTAAGGTCTTATGGAAACCTCTTAGTTGCAGGTAACCTAAAAGAAACGGGTGGTCGTACACTCACAGGCACCATACGTACCTCTGATGTTGCTGGGCCAGGTGCTATCCCTGAGAATTGGAACCCCTTTAAGAATGGTGCTAATACAGCAGATGAGTTTATCTTAGCAGCTACAGGAACTATTAAAGACATGGAGGAGCTTCAAGGAGTTCTCTATGTATACACAGATTCTTCTATACACTCTGTTCAACAAACCGGATCACCTTTCGTACCATTCCAAATATCACCAGTAACAAATAACTATGGAGTTAATAATACAGGTGGTGTTATAGAGGTAGATGGTAAACATATTGTATATGGAAGTAACGACTGCTACGTATTCAGTGGTCATCCAGGATCCATATCTTCAATAGCTGATGGTAGGGTTAGGGGTTTCTTTAGGAATAACACTAATATTAAAGCTGTTAGATTTAATAAATATGATGAGGTTTGGTTCTGGTCTAGTACAACTGTGTATGTGTGGAACTATCGTAATAATGTGTGGACTAAACGAGACTTACCTACAGGTACAAACTCGATGTCTGCTATTAGAGGAGACCTTCTTCTTTCAGCACCTACAAAACTTGTTGGTGTAGATGGAAGTTCATTCCTATCAGGGGCTGTACTAGAGCGTAGGCGCATGGCAATCACCCCTGAGTTTGACACTGAGAGTGTGTCGGGTATGGTTCTGTTGTTTGATGGATCTTCTAAAGCCAATATTAAGTATGATGGTGTAGATAAGGTTGGGGAGGCAGTTGATTTTACAACTAGACCTGCAATACCTTTTGATACTACCCTAGATTATAAGGCGGATGTTAGGATTAATGGTCGCTTCTTAAACTACAGGATTGAAAGCCAGTCAAATGAAACAACCCTTGATTGGAATCTCACAGGATATCAAATTCAAATAAGTAAGGGAGGTCGCAGGTAATGTCTATTATCCGACCACCCTATACCGGAGACCCTGTTTTAGATTCTTGGACAAATCAAATAACACAAGCCCTTAATATGGGACTCCTACCAGGTGTTAACGCAAGTGGTGCTGGAATAGGTGGGGGTACGGGGTCAGATGGTGCCAATGGTAACATAACTCTGTTCCTATACAAACGCACAGCTAATGACACTGTTCCACCTGCACCTAGTTTTGTGACTTATGACTACTCCAACTTGGATAATGTAACAATAACATCAAACAATGGGTGGACAGGGACTGTACCATCAGATGATGCTAGTTACCTATGGGTTACATTTAGGTATGTGTCTGAAACTGAGGGTACCATAACGAGTTCGAACACTTGGCAAACCCCCGTTATTCTTTCACAGGATGGGTCTTCTGCTTTGAGTGTATATATAACTACAGACTCTGGGACGGTGTTTAAGAATGCCGTGGGTACCCCAAAGACATTAACGGCTAATGTTAATCTTGGAGGTGTAACCCCAACAACTACAGACTATAATGGTTATGATTATGACTGGACCTATGAAGGTAATACTATTTGCCTAACCAATGATGGGAGTAGGACAGTCCTCTCAACCAATGGGGTACCTAATACCGTAAATGGTTCTGGGGTTTGTGCCATTGGTGTTCCAGCAAACTCAGAAGATTCGGCTGCGATAACTGCATCTTTAAACACAGGAGTTCTTAGACGTATTGTGCTAGGTCCTGAAGATGTAACAACACAAATAAGATTAGCAGTTTCTGTTAAAATAGGAGAATAATATGGCACGGGTAGCCTCTAATGAAATTACAATTACCGATATTTCGGACGGTACAAATCCGATTACAGCGTTCACAACTAACGCTAACCACACATTTGCTGCTGCAGCTAATGGTACAGTCTCTAACGTTGCTGGATTTACATCTACCTTAATTGTATTCGTAGGTCAAACACAAGCATCTTATGTCGCTACCATTGGCTCTACACCAGAAACATTTTCAATCACCAATATAGCATACGTAGGTTCATCAACTGGTTGGGGAACCCCATCTAACGCTAGTGGTACTATTACAATCCCATCTGTTTCAGCAACAGCTGCAATCAGTGTCACTCTACGACTAACATTCAGTGTGGTGCCAACATCTACAACAACACCTGTTACTGGTCTTACACAAGACATTACTTTGTCTATTGTTAAAGAGGGGGCTGGTGGTCAGGTTATTGAGATTGTACCATCATCACAGACCTTCTTTGCGAACTCCGCAGGTACTCTTAATGCTAGTCAGACTAATATTATTTTAGGTATTGAGTCTCAAGGTACTACAGGTAACATCACATTAGCTACTTCTATTAACGGTGCTGCATTCATTACTCAAACCACTACGAGCACTGCTCAAGGTGGTATTGCTTTCTACGATGCTGATACTTCGGGTACTGTGGAAACTACAGGTACCTTTCCAGTTACACAGAATGGTATTGCTCGCCTAGCTATTGCTCAAACAAACTTAGGGAATACTGGTAATACGTTAACAGTTAAAGTAACAGGTGCCACTGGTGGTTCAGATGCTCTTACTGTGTTTAAAGTTCAAGAAGGTGCGGCTGGTACTGGTGCTATTATCGTGTCGGTAACATCTAGTGACGGGACGGTGTTTAAAAATAGTGCAGGAACAGCTAAGACTTTGACAGCCAATGTAACAGATGTTGATACGGGTGTTGCACCAAGCACAAGTGTAACATACACCTGGACACGGGCCAATGGTGCAGCAGTTCGTGTTACCTCCATATCTGATCGGACTGTCATTTCAACAGGTGGTGTGTTAGCCTCAGGTACAGGGTTTCCAAACATTATTGTAGGGCCTGAAGATGTAACAACACAAGAGCGTTTCGGAGTCTCTGTAAGTGTGGCTGATACTTAAAGGAGAATAGAGATGCCAAGAGTAGGATCAGATGAAATTACAATAAAAAACATATTAGATGGAGACAGCTCTCGTACAGTCTATCTGTTTCAAAATGGAACAAGCTCCCCAACAGTTCCTTTAAACACTGCTGGGTTTGTAGCCTCTACGGGTGTTGCTAGTAGTACGGGATCTTGGAGCACAATAGCCACTGTCCCAGCATCTGGTAGTACACTATACGTAGCATCTCTTAGTCTTCGTCAACCTAACTCTACAGGAAACTGGGAAGCTGTTGGTAATTGGGAAGCTAATCCAGGCTCCTCGTCTGGAGCTGATGGATCCCCAGCCCCAAGGTTTGTTTCACGTAGGTTATATGCATCCTCATCTACAGGCACACCTGGTGCTCCATCTGCTATACTAACATGGTCAACCCTTGCACTGTCTAGTATCACAGCGGGTACCCCATCAGCAACTTGGTCGGAGACTGCACCAACAGCCGTTGCTACTTCAACTACGTTGGTTTACTTTTCTGATTTACTATTCATAGATGTAACAGGTATAGCTACAACCAGTTCAGATACTGGTACCACTCCTAAAGAGGGGATATCTTTTTCAGGTCTTGTGACATTCAACAATGGTGACTTTGCACTTAATGGTAGTCCTGTAACGTCAATAGATGGTGGTAATATTTCTACAGGTACTATAGATGCTGATCAAATTAATGTTAATGCTATTACTAGTAAGAATATTAAAGCTGGTAATATCACATTAAACACAGATGGTGAGCAACCAATCCCCCAAGGAACTACAGCAGGTACCGCTCTTGTGGGTCAGAATAATGGTATTGCTACAGGTACTACTGCTGGTGACTTTGTTGTAGGTTCAAGTGATCAGTATTTGTCCTGGGATGAAAGTGCAGGTATCCTACAAATAGCAGGTCGAATAACCTCTCTTAATCCTGCTGCTCTCGCAGGACTTGATTCTGCTAACTACTCAGTCATTGTTGCAAGCTCTACAAACTTATCTAGCCAACTTGACGGTGCGGGTTATTATTCTTTCGTAATGTGCGGTGGAGGAGGTAAAGGGGGTTCCTATGACACAGATGACAGTACCTCCGGTGCTAAGGGAGGAGGTTCATCTGGCCTAGCTCGTTTCTCATTCAAGTGGGACGGCACTACTACCTTAGCCTTCACACGAGGACTCGGCGCTACTGGTACTTCGCCTGGAGGTACCTCTACTTTCACAGTAGGTGGCACCACGCTGGCAACCACCACAGGGGGAAGTGCTGGTGGTAACCAGGGATCAAGCAGTGTGGGTGGAGCAGGGGGAACAGCCTCGATCGTATCAGGTGTTGTTGATTTACTGTTTTCCCACACAACCTCTGGTTCACAGGGATCGAACTCTAGTCCTGGTGGTGGGGCAGGAATACAATTTTTAAATATCGTTGGCGAGGCTCCAAACACTACCTCTGCTCCCACTTACATATACGGGGGGAGTGTTGCTAACACTGATTCAGGAACTGCTGGACTTACTACAGGGGGCATTACCCGATTTACACCAGCGGCAGATACGGATGCAGTTAACTTAACTTTTATGGGACGTGAACTTTCATCTGGTTACTTTGATGGTGGATATTATGAAAGTGCAAACATTGATGACAATCAAGTTGTTGCACGGGGTGGTGTCGGTGGTGTTTTTTCTGGCGGTGGAGCCGCAAACGCCAGTCAAACTGCTCAAGCTGTTGGAGGGGCAGGAGGCTATGGTGGCGGAGGCGGTGGTGCCAGGGCTGATGGTGCTCGTTCTGGTGGGTATGGGGGGAACGGTGTTCTCTTCTTTAAGAAGCTATAGGAGATATTCATGCTTTATGAATTAAAAGATGCAGAAGGTAATGTCATTGATATAGCAAGTTTGGGAAGCTATGAGTATGCTCAAACTTACGTGGGTAACAATATTGATGGTACACTTATTACGTCTGTTGAAAGGCTATCCGCAGAGTTGCGCAGAAAAGATAGAACAGAAGTCTTTTCTCGGACTGTTGATAACATGAATGCCCTTTGGTATAACTCTCTTACTGCAGAGCAGCAATCTTCACTCTCAACATGGAGAGATCAGTGGTTATCTTACCCAAATAATGAAGATGCAACAAGACCTACACTGCCTGAAGGAATATTTTAAATGATAAGACTATTAAGTGGCCCTGAGTTGGCAGACAAGTGGCATAAGTTAAGGCCCTTAATCGATCAAGCATTAGAACATGGAGGAGGAGCCGTGACATCTCACGGACTCTTCCTCCAATGCTTAGGTGCTGTGGGACAATGTTGGATTAGACATGAAGGTGAGGTATGTATTACCCGCTTTGAAGAAATAGAAGGTAAGAGACAACTATCCGTCATTGCCTGCACATCACCTGGTTTGTTAGAATTCCTACCAGAGTGCATGAATATATTTGAGGATTTCGCACGTTTCAATGATTGCAAAAGAACTGTAGTCTATGGGCGCAAAGGTTGGGCACGTGCCCTTAAAAAATACGGATACTGTGAGACGTTCATAACGCTCACTAAGGAGGTTTAATATGGCTACGACAACAACAACAACAGGTCTTCCAGACTACGCTCAACCCTATGTAGAGGATGCTTTAGCAAATGCTACTGATCTTTATAATGTAGGAGCTATGGATAACGTTGCGGCGTTAACACCAGAACAACTTGCTGCACTAGAGAAACAGAAAGTACTTGGGGGCACTGGTGGTATCTACGATCAGGTTGCCGCAGACAGTTACGGAGCTACCCAAGCGTACCGAGATGCTGCTGCTGGTACTGGTTTGTTTGGAGCTGATGCTTTAGGTAAGCAAATGACTTCCATGCAAGGTAGTATTGGAACTGCGGTTGAAGGTTTGCTGGGGCAGCAGAAAGGTCAGTTCTCACGAGGTGGTAACCTTGGTGGTGCTCGTGCACAACAGTCTATGGATTCAGCTGCTATGAAAGTGGGTGGTGATATGGCAGCAGCTGAGCTTGCCAATCGTCGTGCATCTGCTTTGTCTGGAGCTGGTGGTGTGTTCGGAGCTGGGGCTGGTCTCCAAAGTCAATTCGGAGCTGGTGCTAACCTACTTGGGCAAGCTGGGTCAGCGATTCAGCAGCAGAATCAGAACGAAGGTGATGCAGCTTATCAGGGTATCCAACGATTGTTTGGTCTGTATGGATCTCCTGCTTTGGGAAGCAAAAGCACCCAAGTAGGTGGAGGTAAGTGATGAGACGTATAATCCAAAAGTACCAAGAGGGTGGTGTGGTTCAGCCTGCACCTGGCCCTGCGGTGGCAACAGGTATCCCCCAAGGTGGTCATGCAGCTGCAGCTATTCAAAGTTATCTAAGTGGTCAGGCAGCTGGACCTTTATCTTACACTGCTGGACAGTCTACTGTACCTGATTACAGAGCACTTGCAAATGAGCGTCGAAGATTGCGTGGTGAGATAGCAGCAACTGGTGCTTCTGCAGAAGTACAACGGCAAGCTATTAAAGATGCAGATTCAATTGCGCTTTCATCAACTAAGAGTACAAGTGAACACTGGGGTAACGCTGACCCTGGGGCTACAGTTAACATAGCTGCTAACATTACAGAAGATAATCCTACTGGTAAGACATATGTTGATCCTGCAGCTGCTGGTGAATACGAAGCTAACTTTATCCGGAATGAAAGTGTTTCTGATGAAGATTTTTGGAATGACTTTGAGTCCGGTTCTGCTTCTGGTAACTTAATATCAGGTGGTGGTTATGATGGTGCTGGTCAGTATGGAGTTCTTGGAGATATTGGAGGGGGTGTTCGCAACCTTGCAAATGCATCTATTGTAAACACAGGTTATAAAGCCCTCACAGGTAATGATTTAATAAGTAAGTACGTACAACCTGAAAGTATTACCAACTACTCAAATAACGAAGTGATAGCTGACATATCTAACACTGGTTCCCCTATTAATGCCACATCTAATATCAACTCTAATAAGGATGATAGTAGTGATTTCCATAAACAGATGATGGCAGACCATCAAGCAAAGGTAGCAGCAGAAACCAAAGCAATACAAAGTGATATGAGTGATGATGATTTTTGGGATGCTTGGGAAGGTAATAACAACGGTGGCCCCATAGGCCCTCGTGTTAAAACCTACAACAATGGAAGTCCAGGTGGTGTATCAGTAGCCAAATCAGGTCTACGTGAAGATGAGATACGTCAGCGTCAACTTATGCAGGCACGGATGCCACAGACAGAGGCAAGTCCTCTCTCAGATATCGGATCTAAACTTGCTATGGGTGCTATCGATAAAGGTATTGGATCTGCAGCTTCTTCTATGGCAGCTAAGGAAGGTTTCGTAGGCACTCTTGGAACCGCTTTAGGTGGTAATGCTGCTACTGGTGCTGCTACTGGTGCTGCTGGTACAGGGTTAATGGCAGCCCTTGGACCTATCGGAATTGGTATTGGCCTAGGTAAATTGTTTGGACTATTTAACGATGGGGGTAAGGTCCCTTGCTCTTGTGGCAAAACATCTTGCAAATGTGCAAAAGAAATGAAGTCACCACTATCAGGAGAATGATATGATCGATAAAACAGATCCAACTAATAGGGATACTGTACCTGCGATGCTAACACCTGGGGAATTTGTCCTCAACAAGGAAGCATCAACTATGTTTGCTCCTGTGATAGAGCAAATGAATGCCGCAGGTTTACAGCATCGTGCAATGAAAAACATGGGTGGTGGTATTCAAAACTACAATGATGGTGGTTATTCATTTATGAAACCAACTTCTAAGTTTAGGGGGGCTCTTAAAGACTTAGAAGCAGATAGTTACTCTACGTTGTTTGCTAATTCAGAGAAAAAAGAAACTCCCTGGAAAGGTGTAGATATTACTGGTATGTCTATGGCAGAGGTCTTAGCTCTTGTTAAACCTAACGGGGCATTTCATAAGTACAATAAAGATAACTTTGATAAAAATACCACAGCTGTAGGTAAGTATCAGTTTGTTGGTTCAACCCTTCGTGATCTTAAAAAGAGGGGGGTGTTTGAAAAATTGGGAATTGATGATGATACTCCGTTCAACGAGTCAACACAAGATGCACTTGCTGCATACCTAGCTGTTCATAGGGTCAAGGATCGAACTAAAGGAACTATGTCCTCTGCTAGGGAAGAGCTTCGTAACGAATGGGAAGGTTTTAAAAAGCTAGATGATAACCAATTAGATGATATTATCAATGAGATTTCAGGAGAAGTAGGTGTAACTTTAGTAGGGACAACCCCACAAGTTCCAACCCAGGCAGTATCCGTAGCCCCCATTACTTCCATCCCTCCTCAAATGAGACCTAAAGATCTAGCTCCTCAAATGACTACTGGTACCATAGACACTATGGCATCCTCACGCCCTCAAATGAGACCCAACACTCAAGCGGATCCCATCTCCATTGAACAGGCAATCATGCAATCTAGTGTACCACAGGTACAAGCAGCACCCCCAGTACCTACAGACTTCGGTGAAGCCTTCAAAGACGCACGAGCTGACATGGGAGCGGGAGGTATCTTTACCTTTCGTGGTCGTGATTATACTACTGATTATGCTGAAGAAGATAAGACGATGACTGCTAACATGGGTGGTGCTGTCTATCTGAATATGGGAGGTTACCCACAAGGGTACTTAGATAATTATCGTAAAGCTATAATGGCTAACATGGGTCCGGAGTACTTGGCTAGAATAGAGAAAATGGGAGGCATAGACGCTGTTCGTGAACTGCAAGCGCAAGTTCGTCCAGACTATACACCAGGTAATGTAGAGGGAGACTTTGCTTCATCTGACGATCCTGCTTTAAAGGCTAGATCAGACGGGGAGATTGATTTAAGATTGTCAGATCGAATGCTAGATAAAAACTTATATTTATCACAACCTAACACTGGTATGACAACAGAAAAATCTATGGCTAAGCGTAAGAACCTTGCGTCTAATAGTTATGTACCGATGCCAGAAGTGAACAGTGATGAGTCATTACTTCAAGGTTCTTCCGGAAGCGTTGCGAGTGCTGCTCGTTCTTTCCCAAGTGACTACCCAATTAATATGGATGTCCCAAGGGTTGAAGGCTACAACATTCCAGCCCCTATCCCAGCCCCTAGACCAACCATGATTGGTGGTCAGTTGTACTATTTGAATGGTGATGGTCTTGTTACAGATTCAAATGGTAACCCTGTCCAAGATCCTGAAATTGGTTCTGCTGTTCAAGATAAACTTAACTATAGCCCAGAGGAATCTGCTGCTAATGCACAAGCATACAACGAATCTATGGCTGAGCAGGCGGTATTCAATGGTACTAACCCACAATCGGTAAACCCAAGCTATGATTCAATGCGTCAACAGCAAGAGTCTAATGCTGCTGAGGCAGAAAGGATTAGAGCGGAGATTGCACAGACTAATATGGAACGTCAGGCTCTTAATGACGAGTTTAACAATAGAGAACCAGTAGCTGTCCCACCATTAGACCCCAATGCACCTACATTTATGGGTGATGTTGTACCTTATCTTGGAAGGGTTGCTGGTAGTTTGGCAAGCAATGTTGGAGATACTGTCAATGAGTTTATGGTACCCCCTGCTTTACCTGTAGGATCAGTTGATGTCAATAAAGAGTATAGGGATATTAAGTCTATACTTGCAGGGGGTGTTGATAGAAACGGTGTTCCTTTAACTGACAATCAGATAAAAGCTTATAACCTTCGTATTAAAGCTATAGAAAAAGAAAGGGACTACAATGATAGGATGGAACCATTCGGTGCAGGTGAGGTATATGACACTGTAATTGAGAGTGGTAACCAACTAGCCGCAGGTGTGAACGATTACATCACTGATAATGTTGGAAATGTCGTCTCAGGGTTTAACCCCGAAGCTGGTGCAAATATATTAGATAGTAAACTAGGATACACACCACCACCACCCCGTGAATTAACTGCTGATGAAATTGAATTTAAGAGGCTAAGGGAACTGGCTGGTGATGTCATCCCCACTGGCACCAGTGTTGAGGGAGGTCGTGGTAATTTAGGTATGCCTGAGAAACCTAAAAATAATATCACAGAAGTTGAAGAAAAGGTTGATGAGGTTCAGAAGACTACTGAACCAACTACAACTGCTCAGGACAGTGCTGCTAAAGCAGAGGCTGATAGGATAGCGAATGAGAATCAGGATCAAAATACACCTGAAGTATCTGGTGCCATGTCCATGCTTAAGAGTGTCTTCGGGGATCTATTTGATAGTAAAGAACTCGTAAGAGCTGCTATCATGTACCTTGGTGGTCGTGCTACTGGTATGGATGGTCAACAAGCTCTT
>Ga0209335_10004836_pt1 | contig 12624 bp, 14 predicted proteins | sample COG_09_FD_184753 | JGI IMG/M metagenome (GOLD analysis project Ga0209335, IMG submission 184753) | Pelagic Microbial community sample from North Sea - COGITO 998_met_09 (SPAdes) (version 2) | ecosystem: Environmental > Aquatic > Marine > Neritic zone/Coastal water | place: Helgoland, sampling...
TATTAAATATAAAAAAAATTAGAAAAAAAATTTCATGAAAATAATTTCGATAATAAATCAAAAGGGTGGAGTAGGCAAAACAACAACTGTCATCAATCTGGCCTCAGCCTTGTCACAACAAGAAAAGAAGATTCTAGTAATTGATCTGGATCCTCAAGGAAATGCAACGACAGGATTAGGATTGTCTAATACAGAACAATCAGATCAAACTATATATGGAATTTTAAATGGAACGATGTCCATTTCTAATGTAATAAAAAAAACTAAATTTGAAAACCTAGACTTAATTTCCTCTAATGTGGATTTGTCAGGATTAGAGGTTGAAACTGCTGGAGATACTGACAGGGCTTTTATTTTAAAAAGTAAATTAACCTCATATTTAAACGATTCTGGATCAATATATGACTATATCCTTATTGACTGCCCTCCATCGTTGAGTTTATTGACTGTAATGGCGTTAGTGTCATCTAACTCACTACTAGTGCCGCTTCAAACAGAATTTTTTGCATTGGAGGGGTTAACACAATTAATGAAAACTATTGAAAGAATCAAAGTCAATTTGAATCCAGATTTAGAGATACAAGGAATTCTTTTAACAATGTATGATAGAAGAAACAAATTATCATCTCAAGTTGAACAAGAAGCAAGAGATTATTTTAAAGACAAAGTATATCAGACAGTTATACCACGTAACGTGAGATTGTCAGAAGCACCATCTCACGGTGTTCCAGTTTTAATTTATGATAAAAATTGTCCTGGAAGTAGGTCATATTATAATTTTACCGATGAATTTATTAACCAGGAAAATAAAGTAGGAAGCGCAGCCTAATGAATTCAAAAATAAAGAAAGGATTGGGAAGGGGGCTATCTTCTTTAATCGGGGAAACAAAAGTTGAGACGAAAACGAATAGATTATCATTAAGTGATATCGTCCCAAATAAATATCAACCCAGAAAAAATTTTGAAGAAGATAATTTACAGGATCTAACTAATTCGATTAAAGAAAGAGGAGTAATTCAGCCAATTATAGTTAGAGTGTCAAATTCTGATAATTCAAAATATGAAATTATAGCTGGAGAAAGAAGATGGCTGGCCGCAAGAAAAGCTGGTCTTCATAACATTCCAGTTGTCGTAACAGAAGCTGATGATTTAAAATCATTAGAATTTGCAATCGTTGAAAATGTACAACGACATGATCTCAATCCCCTTGAAGAAGCACAAGGATACAAGAGATTAATCGATGAATTCTCTTATGATCAAGAAAAGGTGTCAAAATTTATTGGTAAAAGCAGAAGTTACATCACTAATTCTCTAAGACTACTTAATTTACCTTTAGAAATACTTAATATGATTGAGGACAAAAAACTTAGTGCTGGACACGCTAAAATTTTAGTTGGGCTAGAAAATGCAATTTTCATAGCAAATAAAATAATTGAAAAAAAATTATCAGTTAGGCAGGCTGAAAGTTTTGTAAAAATTTTTAAAAAAAAACCAGGTATCACTAAATCTTCTAAAGATCCGAATATTAAAAATTTGGAGCAGTCTATTTCAGATAAAACTGGCTTAAACGTAGTGATTAAAAATAATAAAAGAAACAAAGGTTCAATCTCATTCTCTTACCATGATATTGAGCAGTTAAACAAGATTGTGGATATAATAAAAACTAGGTATTAGGCTTTTAACGACTTCTCAATTATAAAATTTTGAATTATATTTAACGAAGAACCAGCATTTTTTTTTAATTGAAGTTCCACCTCATTAATATTTTGAATGAGAGCTATTGTAGATTCCTTATTCCAGATTCTTAATTGTTTTTTAACAACATCTTTATCTTTCCAAAAAATAGGAGGTTTACTAGCTGATATTACTTGATCTATGTTTTTGTTTTTTTCAAGTTCCGTCGTTAATCTTAATAATCTTTTTGATTTAATTAAAAAAGATCTGATTATAATAATTATATCTTCAGTAGAAAAGATATTTTCATTTAATACTCTAAGAGTTTTTCTTGTGTTCTTGGCCAAGCTTATGTCAACAATTTTATTTATACTGTGATTTTCCGAAAGATTAGTTAATTTGATTAAGTCATCAAAATCTATTTTTTTTCTATTACCAATAAAGCAATCTATTTTTTTTAATTCATTTTTTAAATTTTTTCTATCTTCAGAGGATCTTTCAATGATTAAATTTATTGACTCTGTTGAAATATCTATTTTTTTTGATTTAAAAAAAGAATTTGCTAAATTAAATAATACGCGATGGTCATCTTTGTAGACTGCAACACATATTAAGTTTTCATCTTTTTCAAATAAATTTCTTAGCTTAGATTTTTTCTCTAAAATGTTTGATAAGAAAACTAAGGTTACATCCTCTATATTTTTTGGTAAAATTAATTCAATTTCACCTCTAATTTTATCTGTAGCATTATTTACTATGATTAATTTTTTTTTTTCAAAAAAAGATTGGGAAAAAATGTTATTATAAAAATCTTCTAGGTTTAGAAGCACTTCTTTTTCTGAATATTTAAATATACTTTCTTTAATATAATTATTAGAAAATTTTAGGATCAAATCTTCCTTTAAACCCTCATTTTCTCCATATATTAAAAAGATATTTTTCTTATTATAAAAATTTTTTAAATCAAAATTTTTAACTATCATCTAAGTTCCATTAAAAAAAGTATAATTTCGTCAATCATTTTGTAAATTATTTGTTTTTCGATTTGAATTTCATATTCATTAAGTTCAAATTTATTTCCTATATTATTGTAGACTTGTTTACCAAAAAAAGTTTTTTGTTTATCTTTGATTTTAATATCAATTATAAGTTTTAGTTCAAAAATTTCAGGGTCGCCATTTTTATTTTTTGAAACTACGATTTTTTCTCTTTTAGAACTTAATTTTAAATTTAAAGTATTGGTTGCTTCATTATTTGATATTGATTTTAAAGATCTCGCAATTTGTTTATCTATTTTACTATTAGTATGTGTTATTTTATTTATTTTAAATAAAAGATCTTTTGACGAATGTACCGGTTTATATCCACAACTATATAATAAGGTAATAATTAATATGTTGGCTAATAAAATATATTTCTTTTTCATATAATAATATTTATTAATTTGTTTTTAATATAAATGGTTTTTTTAATCTTTTCTTCTTTTAAATACTTAGAGCTTTTTTCACTATTTATTATTTTTTCTAAAATTTGGTTTTCATCTAATTCTTGATCAAGTGTTAACAGATCTCTCTTTTTTCCATTGATTTGAATTACAATATCAAATTTCTTCTTTTCTAATAAACTACTTTCTACATCTGGCCACTTATAATCATTACTAATATTTAACTGATTAAAGCATTCGTTAGCAAAATGAGGTATTATAGGCATCATCATTTTAATTATTTTTTTGTAATTTGATAAAAGAATTTCCTTATCAATGGGCTTCTCTATTTCTGATTTATAAAAACGGTATATTTCATGCAGATTTGCTATAATTACATTATAATGAAAATTATCTAAGTTGTTTGTAATTTTTTTTACCATTTGATTTGTAAATATTTCCATTTCATCATTTTTTTTATCTTTCTCTGATTTTTTATTCAAAATTTTATTATGTAATGACCATAGTTTTTGTAAAAATTTATAAGAAGATACCATTCCTCTTTCGGACCATTGCACATCTTTTTCAGGTGGGCTATCTGACAATATAAATAATCTCACAGCATCTGCACCAAAATTTTTTATAATCATTTCTGGATCAATTGTATTCTTTTTTGATTTTGACATTGACTCACTTGGACCAACCCTAATTTTTTTAGAGGGATTTTCTTTTAGATAAAAATTTTTATTATCCTCAGTTATTAATTCTTCGGGTGAAAGCCAATTGTTATTTTCATCTTTGTAAGTTTCGTGACAAACCATACCTTGGGTAAAAAGCCCCTTAAATGGCTCAGTATCGATAAAGTCATTATCAGTGTAATTAAGAGCTTGCATAAAAAATCTTGAATATAAAAGGTGTAAAATTGCATGTTCAACACCACCAATATATTGATCTACCGGCATCCAGTATTTGATACTATTAAAATCAAAACCATCTTTATTATTATCAGGACAACAAAATCTTAAAAAATACCAAGATGAGTCAACAAAGGTATCCAGTGTATCAGTTTCTCTAATACACTCTTCCCCATTTATTGTAATTTTTTTCCAGTTAGACTGGTGATCTAAAGGATTACCTTTTGTATTTAAATTAATATTTTCTGGAAGTTTAACAGGAAGTTGGTCATAAGGAATTTTTATTACTTCACCTTTAGAGTTGTATGCCATAGGAATTGGACACCCCCAATATCTCTGTCTGGAAATACCCCAATCTTTTAATCTAAAATTAATTTTTTTTTTTCCAATTTTTTTTTCTTCAATTATTTTTATAGTTTTGGTAATTGATTCCTCTGGAGAATTTAAATTATCTAGAAACTTAGAGTTAAAAATAATACCAGGGTCTGTGTACGCTTTGTTGGTTACATGAAAATCATCCTTTTCATTTTTTGGTTTAACAACGGTTGTAATCTTTAAATTATATTTAGTAGCAAAATCTAAATCTCTTTGATCATGAGCAGGACAACCAAAAACAGCACCAAATCCATAATCCATTAAAACAAAATTTGCAAAATAAACAGGGACCTTCATAGTTTCGTCTAGAGGATTAACTGCAACAATATTCGTTTTAAAACCAATTTTTTCAGCATGAGCAATAGACTCTTCTGTAGTACCATTTTTTGAACAATCATTCTTAAACTTTATAAAATCTTTATTTTCAGAAAAATATTTTGATATTGGATGATCTACTGAAACAGCCAAAAAAGAAAATCCAAATAAAGTGTCAGGTCTAGTTGTAAAACACTTAATAGAATTAATTGGTAAGTCAGTTTCAACTTTGAAATCTATCTCACAACCATAAGATTTTCCTATCCAGTTTTTTTGCATAATTTTGACTTTATTTGGCCAGTCATCAAGCCTGTCTAAACCTTCTAACAATTCATTAGAAAATTTTGAAATATTAAAAAACCACTGATTTAATTTTTTTCTTTCAACCAAAGCACCTGATCTCCAACCCCTACCGTCAATGACCTGTTCATTTGCTAGCACAGTTTCATCCACTGGATCCCAATTGACATAATTTTCTTTTTTATAAACCAAACCTTTCTCATATAGTTTTAAAAAAAAAGCTTGTTGATGCTTGTAGTATTCAGGTGTACAGGTAGATATTTCTCTTTCCCAATCTATAGACAGTCCTAATCTTTTTAATTGATTTTTCATGTTGCTTATATTTACTTCAGTCCAGTTTTTGGGATCTAAATTATTCTGCTTCGCAGCATTTTCTGCAGGCATACCAAACGAGTCCCAACCCATAGGATGTAAAACGTTAAATCCTTTCATGCTTTTATATCTAGCAAGTACATCGCCTATCGTGTAATTTCGTACATGGCCCATATGTATTTTACCTGAAGGATAAGGAAACATCTCAAGTGCATAGAACTTTTTTTTGGTAGTATCGACTTTTGATTTAAAAGTTTTGTTAGTTTCCCAAAACTTTTGCCATTTTTCTTCAACAACCTTGAAGTTATATCTTTGGTCAGTTTCCATTATAAAAAAACTTTATACTAATTCGATATTAATAATAAATGATTTTAGACGATTTTAAAAATCATATTTAATTGATTTTAATCATCTGGAATAAATCTTTTTTTCTTATTTTTTTTGTTAGTTTTGGCAATTTCGTTTTTTTCCATAAAAGCTGCTTTCTTAAGAATAGCTAATTTAATATCCCCAGAAACTTTTGATTTGATTAGTTGAGTAGTACAATTATTTTGACTATTACAAATTCTTTCATGCACATCAACTTTGACTGCATCAGATCTAATTTCGTTAGTTAAAAATTTCACTGTGATTTTAAGACTTCTATTTTTATTATCCTCTGCGCCACCATTAAACCAATCAGTAATTATAATTCCACCTGAATAACTTGCATTTATCAATGGAACAAAATCTAGGGTTTCAACTGTTGCTCTCCATAAATTATTAGATGAAGCAAAATCAAAGGTACCACCCTTTCCTTTTCCTAGCTTACCAAATCTTATGCCTCTTCCTTCCTCTATATTTTTTTGAACGCGCTCTTCAACATTGACAGGATTATCTTTAACGTCTGATCGTTTGAAAAAACTGCCATTTTGACAAGCGTTAAAAAATAATAAAATAAGCAAAACTGATAAGATTTTGAAATAATTATTCATATTAAAAAATGCTAAAAACCATCAGTAACACAAAATATCAATAAAATTCTTAATAAAATTGTTGTAAAAATACCACAGTAACAAAAAAAAATACTAGAAACACCATAAAATAATGAAATTAAGGACCCACAGTGGTAATTACCCAGCATTCATATGAATAACTATAAAGGAGAAAATATGATTAATTTAAGAAAACTTGGCTTAACAGCTTTAGCTGGATCACTTGCTGCAGTTTCTGCACAAGCTGGCGAAATGTCTGTAACAGGAAGCCACATAACTACTTATACTACTGGTGATGCTGGAGGACTTTCAGCTAACAGTATTGGTAGTAACACAAACCTAACTTTTTCTGGATCAGGTGATCTAGATAATGGTTGGTCTGTTAGCACTTTTGTAGCTATGAACGACGCTACATCAGGTCTATCATCTTCAGCAGCAACTATGACTATGGGTGACATGGGAACAGTTGGTGTATCTAAAGCTGGTGGATTTAACGTTAACGGTGCATACGATGAAACTTACCCAAGAGCATACGAAGAAAACTCTGATGCTGGTGGACAGTCTTCATTAAATTCAGTAGGTAACTGGGCAGATGATAACGCAATCATCTACAAAGCTCCTGCTATTGATTTAATGGGTGCAACTATTAACGTTGGTGTTGAGTATTCACTACAAGCTGGTACAGCTACTAGTAGTGATGGTGTTGGTGCTGCTAGATCTGATACATACGGAAAAGGTACAGGTCTTGGTGTAACTGCAACTTACGCTGGTTTAACTCTTGGTGCTTACGGTGCTGAAAGAGATAACAAAAACCAAGCTGTTGTTGACGATGTTCAAGATGAGTTTAATGGTTCAATGTTTGTAAACTATAACTTTGGTCCAGTATCTGTTGGTTACCAACAAACTTACTTTGATGCAGGTGTTACACATTCAACGAACGACCTTACTACAACTGAAGTTAAAACAGTTGGAACTTCTGGTGGTATCTTTGAAGGTGAAGCAATGTCAATCGCATTTAACGTAAATGACAACTTATCTATCTCTTACTCTGAAGTAGAAGATACATACGATGCTCAGTCTAACGATAAATCTGGAACTGAAACAGAAGATGTAACTATGAAGACTGAGTCTTTACAAGTTGCATACTCAATGGGTTCAATGTCAGTTAAAGCATACTCTACTGAGACTTCTAACCCTAACTTCGATTCAGACGCGGTAAAAGTAAACGTGAATGAAATCGCACTAGGTTTAGCATTCTAATAATTTAGAATACTAAAATATTTAAAACGGCCTAAGTTTTCTTAGGCCGTTTTTTTTTATCCAAGAGATAGCTGCAAAGCCTACAGATTTTGTTAGTTTAATTTTTTTATAATTCTTTTCGTTTATTCCCCCTAAGGCTATATAATTTATTTTTTGATCATTTGTTAATTTATTAAAATTATAAATGTTGAGATTTTTTTTATTTTTTAATGCCTTGAAAATTGGTGATAAGAAAACCTCTCTGCAGCCTTGTTTTTTTTTTATTTGGATTTCAGTATAGTTATGAGCAGAGCCAATTATTTCAAACTTTGATGGTAACGAATATGAAGAAAGATAATTAACTTTTTTATTAAAAGAAGGTATATAGATACCATCTAATTTAAGACCTATAGCCAGCTTGATATTATTTGAAATAAATAACTTTCTTTTTGTTAATTTACAAAATTTTTTAAGAGACAATACCTCTTTATTTAATATTTTTTTTTGGTAATTTCTGTAAATAAGATTAATATTTTCACCTAATTTGTACAAATCTGATAAATTAAAATTATCAATGAAATAATAAATTTTAGGTATTTTATTTTGCATAAAACTATTAATAATTTAATTTCAATAGAAAATGAACTTAAATCAAGTTCTGAAAAAGATATACATCCAAAGATAGTCGCTGTTAGTAAAACTTTTCCCTTGGATAATATACAGCCGTTAATCGATTATGGACACCTTCACTTTGGCGAAAATAAAGTACAGGAAGCTGTAAATAAATGGACTGAAATTAAAGCTCAGAATAATGACATTAAACTTCATATGATTGGTAAGTTACAAACTAATAAAGTTAAATATGCAATTCCTCTTTTTGATTATATTCATTCCCTTGATAATCTTAAATTAGCTGAAAAAATTGCCTCAGAACAAAAAAAAATTAATAAAAATTTGAAAATTTTTATTCAAATTAATATTGGAAACGAAACTCAAAAAAGTGGAATAGAACCGAGTCATCTTGAAAATTTCTATAATAAATGTGTTAATGAATTAAAATTGAATATTATAGGGTTAATGTGTATACCACCGCAAATTGATGTTGAAGCACACTTTATAAACATGCAAAAAATTAATAAACATTTAAATCTTAAGGAATTAAGTATGGGGATGTCCGCAGATTATTTAATAGCAAAAAATTATGGTTCTACGTTTATTAGAGTAGGCTCTAAAATATTTGGAAGTAGAACTTAAATTATTTTAATTTTAGAATTTTTCTTAATTAATCTTAATAAAATTAACATATCTTTTTTCTGAATAGCAATACATCCTAGTGTTCCTTTATAACTTTCTGTTGTATGAATGAATATTGCACTACCTTTACCTTTTTCTACTTTCTTCATGTTGTAGTTGATAGGAATTAAAAAATCATAATTTGTCCCTTTTCTAAATAACTTTTCATGTTTTATGTCTTTATTTATTTTTATTAATTGATTGTATTTTTTGTTTTTTATATCATCACACCAACCCATATTTTTTTTAATAGGAATTGTTTTGATTTTAGTATTTGGACTTGGGTATCTGTCTTTCCTAAAGAAAAGATCGCCTAATTCAAAAGTGCCTTTGGGTGTTTTTTTATCCCCTTCTTTTTTATTTTTCGTAATTCCATGTTTACCAACACAACATTTGAATTTAAAGTCGTCCAAAATAAGTGTATTGTTATTAATAACTTTTATTATCATATTCAATTAATGAATTTAAAAACTTTAATAATTCATAAGAATAAAACTTTATATAATATTTTGGAAGAGATCAGTAATTATATAAATTTTAGGACTATTTACAGTGAAAATTTAGATTTAAATTTAGATGAACTTAAAAACTATATTGTTTTAACACCAAAAAAAATTACAGAAACTAAAAATCATGTCGTTCTTGATTCTTTACCCTTAAAATTAAATAAATTAATTGAAATAATTAATATAAATTTTTTAAAACAAGAATATAATTTTCAATCTAGTATCAATGCGGGTAAATATGAATTAGATCTAAATGCAAGAATTCTAAAGTTCGATCAAAATAAATTAAGCTTAACTGAAATGGAAGCAAATGTAATATTGTTTCTTATGAATTCAAATGAACCAGTTAATATAAAAAAACTACAAGAAAAAGTTTGGGGCCACATGTCGGATCTTGAAACCCATACGGTTGAAACTCATATTTATAGATTACGAAAAAAAATAAAGGATAAATTTCAAGATAACGACTTTATTATAAGTTTGAAAAATGGCTATCAAATCATTTAAAAAAAATAAATTTGCAAAAGACCTTTTTACTAAAAAATACAAATTAAGAATTGTAAAACCAAAAAAAGGGAAAGGTAGTTTTAATAGAAAAAAAAGCTCTACAGTCTAGCACCAATTTGTTGAATTATTTTTGCAGACATTTCTGTACCTTTTTCAAGGCATTCAACTTGGGACAGATTTTTTATATAACCGTGTAGATATCCAGATGCAAATAAGTCACCAGCCCCGGTCAAATCTAATATATTTAAATTCTTTTTACTCTCGACCTCAACTATTTTATTATCTTGGATAGATACAGCTCCCTTTTTACCTCTAGTAATAATTATATGTTTTTCAATTTCTTTACTGAAATTAATTACTTCACTGAAATCTTTAGCATCTATTAAAGACATCATCTCTCCTTCGTTAGCAAAACAAATATCAAGTTTATTTTTTACTAAATCCAAGAAGTTAGTCTTATGTCTATCTACACAAAATTGATCAGATAATGTCATTGCAGTTTTTTTCGAATTATTAATGGCTTTCTCAAAAGCCTTTTTAGGATCACCTTCGTCCCACAAATATCCTTCTAAAAAAACCATATCACTTTTATTTATAGTATCTAAAGAGATGTCATTTTTATTAATTTTTCCTGCAGTTCCTAAAAAAGTGCACATTGTTCTTTCTGAGTCTGGTGTTACAAGAATTAGACAGGTTCCAGTAGGAAGAATTTCCTTTTTTTTAAAACAATAAAAGTCAACATTTTCTTTTTTTAACCCTTCTTCATATTTCCTTCCCAGTTTATCATCAGAAACTTTTCCAATAAATCCAACTTTATTTTTCAATTGAGATAAACCAACTATTGAATTTGCAACCGAACCACCAGAAATAGTTTTTTCAATTTTAAGATCAGACATGAGTGTTTGAAATTCATTTTGATCAAAAATTAATTTCATAGTGCCTTTTGTTAAGGCATTTTTTGAAATAAAGTTTTCATCAACTTTACAAATTACATCTACGATTGCATTTCCTATTCCTAAAATTTTCATATTAAGCTTTATTAGTTTTTATGGGTTTTGTTCTATTAGGATAACAAGTAGTACAAATTTTACAAGTAATTCCAAAGCAGTCTCTTGCCTTACAAAATTCTCTTCCATAATATATAATTTGAAGATGAAGTTTATTCCAGAATTTTTTTGGAAATAGTCTTTTTAAATCTTTCTCAGTTTGAATTACATTTTTTCCTTTTGTTAAACCCCATCTTTGAGCCAGTCTATGAATATGGGTATCTACTGGAAATGCAGGATGTCCAAATCCTTGAGACATAACAACACTTGCAGTTTTATGACCTACGCCAGGTAAATTTTCTAATTCTTCAAAAGTCTTAGGAACTTTACCTTTGTGTTTTTCAACTAGTATCCTTGAAAGATTGTAGATGCTTTTTGCTTTAATTCTAAAAATACCAATTTTTTTTATTAGCATTTCAATTTTTTTTCTTCCTAATTTAATAAAATGTTGAGGCTGGTAATACTTGGGATAAATATTTTTTGTTACATTATTTACATTAATATCTGTACATTGTGCAGATAGCAAAACAGATATTAATAAAGTAAAAATATTTCTACTTTTTAAAGGCACATTTATTTTGGGATAAGTTTTATTTAAGGTCTTTAATATTACATTTGCTCTTTGAATTTCATTCATTATTTAAAATTCATAAGATCTCTCATAGAATAAAGACCAGCCTTTTTGCTCATTAACCACTTGGCAGCAGATAAGGCCCCTTCAGAGTATAAGGCTCTGTCAAAAGCTTCATGGTTCAGGGTAATTATTTCTTTACCACTTGAAAATTTGACTGCATGTTCACCAATAATTTCACCTTTTCTTATTGAATTAAAATTAATTTTCTTTCCATATGGAACAGTATCCTTATTAAGATATTTTTTCCCTATCATACTATAAAAGTCTTTATCTTTACCTTTAGCGACTCCCTTACCTAACATTAAAGCAGTCCCAGAAGGGTAGTCTTTTTTATGTTTATGATGAGCTTCATAAACTTTGCTTAAAAAATTTTTCCCAAGTGAACCAGATGCTATTTCGGTTAGATGCATGAGTAAATTAATTCCCAAACTCATATTTCCTGCTTTCAATATTGGAATCTTCTTTGAAAATTTTTTAATTAAATTCTCTTCTTTTTTAGTAAATCCAGTTGTACCTATCACAACCCTTTTCTTTAATCGTGATGCAATTTCAAGTATTTGAAAAGTACATTTAGGTATCGTAAAATCTATAATTAAGTTTGAATTTTTAAAAGCTATATCTGTATTAGCACCAATTTTTATTCCATTAATTTTTTTATTTATTTTTCTATTTTCAGTTAGAGCAACTAATTTAAAATTATTATCTAACTTTATGGATTTTATAATTTGTTGGCCCATTCGGCCCATACAACCCGTTATTGCTACGTTTATTTTTTTCATTTTAAGATAAGACTTGAAACTATCATAACTAAGCCAACAATTATAGACCAAAAGAATAAATTATTTAAAAATGGTTTTATATTTGAGTTTGATCTTAAAAATCTAGGAAGAATTAAAATTAAAACTAGTATTAAGAAAATTGCTGGAACAATTTCATCCAAGCTTATTTTTAATTTTTCCAAAAATCTTTAGCCTTTTGAAAAAATTTTTTAATACTTGGGTTGGATTTATCGTTTTCTATCTTCCTAAACTTTTCTAATAAATCCTTTTGTTCTTTATTTAAATATACAGGGACTTCCGTTTTAACCTGAACATATAAATCACCATAATCAC
>Ga0209335_10004849_pt1 | contig 12604 bp, 3 predicted proteins | sample COG_09_FD_184753 | JGI IMG/M metagenome (GOLD analysis project Ga0209335, IMG submission 184753) | Pelagic Microbial community sample from North Sea - COGITO 998_met_09 (SPAdes) (version 2) | ecosystem: Environmental > Aquatic > Marine > Neritic zone/Coastal water | place: Helgoland, sampling...
TGGCTAAAACTGCCAAAGTATCCCTGTCCGACTGAATAGGAGGAATCAGAAGAGTAGGGGAGCCGGTAGATATAATCATCATTATGATTCTCTCCGGAAAATCCAAAATTCCATATATAACTCCAATCATAGCTAAATCCAATCGTGCTATCAATGTAGTTCAGCGACATTAAATAGCTATCTCCCTTTCCTTTTACATTGAAGAGAGTCTGGTTAGTCGAAGGGGCAAGGTTGTCCAGAGTGGTGAAGGTAATAACCACACTGTATTCCGAATCCACCGTGGTGCGGGCAATCAGATCAATCTTGGTACCGCTATCATTGGTAATGATGGTCAGTTCATCATCCGCCCCATGGAGTACTAAAATAGAAAGGAAAAGGGTACTGATGAAAAGAATAATCCTGTTTGCCTGCATCCTCATTTAAAAGTCAGTAAAAACCAATCCTCAGGATTGGCAAAACAAACCCGTTTTCTTGTTGGAGTGAAAAACCGGGTTGTCGATTCCAGATATTATTGATTTGGATAAGGTCGTATGAAATTTCAATTATCCCTATCCGTTTCTTTACTTCTTTTCTTTTTTTACTCCTGTTCGGAGAGTAATGAAAAGATAGATCATTCCGACCCTGTAGACATACCCGAGCGAAACATTATCATTGAGACCAATGGTACGAGTCGGGTATTGATCCAACAACTCGCCCCACCGACTGATTTATTTGTGATGCAGATGAAGGCAGGTGACCGGAATGAAACGATAGGGTGGGGAACCTGTAAAATATTTTGCTCCGCCCGAGAATTTGTCAGGATCGAAGTGGATGGAAAAAAGATTATTCTTCAGAGTACCGGTCCGGGCGCTCAGGAATTTTAGGTTTTGAATCCAAGCCAAAAAAGGGGCGAATGTTCGCCCCTTCTTTAACAGGTAAATTTTTTAGTTTAAATTATGGAGCAACGCGATATCTTCCAACGAATCTTCCAGACTGTGTGTTGAATTTAAAAAATGTCCCTCTTGGAACAGGCATTATATTTGTGGGCATGTTACCATTGAAATAAAAATAATACGAATTAACATTACTCTTAGATGTGCCATAATAAAAGTATTGAGTGGCACCACTAGTTGAATTGCCTGATGTGTAAGTTCCAATCCAAAAACCGTCAGACAATGCTTCATAGATCGTTCCTGCTGTAAGATCAGGAGTAGTTTTAATCGGAGTCATCCCTAAATCTATAACAGAGCCATCTGGTCTAACGATATCATTTTTAACAATCACATTTCCACTTACCGGATCGACGGATAAATTTTCACCCTGAATGGTACCGGCTACATTGGCAAATGGAACCGCAACCAAGCGTTGGCGGGGAAGAAGGGGGGAACCATCAACGCTTACTTCGAGCCATGCATTTGGATTGGAAGCAAGGGCACCCATGATACCCACGCTGTTATAGTCATAAGTAATTTTAATTTTTTCTCCTGTTGCTGGTGCTCCGGATGCATTGGTCACCGAAACCGCACCGCTTGAATTAACCACACTCGAAATAAAACTGGGATCATCCGATCCGCCAGTCTGAGACCATGTGGCAATAGCAGTACCGTTAACATCTGATTTTACAATTGATGCAGAATCAGTAAGAACGGGGGGGTGTAGTACAGTATAGTTATAAATTTGTGCCGATGCGTTTCCTTCCCCCACGGTTTCCGTGGTGGTGATCACGGATAATCCGGTTCCGCCAAAATTAAAGGCGTATAAACCATCGGTAATGGATACATTGCCCACATTCTCGTCGTAGATTTCCTTGGTTCCATTGCCATCAGTGGCACCGGTAAATACTTTAAGGGTAATGGCCTTGATTCCGGTAACTTTCGTTCCATTATCATCAAGCAGTAAGCCCTGGTAGTTAATAAGCTGGGGTATGGCTGCACTAAGTGAGCCCAATAAACATGCTACCAATAAGGGAATGCATACAATAGAATTTTTCATAATAAGAAACGAATTAAGGGTTGAAATAACCTGTTTAATATAAGAATCTAGTTTTATATTGATTGAGTACAAGTCTTTTTTTTATACATTTTTGTTTTTCTTTGTGGGAATTTTCCACAATGTTAATGCTTTGTCTTCCAAGGGATCAACGGTTAGCAGTGGAGGGCAGGCGGTATCCTCGAATTTTCAATCCTTTTCGGTTGTGGGGCAGCCCGTGGCAGGACGATTGGTTTTAGCCCAACAGGTTGCGGTTCTGCCTGGATTGGTTCCTGTTTTTTTTCCACCCGAAAATAACCCGTTGGATGCGGACTTGGATGCCGATGGATTACCCGATGGTTGGGAACGCGTTCATGGATTAAATGAATTTGTTCATAATGCATCCGCAGATTTTGATCTTGATGGTTTGAATGATCTTCAGGAATTTCAACGGGGAACCAGTCCGATTCGATCCGATACGGATGGGGATGGATTATCCGATAGTGTGGAAGTTCTTACTCATTCAACCAACCCGTTATCCATCGACAGCGACGGGGACGGTTTTTCGGACAGCGAGGAGGTTGCCCAGGGTACCAATCCATTGGATGATTCGAGTAATCCGGGGGTAAACACCGGGAGTGTGCTCTTTAATCCGTTCCGTCGGTTAAATGTGGCCGGAGCCCGTGGAACCGGTGGGGGAAGGAATGGATTTTATGGAGTGGGGCAGGGAATTGCCTTATCCACCTCGGTGAATCAGTCTTTTCAATCGATCAGTCCGCTTGGTTGGCAAACCCAGGCGATTTTGATCAATCCAAGAACCCGGGATTCAGATCAGGATGGCTTGCCTGATTGGTGGGAGGAAACTTATGGGCTGGATTTATTAGTTAATGATTCTACTGCCGATCCCGATGGGGATGGATTGGGAAACCTGCAGGAATATGCCTTGAGCACCAATCCGGTGGATACGGATACGGATGGGGATGGCTTATCCGATTTTATTGAAGTGAATACGCATTCCAGTGATCCATTGCTTGTGGATAGTGACGGGGATGGATTTTCCGATATGGAAGAAGTTTCTTCGGGGAATGACCCCATTAGTGGATCGGATTATCCCGGTGTGGTGGTTTCCACATTTCAGGCATCCGGGTATCAATTGGGTGCATTTGGGGGTGCCCAGTCAATCTCGGGGGGAAGTTCCTTTTCCACCGGGGGGGGGTCTTTTTCGGAAAGTATTGTTTCCACTAATGACCTGGTCAGTATGACCGGTCTGCTTTTCTCGACTCAGGGGGGAGGTGTGAACCCATCGGGGGTTGATTCCGATAGTGATGGCATGCCGGATGCCTGGGAAAATGCTTATGGTTTAAATTCTTTGTTGGATGATTCTGCACAGGATGGAGATGGGGATGGACTTTCCAATATCCAGGAATTTGCCCTGGTCACCAATCCGATGAATATGGATTCCGATAGGGACGGTCTTTCCGATGGGGATGAAAATGGACAATACAGCACCAATCCATTACACGCGGATACGGACGGGGATGGATATTGGGATGGTTTTGAAATCAATAACGGGGGGGATCCCTTAAGTTCGGCTATTTATCCCGGTTCTTCCGCTCATCAGTCTTTTGGGACAACTCTTGCATGGAATATCAACTCGGCCAGTGGATGGATGCTCGGCGGGGGCGGACAGTCCCTCGGTCTAGTAGGTCAGCCCTATTGGGCGGGAGTGACTAGTCATCAAAGCATAGTCAACCGGAGTGGTTTTCTGGGTGCGATTGGAGATGCGGGTTCCGGTTCGAATGGAGTGGATGCGGATAATGATGGCCTACCCGATGCCTGGGAAAATACCTATGGATTTAATCCATTGGTTGCCGATTCTGCCGGCGATTTGGATGGGGATGGTCTGAGCAATCTTGAAGAATACACTTCTAATTCAAATCCCAATCTTTCCGATACCGATGGGGATGGAGTGGGGGATGCCCAGGAGGTGAATCTGTACTTTTCTGACCCTACAATGGAGGATACCGACGGGGATGGATATACCGATCTGGAAGAGGCCAATGCGGGTACATCCGCAAGTAGTACGGTGGAATATCCCGATTGGAATGTGACTCTGGTGGTATACCAAAGTTCTTTACATGTTCAAAATGTGGCCGGTGGATGGCATATTGATTCAGGAAACGCCACATCCTTCTCTTCGATCGGATCATTTTCTTCGCCTCCCCTCACCACATCCGGAGATTTTTCCAACCTGACTGGATTTACATATCTTGCCAATCCCCCCCTTATCGATCCATCCAGTTCCGATGCGGATGGGGATGGGTTACCGGATACCTGGGAAAGGGTGTATGGCCTTTCGGTTACCCAGGCCAGTGCATCGGACGATCCGGACGGGGATACTTTGTCCAACCTCGTAGAATTTCAACAGGGGACGAATCCGAATCTGTCGGATACCGATGAGGACGGTCTTTCCGATGGCGATGAGATCAACCTTCATAGCAGTAACCCTTTACTTTTAGATAGTGACGGGGACGGATATGAGGATGCAGAAGAAGTCTCTTCGGGTAGCTCACCCAGTGATCCCACATCTTTACCCCCGGTTGCCAACCTGCCCACCTATCATTCCTCTCCCCGCCTGACCAATATTGCGGGGGGTGCAATAAGTGGAACCGGTTTTAGCTCCACCTCTTCAGTCGGTTCCGGAATTTCCTCGGAAATGACTTCCAATTCTGAACATTACAACCTGAATGGATTTTTTCATCTGGCTACTCCGGGAACTACAAAGCCCGCAGATTATGATGTGGATCAGGATGGAATGCCCGATTTGTGGGAATCTCTTTACGGGTTGAATCCTTTGGTGGATGATTCGGGATCTGATTTGGACGGGGATGGCCTTTCCAACCTGGGAGAAAAAACCAGTGGATCCAATCCCGCTCAACCGGACTCCGATCTGGACGGATTAACCGACGGGGCGGAAGTAAATCAGCATGGATCCAGCCCCATCCTGTCCGATACCGATTCGGATGGCTATTCTGACTTTGTTGAAGTCTCCACCGGTTTGGATCCGGCGGATCCAGCTTTTTATCCCGGATGGGACTTGGTCAATTACGGACCCGCGATCAGGCAGATTAATTCTGCGGGTAATAAAATGTCCGGTGCCGGATTGACCACAATTTTTAGTATCGGACAGTCCACCTTCCCGACTTTTTCCCATACCCAGAATTTAACTTCTCGAAATGGTTTTCCCGCAACCATTGAATGGGAAATGGGGAATCCTTCCGCCACGGATTCGGACGGGGACGGGATGCCCAATGAATGGGAGGAAACCTATGGACTTGATTCTGCCCAGGCGAATGCAGGAGCAGATCCGGACGGGGACGGATTAACCAATTTCCAGGAATGGCAGTTTCAATCGAATCCAACCCTGGCCGATGCGGATGAGGATTCCTTGCCCGATAATCTGGAACAAACTGCCAGTTCGAATCCAAATTTGGCTGATACCGATGGAGACGGATATTTGGATGGTGAAGAAGTGTCCGCCGGTTCGGATCCGACCCTGACAACATCTTATCCCGGATGGAATGATCCGACATATCAGATCGGTGGAAATGTAATTGGCTTATCAGGCAACTGGGTATCCACCACTGGATATTCCGGTTTCTCAACCGTCGGTCAGTCGATCGGAAACGGGCTCAGTTCAAATCAGTCTTTTTCTTCCCGTCTTGGTTTTTTGGGATACACCACGGAACTTTCCGGAAATCCAATGAATGGAGATGCGGACGGGGATGGCATGCCAGATTCCTGGGAATCGATTTACGGACTCAATTTATTATCGGATGATTCAAGCCTCGATCCGGATGGAGATGGATTAAATAATTTAGGGGAGTATACCTCCTCCACCCACCCCGATCAGAATGATACTGATGAGGATGGATTAACCGATGGAATGGAAATCAATTCCTATGGATCCAATCCACTCCTCGAGGATACCGATGGGGATGGATTTTGGGATGGAGAGGAAGTTGCCCAGGGGAGCGATCCGGCTCTGAGCAGTTCTTTTCCGGGTTCCGATTTGACTGCTTATCAATCATTGGGCGGTCTTTTAAATGTGGGAGGTGCCTGGGTAAATGATGGATCTATGCAAAATTTCTCCTCAGTGGGGAACGGGATTCCCGGAGGCACTCTGGTCAGTCAGTCTTATACCAGTCGTTCCGGATTTCCTTTTGCGATGGTTGAACCGGTGGGCAATCCTGCAAATGGAGATTCGGATGGGGATGGAATGCCGGATTATTGGGAGGAATTATACGGGCTTAATTTATTGTTGGATGATTCTCTCCTTGATCCAGACTCGGACGGATTAAACAATTTGAATGAATTTACTCATCAATCCAATCCCGGCCTAGCGGATACCGATGAGGATGGATTGAATGATGGAGCCGAAGTAAATACCCATGGGACCGATCCTGCCAACCCGGATCCGGATGGGGACGGGTTTACCGATGCCGAGGAATTGGCCGATGGAACTGACCCCAATGACCCCGCATTTTTTCCCGGTTATAATTGGGGGACCCAAACTTATTACAGTCATGCGAGGTTTTACAATGCATCCGGTTCTTCTCTTACCGGTAATCAGATCAGTGGTTATTCCTCAGTCGGGCAACCCGTGGACTCTTCCTGGACGGGGAATGATACTTACCTCAATTTGACTGGTCTGTTCCCCGTTTCCCATTCGCCTGTCACTTCTCATGCAAACACAGATGTGGATGCGGATGGTATGCCGGACCGTTGGGAAGCGGTGCATCACCTCGATCTATCTTCGGATGATTCATCATTGGATCAGGATGGAGATGGACTTTCCAATCTCCAGGAATTCGCGTTATCCACCAATCCGCTTCTAATCGATAGCGACGAGGATGGTCTGACTGATTGGGATGAAGTAAATACCCACCAGTCGAACCCTCTTAACCAGGATACGGATGGGGACGGGTACGAGGATCTGGAAGAAATTTCTTCCGGGACGAGCCCATCCGATGGATCGGTCTATCCTGGTTCTCATGTCGGACCGGCGGAATTTGTGGAAGGTTTTCCGGTTATCAATACCTCAAGCGGATGGACTCAGTCGTCTTCTTTTTCTTCCTTCGGACTAACGGGTCAGGCCATTGCGGGGATAATTACATCCAATCAGCAGAATGAAAACCGGAGCGGTTGGGTTTCCATTATTGAAGTGAATGCATCCGGTCCAATAGGAGATGATTCTGATGGAGATTCTCTTCCCGATGTCTGGGAGGAAACATACGGATTTAATCCCTTGGTTGCGGACTCGGCCGGGGATCTTGATTCGGACGGCTTGAGCAATGTGGAGGAATTTACCGCCGGTACCGACCCCCGAACCACGGATACTGATTCCGATGGCCTGAGCGATTATGACGAGGTGAAGATTCATGGTTCCGATCCACTATTGGAAGACGGGGACGAGGATGGCTATACCGATGCCGAGGAATTGGCGGATGGAACTGATCCCAATAATTCCACTTTCTATCCCGGTTGGAATGTTGTCCTGGTTGATTATGAAAGTCCGTTTTTTACCACGGGTTCAACCGGAGGCTGGGTATCCTCTGGAGCGAACCAATTTTCGAGTGTTGGGCATTACCTTTCTCCCTCGATTGTTACCAATGAAAATGTAAGCAGTCGTTCCGGATTCCTTCGTCTTTTGGAAACTCCCCAGCAAAATCCTCATTTATTGGACGGGGATTCCGATGGTATACCGGATTACTGGGAAGCAATTCATGGATTGGACTCGACGCAAAACGATTCCGCCCTCGATTTTGATGTTGATGGATTGAGTAATCTTGCCGAATATACCCTGGATTTGAATCCACGGATTGCGGATTTGGATGAGGATGGATTACTCGACGGACAGGAAGTCAATGGATATGGAACCAATCCCGTTTTAGCGGACAGCGATGGGGATGGATTTTCCGATTCGGATGAGATCGCGGAAGGAAGTAACCCGACTGACCCCTCGTCCATTCCTTCCTCTGCAGTTACGGTGCAATACCAGGCTTCTCATAAAATAGGTTCGATTTCAGGAAACTGGCAGTCGGGTGGGGGAATGGATTCCTTCTTCTCAGCAGGTGAGAGTTTTTCACCCCCTATGACCACCAGTGAATCGAATCAAAATTTTTACGGATTTATTCACTCCTTACATCCTCCTGCGGTGGATCTTCGATCTTTTGACGGCGATGGAGATGGCTTGCCCGATTCCTGGGAGGAGACTTTTGGATTTGATAATACCTCGGACAATGCAAATCAGGACAGCGATTTGGACGGACTTTCCAATCTTGAGGAACTGGCTGCCCAGACCAATCCAGCTCTGGCAGATACTGATGGAGACGGTATACCCGATGGGGATGAACTCCAGTCCTATTTTACAAATCCATTGGAACCTGATTCGGATGGGGATGGATTTTCCGATTTCGAGGAGATTGCCGATGGGGCAAGCCCCATAGATGCGTCTGATTTTCCCGGATTTATTCCACCCAGTCTTCGTTTTTCCTCTGGTGCTCATTCCCTTTCGATTGTTTCCGGTTGGGTCAGTTCTTCCAATCACACTGTTTTTCAGGGTGCCGGATTGTCTTACGATCGGCCCACCACCTCAAACCTCAAACATGTTTCCCGCGTTGGGGTTATTTATTCCTCTTCCACCCCCACCCAGAATTTGAACCAGCTCGATGCGGACGGCGATGGAATACCCGATTCCTGGGAAATCGCTTATTGGTTGGATACCACTTCACAGGATGGAACCGGTGATTATGATTCGGACGGTCTTTCGGACCTCGATGAATTTAACAACCAATCGAATCCACTCAATGGCGATACGGATGAGGACGGACTGTCCGATTTTGTGGAGGTGACGGTTCACAATACAGATCCAACAATTGAAGATACCGATGGCGATGGATTTTCCGATTTTGATGAGGTTGATTCATCGAGCGATCCCACTTTGGCATCATCGTACCCCGGTTCCGAACCCCCTGTGGTGTACCATGATGCCTTGCCCATGCAAAATATCGGAGGTGCTTGGGGTCAGGTGCCCGGATCCGATGTCTTTTCCTCTATTGGACAACCTTATTCATTGGGTATGTCCAGTGATCCATCACATTTAAATCTGACTGGATTTTCTTTCATTGCTAATCCGCCCGGTTCCCAGATTTTCCAAATGGATACGGATGGGGATTCTATTTCCAATCTCGAGGAAAATACCCTGGGTACGGATGATTCCAGCATCGATTCAAGCTTGGATCAGGATGGGGACGGTTTGAATACACTCGCTGAATTTAATGCCGGAACCAATCCCTTTGAGGCGGATACCGATGAGGATGGTCTCAATGATTTTCAGGAAGTCTCCACTCATGGCACCAATCCATTATTAGTTGATTCGGATGCGGACGGATACGAAGACCTGGAGGAAGTTTCTTCCGGAAGTGATCCGCTTTCTTCTTCATCCTATCCCGGTTCGGATAAACCATTTTATCGTTCTCCCGTTTTCTCCATTAATTCGGGAGGTACATTTACAACTGCGAATGGAGATCGTTATTTATCCACCATCGGGCAGGTTATCGAGCCCCGCCGGATCGAAAATAATAAGAATATCTTTCTTGGTGGTTTCCTTGCACTTTTTCAAAATCCTCCCACTATTTTCGAACTCGAAAACCAGGCACCCACCGAGTTGGACCTAAATGGATCCACCATTCCCGAGAACGAGCCTATCCACTCAGTGATTGGCACCCTCTCTGCCGTTGATCTCGATTCGAATGGCACCTTTTCGTACTCGTTGGCCGATGAAAACCAGACCTTTCCGGATCATACATACTTTACGATCGATCCGAACGGATCTCTTGTTTCCGCTTCCGTGTTTGATTACGAAGGAAACCAGACTACATTTTCAGTTAATATTCAGGTCGCCGATGAGGATAATGGTACCTTTTCAAAAACTTTTATAATATCGGTAACCAATGTGGTTGAAGATTTTGATCTCGATGGAATTGAAGATGGCTATGATCCTGATGATGATAACGACGGTTTTTCTGATCTCGATGAACTTGCATACGGTTCCGATCCGCTCGATGACCAGTCAATTGCCAATGCCTTTCCGCATGCCATCGACCTGAATAACAGTTTCGTATTGGAGAATCTCCCGGTCGGTTCTGCGATTGGGGAATTAAATGCTACTGATCCGGATGCAAATGCCACATTTTCTTACTCTCTGATCGATTTAAACGGGACTACCGATAATGTCTTTTTTCAGATTTCAATTGAGGGTATTCTCTCGACGGCCCGTGAATTTGATTACGAGACTGGTCCCGGTCCCTTCCTTGCGGGTATTCGGGTAACGGATGAACACAATGGTTCCTTTGATCAAGGCTTCTCCATATCGGTATTAAATGTGGTTGAAGATTTTGACGGGGACGGCGTGGAGGATGCCTATGATTTTGATGATGATAATGACGGTTATCCCGATGTTCAGGAATTAGCTTACGGTTCCGATCCGCTCGATCCGAATTCCAATCCCCTTACTGCAGCCAATAATCCGCCTTCTCAAATTGATTTAAATGCCACATCCCCGCAGGAAAACTCACCAGTGGGAACGATGGTGGGGCAGTTCAGTGCAAGTGATCCAGATCTGAACGCCACCTTTACTTACCTATTGGTTGATTCGAACAGTACCCCTGATAATCAATATTTTAATCTCTCCCCGAATGGTCTTCTTGTCACCGCTCTGGCCATTGATTTTGAGTCAATTTCAAATCCGCTCAGTGTAACTGTTCAAGTAGCCGATGAATATAATGCAACCCTGGCTAAAGTCTTTTCGATTACTATTCTTAATGTAGTGGAGGATTTTGATTTGGATGGAATTGAGGATGCTTACGACCTGGATGACGATAACGATGGATTTTCAGACATTGAAGAACTGGCCTATGGCTCGGATCCGATGAATTCGTTATCGGTGGCAAACCTTCCCCCTACAGACATTGACCTTAATGGTAGCAACATCATCGAAGGCAGTCCCCTTGGTACGCGGGTGGGTTCGTTCTTTGGTGTTGATCCGGATATTAATTCAACGCTTATATATTCTTTGGTGGAAGGTAATGGATCGGTGGATAATACATCTTTTGTTCTTTCTCCAGAGGGAATTCTTTCCACGGCAGTTTTGTTTGATTCCGCAAATGCTTCAAAGGTAATAAATATCCGTGTCCAAGTTTCGGATGAAAGAAACGCCAGTTATTCTGAAAGTTTTTCTGTAAGTGTTCAGCCTGCTGTTCAACCAGTTGATTTTTCGAATGTGGAAATTTTACTGACATCCCGAAAAATTGAGGAAAATCTTCCCTCCAATACCAGGGTCGGAAAATTGACAGCTTCCGGTTTTGGAGATCAGGAGGGAATTGAAAATATTCAGTTCAGCCTAAATTCATCGACTGCCCAAAATGATTTCTTTTCTGTTGATCAGAATGCTTCCCTCCGAACTACCCAGGAGCTTGATTTTGAACAAACTGCTCAACATGTGATCGGGATTCGTTTGACCCTCAAATCTGGAGAATTTCTTGATCAGAACCTGACTATTCAGGTCGTGGATACCTTTATTCCAATTGTGGAGACAGGCGATCCGGTGGATGTGGGATTTCAGGAGGCTATGTTGTCCGGTAAATTATTGGACAAGGGTTCAAGCTTGGATCTGATACAAATTGGTATGCTTGTATCCACGGATCCGAATCCGAATTTAAATACCAAAAATATCATTCGGGAACATGGATTTCTCGATGCGAATGACAGCTTTGAGGCCATGATAATGGGGTTAGAAAAGGGTACAAAATATTTTTATCGGACTTATGCGGTGAATGAGGAAGGGGTGGGCTATGGAGTGGTGAAGGATTTTGTGACGCAGGAACATGCCAGCGGACCCAGCTGGGCCATGGCCCAGCCTGGGGGTGCCGCAAATTGGTGGACCAGTCCATGGTTTGGATCTTTCTACATGAACGATGGAAATGCCTGGGTGATGCATTCCGAGCTTGGTTGGTTGTATCCTTTTCAAAGTGGACAGAGTGGAATTTGGCTCTGGAGGGAAAACATGGGCTGGCTCTGGACCGATTCTCAATACTATCCATTCCTCTACCAAAATACATCCGCCGGCTGGCTTTATTTCTACGGAGCCAGTCAGGATCGATTATTGTTCTACCATTACCGGGACGAACGCTGGATCCAGCAGACAAAACAAAGCCAAGGGAGTCCATAACAGAACATGAAAACGGGCACACTGGCAGGCATTCTAAACCGCACCGCGGCCTGCCTGCAGATTGTCCTGATTTTTGGTGCTTTTTGGGTAAATGGGAACCAAGCCCATCATACCCTATTTTTGACTGATGATAATGTCATGATGGGAATGGGTTCAAATGAACATGGGCAGTTGGGATTACCTGCTTCTCAAAACGCTGTTATTCCGGTTCAATCCAAATTTGGGGTAAGAAAGGTTTCAAGTGGTTATCGCCATACCATTTTTCTCATGTGGGATGGAACTGTTTGGGCAGTTGGTAATAATTTAAATGGTCAACTTGGTGACGGAACAAATAGCGATCGTTCTATTCCAGTGCCTGTAATTGAC
>Ga0209335_10004854_pt1 | contig 12599 bp, 9 predicted proteins | sample COG_09_FD_184753 | JGI IMG/M metagenome (GOLD analysis project Ga0209335, IMG submission 184753) | Pelagic Microbial community sample from North Sea - COGITO 998_met_09 (SPAdes) (version 2) | ecosystem: Environmental > Aquatic > Marine > Neritic zone/Coastal water | place: Helgoland, sampling...
ATTTCATTTCATTTCATTTCATTTCATTTTAGTATTTAAATAAATACGCAACCACCAACTCACCTAGATAGTCGGTATATATTCCCATCCTAATTCCTCGCATATATTTTTCCATATTTCATCCTGTTCTATTCGTTTTTCTCTATCTTTCAACATAGGAAAATAAGGCAAAAAATGATTCTGATTTAATAATTCACATAATTTATAAACAGTATAATAATAATTTAAAAAATTAACTCTATCATCCGGACAAAATTTAGCATAAGGTCCTTGTATATCCATAAATAAATTACATAATGTTGTTTCTAATTCAGAACTCATAATAGGTGGTTTAATACCCAATTTATCTTTAATAAAAGGTATATGTTCATAGTATTTATTATAACCTAATTTCTTCAAAATTTCTTTAGTCCGCTTATTATTCATTTGAGTTAAGTCTATTCTTTCCTTTTTAATTTGTTGTACAATATTATCTATAACTTCATCAGGTATTTGAGTCGTTTCTTTAGCTTGAAATTGTGCCAAAATCTCTCGAAAATGATTGATTCGCTTATATGCATAAAAACATACTTCTTTAGGTGGCTCTTTATAAGAAGGTTTTTCATTTTCTACCAAATACTTGACACTTTTAGAACAAACATTACATATTACAATACCTTCATAATCAACCGGTATCATTTCCCCCTTATTACAAAATTGACATATATCGGTTGATACCACAAAATTATTTATATCTAAAAAACTATTATCAACATTCCCCATATAAGTTTGAATATTTTTTTTGTCTTGTGATAATTGCTCACCTTTTGTATTGTCTTCGCCATTTATTTTAAAAAAATCATCTAATAATGTAGTTGTTTTATTTGAACTATCCGCAATTTTTTTTTTAGTTTCAAAATAATCAAAAACATAGGATGAATTATTTAGTAAATATTGTTTTTCTTTAATTTTCAGAGAACGAATTTGTTCCTTTATAACAATTAATTTATCATTCAATTCTAATCTCTCATCAAGCGATAAATTAGCATTTTTTATTTTTAAACCAATCTCTTTTTTTTCCCTTTTTAATTCTGGTATTTTTAATTCCTTATCATTCATAAATTCATCAATAATTTCTTTATGTTTACTATCAAGTGTAGTAATATTTTTTTTAGGTATAACAATCTTTTTTATATTTTTTGGTTTGAATAATGGCATATATATTATATTCATAAAGGCATTTATTTAAGCAACAATTTATTCATTTGGTTTAGAAATAATTAATGTTTTCTATTCTATTGCTAAAATGGAATTAAACGTTAATGTTCAATCTGATTTGAATATTGACTTTATTCAATTACAAAAGATGTCTTTTTTATATAATGCTTTAAACTCTGGGTGGTCTATAAAAAAACAGGAAGATAAATATATTTTTTCAAAAAAACACGAGGGTAAAAAGGAAGTATATTTAGACACATATTTACAAAAATTCATAGAAACTAATTTGAATTTGTCAAAATAACTCCATAATTTAACAATTTATATCATATTTTGTATTATATAAATTTTATAGACTAATTTAGTAATAATAAACACATATATAGTGTCTAATTTTAAGTTTTTTGTAATTTGAGTATTTTTTTGAATATATTTGTGAATATAGTTGTAATAAATTAAATTAAATTTTTTATTGTATATTTTTTTTCTTTAGTAATAATATAACAATGGGAGGAGGTTTAATGCAACTCGTAGCTTACGGCGCACAGGATGTTTACCTTACCGGTAACCCTCAGATTACCTTCTGGAAGGTGACTTACCGTCGCCACACCAACTTTTCGATGGAATCCATCGAACAGACCTTTAACGGACAAGCCGATTTTGGTCGCCGGGTCACTTGCACCATCAGTCGCAATGGTGATTTGGCTTACCGCACCTACCTGCAGGTCACTCTCCCTGAAATCAACCAGGCGATGAAGAACTCTGCCGATGATGGTGTGTGGGCCCGCTGGCTCGACTTCCCTGGTGAGCAAATGATCTCCCAGGTTGAAGTTGAAATCGGTGGTCAGCGCATTGATCGCCAATATGGTGACTGGATGCACTTGTGGAATCAGCTCACGCTCTCCAAGGAGCAAGAGCGCGGTTACTACAAGATGATCGGTAACACTTCCCAGCTTACCTTCATCACTGACCCCTCGTTCTCGGCGGTTGATGGTCCCTGCGCTTCCTCGGCCCCCGTCCAGGTGTGCGAGCCCCGCAATGCTCTCCCCGAAACTACCCTCTATGTTCCCTTCCAATTCTGGTACTGCCGAAACCCCGGACTTGCCCTCCCCCTCATCGCTCTTCAATACCACGAAGTCAAGATCAACCTTGACATCCGCCCTATTGATGAGTGCTTGTGGGCCGTTGGTGAGCTCTCCTGCTCTGATGCCGTCAGCAAGCGCGTGACCTCGGCCTACAACCAGTCCCTCGTCGCCGCCTCGCTCTATGTTGACTACGTGTTCTTGGACACTGATGAGCGTCGCCGTATGGCCCAGAACCCCCACGAATACCTCATCGAACAGCTTCAGTTCACTGGTGATGAATCCGTCGGTTCGTCCTCCAACAAGATCAAGCTCAACTTTAACCACCCCTGCAAGGAGTTGGTCTTTGTTGTCCAGCCTGATGCCAATGTTGACTACTGCTCGTCCCTTACCTGCGGAACCACCCTCTTCCGCACGCTCGGTGCCCAGCCCTTTAACTACACTGACGGCATTGATGCCCTCCCTAACTCCATCATGGCCTTCGGTGCTAAGAACGAAACCGTTGCCGGAGACTTCGTGTCTAGCTCTGGTCTCTTCCACGACCCTGGAGCCATCGATGTCACCTCCGCCGGCGACTGGGGATCTCCCTTCGCCCAAGGTGGAGGAAACACCCTTACCACCTCCGGTGTGTCCGATGCCGGCGCCTTTGTCTTGTCCGAGAGCTCCCTCGACATGCACTGCTGGGGTCAGAATCCCGTTGTCACCGCTAAGCTCCAACTTAACGGCCAAGACCGATTCTCCGAGCGTGAAGGTACCTACTTCGACCTCGTCCAGCCTTACCAGCACCACACCCGTAACCCCGACACTGGTATTAACGTCTACTCCTTTGCCCTCCGACCGGAAGAGCACCAGCCATCGGGCTCTTGCAATTTCTCGCGCATTGATAACGCCACTCTCCAATTGGTCTTGTCTAACGCTACCGTCCAGGGTACCAGCACCGCCAAGGTTCGCGTGTATGCCACCAACTACAACGTGCTCCGCGTGATGTCCGGTATGGGTGGTCTCGCTTACTCCAACTAAATGTAAAAGATATAGTGTCTTTTACACAAAAAGTATTTTAAAATTTATCATTAACAATAAAAATAAATATAATTTTTATTGTTTTAACTCATCATTCTTTGCGTTTTATTTATTCTATTTTAATTTTATTCTATTGTTTAATTTTATCATAAGGAACATTATACCAACTAATAAAACTATCAATATCAGTAATTCCATGATTATACTCCTTAGAACAACTAAGTAAATTCACATTATATACAATTGGTGTTGTATTTTCATAAATAATTCGATTATTCAACGTTAACAAATAAGTTTTATCAACCTTAATCATATCAAAAATATTATCATAATTTGGTTCTACCTTTCCCAAATAAAAATTATGTTTTGTTGTAATTAAACCACTCTTCCATTTGTTTGTTTCTCTCAAAAAAATATTAGTCACACTTTTTTCTAACGCATTGTATCCTCCTCGAACTAAAAAAGACATCTTGTTACTTGTTATTAGGTGTATATTATTAAATGGTTTTATTAATATAATAAGTTTAATCTGATACAAAAAGTTCAATTCAACGTTCGTTGTGATGTTATTTTTTCCATTGTTTTATAATTCACTATATTAAAATCAATATAATTATATAAATTTTTCTTACTAAAATCGTTTTGTTCTTGAAAATTATAATTCAAATCAATGTCATAATTAAATAATTTTCTATTTTCATAAATAATAGCATTATTTACCATTAATGTATTCATATCATCGTATTTAATCATTTCAATTAGGTTATCTCTTTCAGCATCAATATTAAAATTTGTACCATTTACTATAACAGCACCTCTATTCCATATAGTTGTCTTTCGCAATGAAACATTAATAATATGTTTATAAAATGCGTCATAACCAGCTTTTAATACGAATGACATTTTATTACTATTAATATAATAATATAACTTTATTTATATTATTTTATTAAATACATAATATACATATAATATAAAAAAATGTCTGCAATCTTTAAATATTTATTAAAGTATGAAGAACCATGGTGTAAAAAAATGGGTTATTTCAATCCATATATAGATAAATTTACAACGCATTTGACAAATAAAATGCCATTTTACGATAAAGGTTGTTATAAACGTTATCCTCGCTTCAAGCATGTTTATGATAAATTATGGATTGTTAAAAGTCAAGGTTTAGCCGGCGGTCGTTTAGAAAAACTTAAAGGAAGTGAAGATAAAGTGGATTATCCTATTTTTATCAAACCTCGTTGGGGGCATTTAAGTGCTTCATCCAAAAATTGCTTCAAAGTGAAAGATGCCGATGAATTAAGGAAATACGTCGATTATGAATACATGATGTGGTCTGAATTTATTGATGCGACTGAATGTATGACTGATTTTATTTTATTACAAGGTAAAATAGTCCATCAAATTACATATCAATATTCTGATAAACAAAATGGGTTCAGTGATGATTGGAAACTAGTCTCGCCTGATTTACAGCCGCCATCTAATGTTGTTGAATGGGTTAAAACACATATGAAGGATTTTACTGGTATTGTAAACGCGCAATATCGCGACAATAAAATTATTGAAATCAGTTTACGTTTAGCGCGTGGCGGTGCTTACTTACTAAGCACTGAAAATTCTCCGCTTATCAAAAATATCAATAATATTTTCTTGAAAAAACAATGGAATTTTAATTTAACTGATGAAATGAAATTCAAACCTTTTTATGTTTACAAATGCTTCACTACTTTACCTATTATTTATTTATTTCCTCAAAAAATGGTGGATTGGTTTATGGAAAATCATACATCACGCCCGTATTATGAATATTATTTTGAACCAGTCGGCACTACTGGTATGGTATTTTTTCAATTTATGGATGATAATTTTGAAGAAGGTATGAAAACCAAGAAAAAAATAGAAAAAATATTTAATATTGCTCAACTTGTCATGTATTTTCTCATTTTTACTGCTATTTATTTGTTATGCTTTACAAATTGGTCACATCGTTTTCTCTTCTTGGGTATTGTTATCTTTATATTTTTAATGCGTGCGTTTAACCCTATTGTTATAAATTATAAATTGTATAAAGGACAAAAACAATCTCTCTTCCACGAAGGGCCTACGAAGGATACCAATGATGATATAGAACCTTTTGATAATAATTAGGTTGTAATGATGATATATTACATTATACAAAATTCATGACGAATGTATTCAAAATCATCCGTTGATCGAAACAGATTAATAATCTCCGCACTACTATATTTACCTTCAATTTCTGGTAATATTGTTTCCAATGGCATAACAATATTCCAAAACTTCTCAATCATTTTTGATATATCATAACAAGTGCACTTTTTAAAGTTGATTTTAATATCAATTCTACCTGGGCGAATAAGAGCTTTATCCAAAACATCTAATTTATTTGTCGTCATAATAAGAATACGTCCGCTGCACTCATGAATTCCATCCAACATATTCAATAAATAGGATAAATTATTATTATATTTTGATTGTGAAACACTTGACGCTGAATTCGTCATTTTCAAAAATTGGTTTAACATATCATTCTCTTTTCCTTTTTCAATATTTACAAAATTTGTATCATTTAATGATGAAACTGATGATGTATCTGACCCCGTGCCCGTGCCCGTGCCTGCTTTTTTTAAATCGCGGTCTTTCACTACATCACCTAGCGCATCTATGTCTTCAAATATCAAAATACGTTGATTTTGAGGAATAATATGTGTATCATCTAATTCTTCCTTATAAATAATATTCTGTAATTTCGTAAAATCCATTGCATCATTTAATTTTATATCAATACCATGACGTCCTGTATGATTCATTAATTGTTTAATAAAACGCGTTTTCCCACAACCTGGTTCACCATATAATAAAATACCCAAATTATAAGGAATACCTTTGTTTAAGTACCATTCTTTATTCTTCAAGAAAAAATCTATCTTTTTAATGATAGTATCCATATTCTGAAAATAACTATTTTCAAACCGAATAGATGAATCCCATTCAACTGAATCTATAGTCAATCCATTATTTTTTTTCTTGGTATTATTCTTATTTGTTTCTGTGGATTCACTTACAACATTTATAAATAATTGTTTTTCATTCGAAATATGTTTCAAATATTCTTTGTATTCTTTCACTTTTTCATCTATCCATTTTTGTAAATAGGACAGCGAGTGTTTATATGAAAAAATAATCAATGTATTGTATTCAACCACAACCATATTATTTGATTCAATATTTCGGCTCTTTTCTTTCTCTTCATTCTTTATTTTACCATGAATATGCTCTGTTAATTTAAACTCTTTTACCTGATCCACTAAATATTCACTTCGTTTTTCCATATCATCCCAATCAAAATCAGCATCTTCACGCAAACGATAAATTGTTTCATTATGTTTGGCCAAAAAATACATAATTGCCCGAAACCGAATAGACCGCGTTCGTAATTCCGACTTAATTACAATCGTATTTTTCTTATTTTCATTCCATTGTGTAATATACTTAAAAATATAATTAGCATCGGACGTGTAGAAGAGAAATAAAAAAAAGAGGAGAATAGAAAAATCTAAAAATATAATTCCTGTTTTCATTGCATCTATAATGCCGGATGCTTGACCCATGATTAATGGAATAACAAAATATTCAGGCGACATGTTTTGTTATTCACTACTAATAACTATACTAAATTAAATTTAAGTCTATTTAACAATATATTATGCTTTCATTTTTTACATCTCATTAAAGAGCCGATTCATATTCATCACTTCCGGCTTATCATCATCTTTATTAAACAATTTATGAATCAATGCATTATCGCGAAAGCGGACGCTATAATTCTGTTGGAGTTTATTGCGCCCTACTCTTCCCATCGCTTGAATACATTTCTCTTGGCTCATTTCACCCAAATCTTTTCCAATATACCCGTGACAGAACTGATAATTCGTGCCATAAATATAATCGGTTGACGCAATAATCATAAACAATTTATGTTCTTGTGCCATTCGTTTCATAATTTCAATATAGCGCGGACTTTTATGTTCCGAAAACACACCGATTCCCATCAAAAGCAATAGCTTCCAATAATCCATTACATCCGTAATCCGCATAATTTGTTCGACATTTTCCTCTGATACATTAGATGTAAATGCGTTTGTAATTTCGCCTGGATTCATTTTCGACGCATACTTATATAAATGATCCCGAGTATTCGGAACAAATGTCGGCGGCAATACAATCGTTTGAATGCTTGTTTTCAATGTAGCTAACTTTTGTTTCTTTTCTTTCATTTCCGGTGATAATTTATCATCACTTGTCGATTTATCAGATAACGAATTCCGTGCGTCTTCCAACTCTTTTTCTAATGATTTAATTTGTTCATTCATTTTTCGATTGTATTGAATCTTTTCCATTATTTCTTTCAATACATAGTCTGGTATTTTTGCATTTTGTATGTAAAATTGCGCGATTTTATTAATATCATCAGCCAAGAATATAGTTGGCCCATCTGTCAATGTATGTGCGTCTGTTGTCACAATATTCACATTTGATTCATGATACTTTTTACGTGTATTCGTCAATTCAGTATAAATTTCACTATACAACTCTGGCTTTAAATTGCCTAACAATTCCAAGTAAAATACTTTAATTGAACCCATATTCACCATATCTATCTCGGTAAAATATGTATTCAAATTATAGCGGTCTGTTTTCATATATTTTTTACCACCCTTATGGATAAGCATTATAAATCGTATTGCTTCGCGTAAATCAATATACCGCAACAATGTCTTATGTTCTTTACAATGTTCAACAACATCAAGAATTTTAGCATAGTCATCATATAAATAATGTGGCATTTCGGCAAACCCTTCACGATTTATCAATGGAATTGTTTTCTTACAATCATAACTAATGACTTCATGAACATCCACGTCATTAAAACGTGAGCAGAAATCCATAATTGTATCGGTTATCTCTTTTTGTTGTGGCAGGGTCGCAGACGATAAGACCATGTTAGGTATCAGATTTTCACACCAGTTCTTGTTAATTAACTTATGTAGGTCATGTTCTGTATAGTCCATCGTCATCGTCGGTTCGTCCCAGTAAGTAATTATCTTTTCTTTTGGATTAAATGCTAACATATAAAGCATTGCTGGTATATAGGATTGAACATCACTAATCATTAATTCTACTTTTTCACCTTGCGAATTATCTACCTTACCAATGCCTCCGCTTTTCGTATGTTTGGTGTATTCTTTCGCCGCAAAATAATGTAAGCGAATATCTTCCGCATCATTACAACCAAATGCAAAGGCTATTTTCTTTTGCATTGAAATCGCCGCTTTTGCCAACGATAAACCAATGTGCCGTGCGGCACAAACAAAAATCACGCGATGGGTTGTTGACAAACCTAATGGAGACATGGTTTTTCCAGTGCCCGTCGGCGCAATGTATAAAATCAATTTCGGTGCTGGGTTTTTACATAGAGTGAAAAGCTGTTTTTGATGGTCATACAATGTTTCATCTGCGTATTTCAAAAGATATTCATTCTTTTCAATCAATTCATATCCATGCTCGACCATATCGGTTATTAAATTCACATAATTCCCATTATCCGTATAACATTCTACAAACTTTTGACTAAGAATTGAGAGTATTTTCTCACGCAATTCATTGTTAACCCCTTCAATCTTATACTTCATTAATTTGTAAAGTGTAAAATAATAATACATCCATTTGGTTTTATTGGCTTCGCTCTTTTTGACTCGATTTTTGCTCTTATTTTCATTTTCTTCTGCTTGATGGTGTAGTAATTTCTCCAACAGGTCAATCAGTATATATTCAAATATCATATGTTTATGCTCTTCAATATTTTTTGTTGTATTTTCCATACGAATTATATCTGCTTTCTTCAGGACAATTGGTTTCTCTTTTTTTGTCGGCGTTGATGCGGATGCGGATGCGGATGCGGATGCGGATGCGGATGCCGGAACAATATTGAATTTTTTATATATTTTTGACATTGTATCGTGAAAATAATTCTTATAAATATAACTATCAAACTTTTTCGAATCTGTCATTTTCATATGATGTGCTAATGAAGAAGTATAATTCCGCGAGATATTTACATCATTGTATCCATCATTAATAAGAGATAAGATTCGCTTTTCTGAATCAACGCAGGGCACTTCAATACTAGTCCATTCTTCTTTGGTAAGTTTGCTTTGTTGTGTAATGAATTCCGTCATGATAAAAGTGAGGGGGGTTGGTATATTATATAGTTTCGTAGTCTATCTTTATTTCAATTTTAAAAACAATAAAATATTCATATAAATGTATTATTTATTTTAATAATAAATTGAATTGTATTAAACATATTATTTTATTATAACATATCATAATTAAGAATGGAAATGGATAAGCAGCCGATTGTTATTTCGATTGAAGGCAATATTGGGTCAGGTAAATCAACATTGCTTGAACATTTACGTCAGAAATATCAAGGCGACGATAGTATTTGTTTTGTAGAAGAACCCGTCCATATTTGGAATACCATCAAAGATAATGCCGGCGTGACTATTTTAGAAAAATATTATGCCGATCAATATAAATACGCTTTTCCTTTTCAAATGATGGCTTACATCTCGCGGCTTTCTATTTTACGGCAGGCTTTAAAAAATAAAAAGTATAAAATAATCTTTATTGAACGAAGTGTTTATACTGATGTAGCCGTTTTCGCCAAAATGTTATATGATGATAAGAAAATTGAAGAAATTGAATACAGCATTTACATGAAATGGTTTTACGAATTTATTGAGGATTTGCCGCCAATTCGCTTTGTCTATCTACGAACGAACCCTGATATTTCTTTAGAACGTGTTGTGAAACGTGCTCGGCAAGGAGAAACAATTCCTTTGGAATACATGAAACAATGCCACGATTATCATGAAAACTGGTTAATGAAATCGAATGCATACAATTCTAGTTATGAACCGCTCTTGGTTTTGAATGCCAATTCGGACATTTCCGAAAAATTAACAACATGGATTGAAAATATTAAAGGCATTATGGTTTAATAATAAACCTTTTATTAATGTTAATGTAAATTGATTAATATATTTATATTTTAATATATTAATAGAGAAGATGGAGGTTGATAAATCAGCATCAGCATCAGCATCACCCGAACCAGAACCAAATAATAGAGATATGGAAGTAGAAGCATGGTATAAGAACATTTCATTAAATAAAATGTTTTTGTATACAGGAGAATTCTTAGAATTATTTAAAAAGATAAACAAAGATAATGCTCAGGAAGTATTAACCCATATTTATAGTGAACGAAATTTATCTAATATTAAACCTGAATTTGATTTTAAAACGTTAAGCTATATAAAAGCATATTCAAATCAAAAATTTATAAAAGATACAGATACAGATGAAAATTTTAATGTTATAAACATAGAAATGAATACCCAACCAACAAATATACAATCCGCTTTTTATTGCGTGCTTTATGCAAAATACATACATGATCTCATGGAAATGAATACTCTTTTTTTAAATCCATTTTTTTTCCCATTTCATCGCGCGTTTATTTGTCCAGATGGTATTCACGACGCAACACCAAGAACCGATATTAAAACATTTTGGAATAGTTTATTGAAAAATAAAAATTTTAGAAATAAAAAATATTTGGAAGAGGCTATTATTGGTACATCTGTTGAGCCTCCTAATACATGGTGTGATGATATTACCCGACCATTTTTGGGGGACGCTTGGAAAACTATGTCCACAAAACAAGCACATGATATAATGGCATATAATGAGATAAGCGAAAGAAAAGTCGCGAATGTTATCATACCAGTTGCAAAACATTTTGATACTCTTGAAGACTTTAACAAGGATAATAATAAAACTAATGAAAACTATATTTCTATTGTAGGTAGTAATAGTAAAAAAGACGATGATGATGATGATGATGATGATAAAGAAGACCCTTTAGATAGTACATTTTATACGGCAATTCAAACCAAAACAAGTATGGTTGGCGGTGATAGTAATGGGTTTGCAGTATTAGATTGTCCTGGACCTTCAACTAGACAATTAAAAAAAATTTTACAAACTAATGATGATGATGATAATAAAATAACATCTATTGTATCAGGTGCCCTAGATTCTAGTGTAAGCACAAATAAAGGTGGTTTATTTTCACATTTACATAATGTGTTGGATAATTTGGAGTATGATGATGGAGAAGCGTTATGTATATTATTACCAGAAGCAAGTATACAAAATACGGACAATAATACTATTACTGAAATCATGCAAAAAATTGTAATTAATAAAAAAGAGGGACAAGAAAGAAAGATGATTATGTCATTTTTAAATTGGGGAGCGCCAACTATCGTAAGTTGTCCTTTTCAAATTGATGATACACGAGAAAACAATGTTGATATAGAACCTCACGATAAATGTCCTGGTGTAAATGAAACAATCAAATATATTTATTCATACTTTGGCGTTGAACAAAAAAGTTTATTGAAAAATCTAGTTCAATGTTGTTTTGGTACATTAGATGGAAAAAAACTGGAAAAAATGGAAAAAACAAATGATTTTTTAAATAAATATAAAAATGCATTTGAATTTGTATTACCATTACCATTACCATTAGGACAAGAAAGAGATAAAATCATAATGGGTTGTTTATTTCGTATTAAAACCATGGGTGATTTTTATCGATTAGCGGATACAGCACTTATTCAATATTTATTAGATAAAAAAGGCAAAAAAGGCATATTAAGCACATGTGATGGCTATAATGCGATTAATGCATTTGCTTCGAATAATTTAACAACAATTTATCGTAAACCTCCTCATAATTTTACATTTCATTCAATAAATAATAAACCATTAACGGCCGCCGAGTTAGCAGATATAGAAAACAAAAAAAGAGAAAAGGATGCAGAGATAAAACGATTAAATGACATTCGTATGAAAGAAGAAATTAAAAAGATAAAAGAAAAATTACTAAAAGATGATTCAAAAATATCAAAATCAATTCAGCAATTGAATAAAATGGTTATATTTGACGTGATTTCCAAAATTCGTATTCTAATAAATTCGATGAATAACATTTATACGGAAGTTCTTAAAAATTATCAGGAAGATGATGGTGGTAGAACATATATGAAAAAAAAAGCACGTTATGATTTAACAAAAATAGAAGGATTTCATTTATTAAAAAATTTAAGAGAACGAATAATTTCTATTGCT
>Ga0209335_10004857_pt1 | contig 12597 bp, 10 predicted proteins | sample COG_09_FD_184753 | JGI IMG/M metagenome (GOLD analysis project Ga0209335, IMG submission 184753) | Pelagic Microbial community sample from North Sea - COGITO 998_met_09 (SPAdes) (version 2) | ecosystem: Environmental > Aquatic > Marine > Neritic zone/Coastal water | place: Helgoland, sampling...
TGTCGAAGTAACACTGGTGGCTGACTGAACAACTGCAGTATTCTTCGCAAAACCAGTGATTTTGGCAGAGTCCAGTGTTTTAAGCCCGTCAACACTAACTCGGATCGTTTCAGCATTTGTATTACCAGCGCGGATGCTCTGGTCGTAAGAGCCATCCAAAACTTTGACGCCGTTAAATCGGGTGTTGTTTGCGATCTTGTCAACTTCGGCTAGAAGCGCGTTCACTTCCAGCTGCGCATTATCACGGTCCTTTGCAGTATAGATACCGTTTTCCATCTGCACGGCCAGTTCACGCATACGCAAGATCATGTTAGAGATCTCACTCATGCCACTCTCAGCAGTTTGGACAAGAGAGATACCATCCTGTGAGTTACGGATAGCCATCTTGATACCGTTTAATTGGCTTCTCATTTTGTTTGCAACAGCCATACCGGCAGCATCATCAGCAGAGCTGTTAATGCGCAAGCCAGAAGATAACCGCTCCATGGATGTTTGCATTTTGTCGTTGGCTTTGGTGGCATAGGTGCGCGCCATCAGCGCACCAACATTGGTGTTTATAACAGTCATCGTTAGATCCTCATCTAGTTTGATGTTGGAAGCTTTTTGAACTTCCCGCTGATCTATACAACGACGTAAAAATTAATTTTTTAGCTAAGACTCAGGAGTTGTTCAGATTAAAAATCGAAAATTAGGTACTAAAACCCAATTTAGATTTAAGAATATTAACCTTGTCAGCAATTAAAATAGCCCTATTAAATGCGTCTCTGACCCCATGTAATGACAATCTCCAGCGCAAGGGGTCTAAAATCCAATGCACTGTACAGGCACTTTATATTGAAGTGTTTTCTCCATTGTTCAATGGTGATTTGAGCCTCTCTTGTGCTATACAATTTTCCGTGTGGCTTCCTTCAGAATCAATTTGCCAAGCGTGAGTTTTGAAACTGCTTGTCGGAGCCATTCGTTTTTTCACTTGAGACGCTCAATTTTCTGATGACGTCTGAAAAAAGCGTTGTTCACGTGATTTTAAAGTGTAACTGTACTATATAATTGACCACTTTAGCTCTATGTAATATTAAAGCAGCACGCTCAAGAACATAGTATAGCACGGAATTGAATTGGAGGAGTGCAATGGCAAAATGCCCTGACTGGATTTTTGATATTGTCAGTACGCGCAGTTGCGTTCTATTTTTAACTTCAAGCCATCCACTTGAAATGTCTGCAAATCTTTTTTGTCAGACGCTTAATCAAAATTATGATGCCATTGAACCAAAAGGCGTTGCTGAGGTCGCTGAACAGATGGCCAGATTCCTGAGTGAAATCAATGCTGGTGAGGAAGCTGTAATATTCTTAAATGATTTTATTTACTTCAGAATGAATTATGAAACAAAAACCAAAAGCCGCAATTTAAAGCCCTTATTTGGCAATCCTGAAGAGGGGGCCGCTCAAGCTAGTCACAGTGATGCATTGAAGCGCTTCAAGGCTTATGTTTTTGGACTTCGGTCAAATAATTCCCCTACACCGCCGCCGGCTTGGGATATGGTTGATAACGCGGCCCCATTGCCTATCGTTAAAACTTTGCTCCAAACCAGCATTAATCCTTTAGATGCGCTCTAGCCTAGAACGTTGGCGGACTGTTTAGTCGAGCCCGGCTCTCCAGGATTCCATGAAGTTGGTAAGATATTCTCCCGTCTTTTTGAAAGAAGAGACTGCACTTTCCATGGCCGCAAATTGTTGAGTGTAGCGAGCTCGCGTTGTCTCCATAGCTGTCTCAAGTTTTAACAATTCCTCTTCATAGTCTGTAATCTCAGTGCTGTAGGTGCTTATTTTAGTGTCTATGGCACTTCCTGGTAACAAGACAGTCTTGGAAAAATCTCTGAGAGACTGTATTAGGCTCGCTCCGATGTATATCTTAGTATCAGGTGCGCCACTCGATGGAACAATGTTTATTCCAAGCGTGTTTGTGCTATCACCTTTGAAGATTCCATTTTCAAGAACCATGGTGGCGCCGTCTAGCGTTGCGCCAGAGAAGGTTGCGCGGTCGTCTGCGCTTGTCAAAGATAGGTCATATGTCCCAGCTTTGTAGAGGCTACCCGTTCCGGTTGCTTTGATGAGGCCGCTTCCACTAGTTACTCGATTTTGTGTTAAAGCTGCAAAATCGGCGGGGTGTTCCTTGAAATATGCTGCAAATTTAATGGTGTCTATACTCAGAGAACCGTCTAACTCAGTCATAACACCGAAATTAGACAAGAAAATTGGGTCATCTTTGTAGTTTGCAATCGGAGTCGTTGTAATAGACTTCAAACGATTTATGTATGACCTAACAAGCGTATCACCCCTTAGCGGTCCGCCGTCACCACCACCAGCCCCCATGGCTGTCATATTAGTCATTGACGTACGAAGTGTGTTTATTTCAGTTACGAAAGAAGTCAGCGTTTGTAACGCCTGCTGTTCATTGTAAGCTGCTCCAATTTCCACGTTGCTTGAGCTGGTTTTGGTAAGACCGAGCGTTACGCCGGGAATTAAATCTGAAATTGTGTTGGTTGGCCGGGTTATTGCGATACCATCAAGAGTAAATGCAGCATCAACGCCAGCAACAACTTGTTTCGCTGAGTCAGTTGATGCAGGGCTCTCAAAATTGAGTTGAGATATTGTTGCGTCAGCCGCCGTTCTTGCCTCAATTCTAATTTGCTTATTCTCTCCAAGGGCAGATTTGACCATAAGTGAGTAAGCATTTGTGGCGGTCTTGATAACTGTCGCAGTCAAATTCATGTCAGAAAAATTGTTAATCTGCGATGCAATATCTTCAATTGTTGTTGATGCAGTCATAGTTATCATTTTTTGAAGAACACTTGTGTCTCGTGTAAAACTGTCGCCGGAATAGTCTCCAATCGAGAAAACAAGAGTCCCGGCCTCTGGTACAGCTGCAGTAGCGCTTGAGAACCCGCCGAATGATAGAGTGTGGGATGCTGCGAGTGTGGAAACGGTGACGTTATGGACGAATGGTTTTAAAGTTCCAGTAGTGTCAGCGGTCACCGTCACTGCTGTTGATGATGAGGCGGTGACGAGAGCATTTTGGTTTGTGAGCATCGCTAGATTAGTATCAAATGTTGTAAAGTCACTTTTTACTTGACCCAAACTAGATATCGATACGTTTTTTTCTTCTACTTGTTCATTGATTTTGTTTTGTTTTGGTAGAACCTCGGCATTGACCAATGTATCAACAATTTGGGTCGTGTTTAACCCACTACCAGCATTTAGCGCACTGATGTAATCGACGCGCTGCGTTGGTGTCGTAACTGCTGTAGTTGCAGAGGTTGAAGTAGGTGTTGTCGCCATAAAATTCCCGTCATCCCCCAAAAACTGTGATGGATGCAATTTCTATGCCGGTTTAATCGGCCATAAATGCTTGATCTAAACCAGGTTTTGTGGCTATGCTTTGTTACCTAGCCGGGCAACAATTCGTAGGTATGTCTATGAATATATTACGGCAGAAAAATCAAACATTTGAGCAATGTAAAAACATGCTCGCCTTGTTAGTGTTGAGCGGGCTTTTCGGCGTGCTTATTTCACTTGTCGCAAATTACTTTGTGATGACAGTTAAGTGGTTTGCTACATTGAGAATATTTAGCAACTCATTTTTTGATATCAATGGTTGGTCGTTTGCTCCCATCCTATGGCTTTTCCTCGCTGTCTTTGCATTGGACGTTATACGAAGAACCTTTGATATTACTCGCTGGCACGGCCCTGCAGATGCCGTATATGCATGTCACCGCACTGATAATGAGTTAGACTTAAAACGGGGCATCGGCTCAACTCTTGCAGCGCTTATTTCCTTATGTGGCGGTGCCCCTGTTGGTCAATACGGCCCACTTGTAAATTTTGGCGCAACAATTGGTAGCTTTGTTTCTCAGTCTTTTAACGTAAGATTTTTCACCCCAGAAATATTGATGGGATGTGGTGTCGCGGCTGCAATTTCCGCCGGTTTTCATGCGCCTATCGCTGGCATTATTTTCGCCCATGAAGCTGTTTTAAGACATTTTTCGCTCAGGGCTCTGGTCCCAATTGCTGTAGCAAGTGCGACCTCTGCGGCTTTTGGTAATTGGGCATTTGGTGGGTCTGCTTTATTCTCTCTGAATGTGCAAGCACCTGAGCTTTTGCCGCTGATGCCAGCCTTAATTTTGAGTGGTGTAGCTTTTGGGTTGGTTTCTTTGGTTTATATGAAGTTGATTTTCTTTTTTGTGGCTATTCCGCCCAAATTCAAGGTCGGGTATTTGCCTTTTGCTCTAATGGCTGCATTCATAACTGGAATTTTTGGAATGTTCTTTCCTGAAGTATTAGGCTTGGGTGTTGAAGTTATTTTTAAATTTATCACAGAAGATTTTGGTATTTGGGCAATCATCACTCTGTTGGGTCTCAAAATATTTTTGACAACGCTTTGTGTGGGTTTTGGTATCTTTGGCGGCGTTTTTTCTCCCGCTTTATTTATTGGCGCTGCAACTGGCCAATTTATGTCGAGTCTTTTAGGTTATACCGGCCTGTTGAGCTCCACTTCGATTCTTGCAGTCAGCGGCATGGCTGCCGTCGCTGCTTGCGTTGTTGGGGCGCCCCTCGCGGTAATCATGATTATTCTCGAACTTACAATGTCTTATGAATATGCAATTGCGGCTCTGGTATCTACTATGGTTGCAGTAATGATTAGTAACAGTCTGTATGGACATTCATTTTTCGACAAGCAGCTGGAGCAGCGCGGTATAGATTTGTCTCAGGGGCGCGGCAATCTTGAGTTGATGTTGAAAAAAGTTGAAGCAATTGTCTCTCAGGATTACCTCGTTGTCTCTAAAAATGAAAAGATATCATCCGTGATCAAAAAAATGTCAAAGAACAACAATAGTGAAGCCTATTGTATTGATAAAAAAGGGAAATTTTTAGGTAAGTGCAAGCTGTCTGAGATAGCGTGTGCAGTTAAAAATAAAACTATATCAAATTTTCTGGAAAAAGAGCCTACCTCAATTAAGCTGGATGCTTCCATTTTGCAGGCAATTGAAGTTGCAAGTGATTTTGTGGGGGAGAGCATCCCAGTTATTTCAAGGTTAGATGGCAAGTTGGCAGGAGTTGTTACTGAAGCAGATATTTTTCAGGCTTATATGTCCACACAGGTGAAAATTAATGATCTTGAACGACGGTAATGTTTTTAATTCTAAATATGGTTGGAAAATGTTGCCGACTTGAAGTCTAGGAAAAATAGGCTTTGGAAACTCATTTTGTTATTGATATTTGGTTTTTTAAAACGATTGGCGCGGTAGTTTTCGTGAAACTGTCTGCAGCGAAGCCTCAAACTTCAAAGTAGTCCAAAATGCAGTAAGCTCATAATTGGTGTCTTTGATCCACAAACCTGGCTTTGCTTTTTGTTTGAGGTATTTGGAGGGGGCGCCGTGGTCTACATGTCGAGTTGTTTCCATTATAAACGGTCCCCTTAGAGTCGAAAATTAATCGCTCAGTCGATGACTCGGTTAGAAATAAAAGAGAAACAACGTCCCACATCTACTCCAGTAAAATTAAATTTGATTGTTTTGAGATGTTAGCTTGAGCAAGCATTGCTGTGGCGGCATTGTTGAGAATTTGTTGCTTTGCAAGACGGGAGGTTTCGATCGTGTACTCGACATCAAAAACTCTTGAGCGCGCCAATCTCATGTTGGCGACAATTGAAGTTGTGTTTGCTGCGGAGTGTTTCAAGCGGTTAATCAAAGCACCAAATTTTGAGAGTTCCTCGGATGTCTGAGAAATCGCCAATTTTAATATTCCGACAGCATTTCCAGCATTAGCAATAGTTTGCAAGTTGATTTTATCCACTGTGTGCTGCTCACCCGCTGGTAGGTTGTCTCTTTCAATGTAAATATTATCAAGAAACATTTCTGCGCCTAGTAGCTTGCCGCCAGTGTCATCATATGTACCGTTTATGAAAACGTATTTATAACTGCCGCTTGTTTGAACTGTGTGCGAGACAGTCGCCCAGTTTGTCGAACCTGCAGGACTTTGAGTTTCGTTTAGAAGTATCTCTGTTGCACCAGTGTTCACATCAACTATGTAGGCAAATATATCAAAGGCATCATTCGTGCCTGATGCTTTCCAATCAAAATTGACCTTATCGCCAGCATCAATCTCTCTGGCTTCAGATGAGACGAGATATGGACCATGAACAATGTCGTAGCCATTAACACTCGTCATAGTCCCGGTATCAAGTTTGATATATCCATTTTCAATACTAAAGCCGGTCGCATTGTCATCGCCTAAGGTGCCAAAACCCAGGGGCCGGGCGCTATCTTCAGTTCCTGGCGGTATTTTTAATGTTTTTATCGAGAAATTCCCAGCACCAGATGCGAGATCTGATCCAGATAACGTTACAGTGCCGCCTGCAGTATAACCAGAGCCCCCCGTTGCGCTCACACTGACACTAGCAGCGTTTCCGTTTACAACGATATTATCGGCACCATCAGTTGCCCCAAGCTGGCTGCCTAAAATAGTAATTTGTTCACCCACTTTATAACCGCTGCCGGCATTGGTGACACTTACGCTGATATTGGCATCACCAACGGTCACGTTAATATCATCAGTCCCTGCGCTGCCGCCAATGAGATTCCCAGGAACAGTTATTACATCACCCGCAGCGTATCCAGTTCCTGCATTCGCTAGGCTTATGCTGACATTAGCGTCACCTACAGTTAGAGCGATATCATCAGCCCCGGCACTTCCGCCTATAAGATTGCCAAGAATATTAATGCTTTCGCCTCGGCTATACCCGCTGCCGGCATCTGTTTGAGATATACTCACATCTGCGGCGCCAATCGTCAAAATGAGATCTGCGCCCCCACCAATTGATGCGCCTGAAATCTTCAGCTGATCTCCTACATTGTAACCGGAGCCAAGGTTGACTACCGTTGCATCTATATTGCCAGATCCGTTGATGCTGACGTTGAAAGTGGCTCCACTTCCGCCGCCGGTAACGGTTGTGGCTGCAATATTACCATAATTGGTTGAAAAAAGTTCCCCATTGGATGTGCTGTTACCGGAAGTTTCATTAAATTTCATTTGACCTATAGAGACTGTATATTTTGCGCTAGTCCCCCCACCACTTGGTGCTGACGCTGCCACATTGGTAAAGGTTTGCCCCATCATTGACGTATTACGGGTTGTTGACGATGAAGGTGTTGTTGTCATTTCTCCCACAGTTACATTAAACAAAGCACCAGTGCCGGTTCCACCCGTACCAGCTACATTTGTGAAGCTTTGACCCATCATCGCTGCGTTGCTAGTCGTTGAGGATGTCGGCGTTATAGTCATTTCTCCAACCGTAACTGTGAATTGCGCATTAGTGCCACCAGCTGCTGGCGCCGAGCCGGTTACATTAGTAAAAGTTCGGTTCATTAGCGCTGCATTGCCAGTCGTTGCCGAGCTGGAAATTGTGACAGAGCTCAGAGCGCCAACTGTTACATTGAACGTTCCAGGGTCACTGGCATTTGGGGGGCTTGGGTCAGTGATTCCTGTGTGTGTGACCCCATACGTTAATGCGGTGTCAGTTGTCGTTGATGATGTGGGTGCCACCACCAAATTAGGGACTGCATTATTGAATGGGCGTGGTGTTGGATCTTCTGGTATGGAGTGCCCGGCAATTGTGTTAGCAATTGAAACATTATCCCGGTTGTTTATGTTTGCTGGGCCAGTCGATCCGTCCTGACCCAATTCAATCCTTTTGTTGTGGATTTCCCATCCTGGTATTGCACTGACATCAGCTGCAGGGCTCGTAACTGGCGTTGAGGCGTCAAACCCTCCATTTGTAAATGTTGTTGTTTCCCAGTATCTTCCAAGTGATGAGCTTACCAGCTCATTGACGCTCAAAAGTATATGGTCGCCAGCAAAAGCCCCTGTTTGAACAACTTTTCCGTCAAAGCTTCCGTCTAAAAGGCTGACGCCATTGAATTTTGTGTGAGCGGCAAGGCGGTCCATTTCTTTTATCAGACCTGCTGACTCAATTTCTAGATTGTCTCTGTCTCGAGCTGTGTATGTTCCATTTGCAGATTGAACGGCCAGTTCTCTTATTCTAAGCTGCATGTCGAGAATTTGTGATAAGGAGTTTTCTGCAGTTGCTAATAAGCTAATCATATTGGCAGTGTTTCTAACACCCATCTCATAGCTTTTTATAGACCTAGCCATTTTGTTGCCAACAGCCAAGCCAGCAGCATCATCAGCGGCGCGATTTACACGCAAGCCAGATGAGAGACGTTCCATTGAAGTCTGCATTTTTTTGTTGGCTTTAACCGCATAGGTCTTGGCCATCAACGCGCCTGCATTGGTGTTGATTACAGTCAAAACTTGGTCCTCGTTTTGTCTGATGATTTATCTTGTCAATGTCATCAACGACTAAATTGATATATTGTTTATATGCCTGATTGCCGTTTTTTAGGACGGCATATCAGCTTTCTTTAGCGTCGTTATTAAGATAAATGACTCAGAATGACATCCGATTAGTTATGCCATTGTAAAGTAATCCCAAAATGATCTCTTGGCCGAGGCGTTAAGCGCAATCGCCGGTTGCCGGACAATTACAGTAAGTGAGGTCTCGCCATTTCGGTCAATGCAGAAGCCCAGGCCGCGATTGTGTTTCGTAAGAGCTCTGCGCTCTAATAGTGATAGATCGTTTTTGTTGGTGAGGGATCGAATCTGGTTTGGCGGTCATTGCCTCTAATAGAAATTTAGAAGTAGGACTAAGCAGCTATTTTTATAGTTTAAGCGAGAATGTCGATCTGTTCACGAAATTTTGGCGCTTCTTTATATAGATTAGATACCCGGGCTTCTTTTGTGCTCGCTGCGTTATGAACAAAAGCTACACTCATTAGTGCTCGCGCAGCCAGAAAATTTTCAGAGCTAATAGCTGATGGTGCCTGCCTTGGGTTGTAAATCTGTACAAGTGGTTTTTGATGAAACTCTTTTGCTAAATTAGATAGCTGATTTGTTGGCCCTACAGTTTTGCTTTCTGATCGATAGTTTGGCACAACCCTTGCAACTGTCGTGTTCACAGGCGCGCCTTCATCTATAAGGAGCGCTGCGTTTGGCCTTACGGCTGGACTGGAAGCGGGTACTACATAAACCATGATTAAATATTATAGTTTTTGCGTTACATATTCAAGTTAAAGTGTGAAACCTAATGTCTCAAAAATATAAAAAAATGACAGATGTCTATCAAAGCACAGAGCGTAACGCACTGGCTGAGACGGAGGATCCGCACAAGCTCGTCTTGATTATGTTTGATGCCCTGATCAAATCGATGGAAATATATATTGAAAACATCGACATAAAAACGGCTGACTTGGAGCTTCGTTCCAAGCATTTTTCAAGATCGCTAACAATAATTTATTCACTTCAGTCAAGCCTTGATTTTGAAAAAGGTGGTGAAATAGCAGCAAATCTATTTCAGACTTACGAATTTGCTCGTCAAATGGTTATTGGAAGCATTAAAGATATGGATAGCAAGGGGCCTAAAAAAGCTGTCTCGTTGCTCGCAGATATCAGGGAAGCTTGGGCCCAAATGGGGGAGAAATTAACGAATGAAAAATGATCTCTCTGTGCAATTCGACAAACTTAACAAAGAAATTGTAACCTCCATTAACGCAAGAAACTACGCGCGCGCAACCCTCCTGGATCAGGCAAGGCAGAAAATTCTGCATGAATTAGCGTCCTCAGATATCCAGGGTGTTGACGCAGAATTTTTTTCCGTTCTAGAGCAGTCTGCCCGGGAGAATTCAAAACTGATAGTCATGGTTGAGCAAGACATGCAAAAAATCAGTGGAGAAACTGGTCGATCAATTCGCGCTCAGCAGGCTTACAGTAGAAATTTTTGAGATAAAAATTCACAATTTTTTTGCGCTGTCCGCACCAGCACTTGATTGTTTTAAACAATTGGTTTCTGAATCAAGAGCTTTTTCATTTTTTCTATCAAAGTAGTGCGCCTGAGTTTTAGGCTATCGGCAGCGTGGCTAACCATTCCGTCACTTTTTTCTAAAGCGGCCTCGATAAGGACAATCTCTACATCTTGGAGATGGCGTCGTAGATCGATTGTATCAAAATAAGCAAACCAATCCTTATAGTGACTTGGGTGCGGCAGCGGGGATTCTGTTTCCACTGTCTCACCATCGAGCAAAACATCTGGCCTTAGGTCGGCTGATGCGGCCCATAGTGCGTCTTGTTCCTCAGTTGGGCTGGGCGCACGAAGCCGCAAGAGATGGTCTCGGACGTGTTTGGACTCAAGTTTGCTTCCCGGGAACAACAAGCAGGCACGTTCAATTACATTGCGTAATTCACGTACATTTCCGGGCCATGGGTAGCGCATAAATTCTTGCATCGCGCTTTCGTCAAAATCTGGTAGCTTCCCGATATCACTCTGTTTTTCCAAACCCTTTTTCAAAGCGTTGACGATTTGGGGAATGTCTACCGCACGCTCAGCGAGCGCAGGTAATTTAATGGGAAAAACATTGATCCGGTAAAATAAATCAGCACGAAATTTTCCAGCGTCGATGTCGGCCTCAATGTTTTGATGCGTTGCACAGACAAGCCTGAGATCGACAGGAATATCTTTTCCGCCACCAACGCGCTGGATTGTTCTGGTCTCGATTGCTCTGAGCAACTTCGCTTGAAGGGGTAGGGGCATATCGCCAATCTCATCAAGGAATAATGTACCCCCCGAAGCCATTTCAAACCGGCCTTGTCGAGTTTTTTCGGCCCCAGTAAATGCGCCTTTCTCATAACCAAAAAGCTCTGATTCAAGTAATTCTGCTGGAATTGCCGAACAATTGATTGAAATCAGGTCGCCTTTTCGTGATGAGAGCTTATGGATATTGCGTGCAACTAGTTCTTTACCGGTACCTGTTGCGCCAAGCACCAGAATAGTCGTTATGGACGGCGCCGCGATTTCTACAAGCCGCCGCACATCTCGCATTGCCGATGACTGGCCTATGAGTTCATTTTCACCCACTTTTATTTCCCAACTAAAATTAATGCATAGTACCAGAGAATTAGCATGATCCTAGACTAAGGTGTCAGAAAATTGAATAGAAAAATCTTTACTACAAAGCTGGTGTCAGAAAATTGTTATTAGAGTATTTTAAAATGAATTTCCAAAAAATAAATCGATACAAATCAGATAGATAAATATTTTTAATATCTTCTGTTCAGACTTGGCTTGGATTTTGCCTTTTCTGAACCGCACGATTGTTCGGGAGACATGAGACATGGTTAAAGTTTGTATTGAGAAACAGTTACTGCCTGTGGCGGACATGTTGGTCGGTATTTTTAAAATGCGAATGGCGGAAGTCGGTATCTGTGGTAGTGGCGCGACCAAGCAATCGGGTGGTGATGAGACTGTTCCGGATCGAGCTATCACTAACGTACCCCAAGTTTATGATGTTTTTCTGTGTAGTGCAGAATTTGCCGAGAGAGCAGGTGGAACGACAGCAATTGTTGAAATTGCTCGTGGCATGAAAGCTAAGAAACTCATGGTCATCGGACATGATGACAGTGATCAATTCTTCGTCTCACAAGAAATGAACGGTAAGTTAATTCGCTTCAACATGCCAAAAGTCTCACAAACAATCGAAATTCCAAAAAATTATAGTCTGCAACTAATCGCAACATTATGCCTTGATGACGAGCATGTTGCGGTTTCGGACCCAAATAGCCAACAGTTGATGTTGCTTGCTAACCGTGTTGCGATGACTGATGTAACAGCATTCATCAATGGCCCCACTGGTACGGGAAAAGAGGTGCTGGCAAAATTTATTCATAATCAATCAAACCGTAAAGAAAATGCATTCGTGGCGATTAACTGTGCTGCGATCCCAGAAAATATGCTTGAAGCAATTTTATTTGGGCATGAAAAAGGCGCATTTACTGGAGCTTCGACTGCCAATAAAGGCATTTTTCGAGCTGCAGATGGTGGCACATTACTTCTCGATGAGGTTTCAGAAATGCCTTTATCACTGCAAGCAAAACTGCTTCGTGTTTTGCAGGAACGCAAGGTTACACCACTTGGAAGCCAGCGTGAAATTGATGTTGACGTGCGGGTGATTGCAACAACAAACCGAGACATGTTATCGACGATCAGCGAAGGTAAATTTCGTGAAGATCTTTTTTATCGTTTAAATGTGTTTCCTTTGACAACAAAACATTTAGCGCATCGTACCGACGATATCATACCGATTAGCAGTATTCTTCTAGCGCGTCATAGCTCGGTCTTAGAAGATCTTCCCTTTATTGATGATGAAGCCGCTGAGATCCTCTTGTCTTATAGTTGGCCAGGAAATGTGCGCGAGCTAGAAAATGTTTTGCAGAGGGCTATTGTTTTGTCGTCAGGCGGCAAAATCAGGGCTGGTGATATTATGGTCGACGGAACCATTCAAGAGCGTATTTCTAAGAGCGTTTCAAGCGAAATATTTCTTTCCAAAAGCGCAAGCGCTTGAAATTTTAGGGGATCAACATGACACAAATTAGTTCAATGGCGGGGCCAATTTCCTCACTGCGTGCCCAGCTTCGTGCTCAGGCAGAAGCGGC
>Ga0209335_10004870_pt1 | contig 12572 bp, 21 predicted proteins | sample COG_09_FD_184753 | JGI IMG/M metagenome (GOLD analysis project Ga0209335, IMG submission 184753) | Pelagic Microbial community sample from North Sea - COGITO 998_met_09 (SPAdes) (version 2) | ecosystem: Environmental > Aquatic > Marine > Neritic zone/Coastal water | place: Helgoland, sampling...
CCAAGTTTCCCTTCTGTTTAGTTCTGGTATCCATCTTGCGTATCTTGATAGGGCTATGTACTGTTGGTACTGGTTCATCTTTTACTCCAAATATTTTATTGTAGTTATTGTCAAATCGTTTCTTATCTTTTACTCTTGACCAGCTTCCTTTTGTGGTGGGCATGGCACAGTCCTCGTGTAATCATTCTCAATTATCTTATCAATATAGTGGCGTGCTTTCTTTAAATCTTCTAAGCCACCCTTATCTTGATACCTACAAACGTACTTAACTACATTACCTTGGAAATAATCTAGTTTGTTAGCAGCAATAAAATCCCAAACTTGAATAGGTAGTTTTCTATAGTGATCTCCACCCCATTGAAAGTTGCTAACACCCTTAACAATCTTATTCATTTTATCCTCCGTATTTATTCTTTAAATAATTAAGTGATACAGGTAGTTCATCAAAGCTACCATTCTCTACTTCGTTTAACATCCAAATACCTTTCCAAGAACTGTTACCTTGATTACCTAAGTATCCTTCATCATGCTGTGTGTACATACCAGCAAACAACCCTGTAAGTCTAGCGTTGTCTGCTCGTTTACCATATGCTATATCCCTGTCCTGCACATGACCCATCACACAACTCATCATCTTCTTAGTGAGCATAGCTCTAGCACTCGTTACAGGTCTACCCATAATACCAGTAGTAAAGTAATGACTGAAAGCTACACCTTCTATTATAACGGGTTGTAAAAAGTCAGCTACTTCCCAATCATCTAAATTAAGATCGTGGTAACCTATAGTATCTTCTAGAATACAATCGTTCTCAATAGCTCTTTCAATTCTTTGCTCGTGGTTACCAATGGTAAATACCATTCTAGGCTTCCACTGCTTCTTCTTATTTACCTTTAGTCTTTCACGCTCTGTTTTTATAGGCTGTAAAAACAAGTCCATAGCTAAATTACCTGCATCTATGTCCTTCTTGTATCTCCTACCTTCAAAAGATGCTTTGCCCTTGTCATAAGAGCATAGGCTTTCCATATCCCACCAATCGCCTATCATTACAATGACATCTGGTTTCTTAGATGCTATGTACCTACCTGCATACAGCAGGTGGTCTATTTTTACATCAGGCTTAACCTGAGTATCAGGTACTACGCATATTTTCATAATGACTCCTTTAACAACTTTATTTTGTTTGCGTATCGTTGTTTAGCACGTTCAGTTTTTAACTTGCCCATGCTTCGTTTGAGTTTACGGATTTGTTTTTCGGTATCAGTTCTATGATTGGGGTGAAAAGGAAGGTGGTCGTAGTCTTTATCCCAATGGTTTATAACAGCTTGTAAAAATAGTGCCGGGTTATGTCCTGATCTTTTAGCCCAATGTTTAATTCTACCTTCAATTGAGTTACAGTTTCTGTGAAGCACAGCTCTAACTCTTCCTGAGTCATGGCAGTGGTCAAGTGCATCTTGACCTTTGTAAATTTTTTTAGTGCAAAGGGCGCACTTACCATTTTGTTCTAATAATAACTTTTTTCGATAACCTCGTACTTCTTTAGGTTTTAGTCGCATAAGTTTCACTTAATGGTTTTCTTAATATCCACAACAACTTACAATTTAAAATAAAATTTGTTTCAGTTCTATCTCTTTTAAGGTATTCATTTAAACAAAATTCTTTGCAATCCTTAATTGGTACATCAGCTAATAATTTTATAGCAGTTTTGCATCCAACTCCTTTAAGGCCAATAATATTATCAACTGAATCCCCAGTAAGAACTTGTTGCCAAAAAAATCTTAACCCTTGTTCAGATGAAACTTGATACACTAATTCTTTATTCCAATTGTAATGGTTTCCGGGGATCATATCTAAATCTTTATCTGTAGTGCAAATAATTGTTTTTCTTGGATCTTGACACTGAGCAATACCTAAAGCATCATCAGCTTCTATATCAGTACAAAGTTGAGCATTGTATTTACTAATTAAATACTTTTGAATTTCAGGTATTAGTACTGGTTTAGGAACATCTGCTCGATTGGCTTTATAAATTGGTGATAGTTTAAAACGAAAACATTCGCCTTGAGTAAGGTACACAGAATAACTAGTAGCACCGGAGGCTTTAACTATACCGTCAATCATTACTTTGACTGAATGTAAGCAATTAGCTATTGGGTCGACATCAACCCTTGAATGAGTTAATCCTGTTTCTTCTAGTACAGCTTTCTTGGATCTTAACTCAGGATAGTGTTGTGTTTCTTCAGTTTCTAATGAAAAAACTTCCATACCAGCAAGAGATTTACGAACAAAAAACTCTTGCTTGCCGTCAGTGTAAACATCACGTTGGCAAGCAAAAGCTATAGCGTACTTTGGTATATCTCCATCAATTAAGGCATGCATTAGAATGGTACAGCATCATCAAAAATTTCTTCTCTTTCAGGTTCAACCGGAGCTTCTTCCATAGGCTTAACACTTATGCGATTAGTAATAAACCATGCCGGTAAACCAAATGTAGCTACTTGTGCAGGGTTGTTTTCATCTTCAACATCACCGGTACAGCCGTCAGTAATTAAACCTTCTGCTACAGCTGCTTTGTACTTACTAGGGATAGGTGATACAGAAGCAATGTTATCATAAGTCCTATCAGAGTTTTCTCCTTTACCTTTAACGTGTACTACTGTCACATTACAAGGTTCGTTTATTACTGAGTCCCAATCAGCTATTACACCTTCTGTTGCTGAGGTATCAAAGACTTTATAAAATTGTAATTCTTTACCTTTCTCAGTCATTTGGTGAAAGATATTAAAAGCACTAGTCCACAACAATCGTGGTTTAGTCTCTCCATCAATTTCTATTGTTTCACCAACAATTTCAATACCTAAAGCAAGTTTTTGCACGTTAGGCTTAACCTCACCTTTGTATTCATTAGTGTGTAAACCCAAGTCAGCAACGTAACGCAACCGACCTTCATGTTCACCAGCATCTAAATTAGGTATTGGTTCAAGATCGTTCTTTTTACTTACTTCACCAGTTCTTTTAATAGCCATAATATTTTCCTTTAGTTGTATTTTGGAACTGTATCATTATTAATACAGCAGGTCAAATTAGTGGATTTCAGAATAATTATTTCCATATTCCACGTCTATATCTAAGTCTCTATTAAGACCCAGTTCTAGATTTACTTGTTGTACGCATTCTTTAAGATATTTAGTAACACCTTTCCTGTACCCTTTAGGTATCTCAATAATAATTTCATCGTGAAACTGTGCTATTAGTTTTACATCTTTTTTAAGAATTTCTTGCAACCACTTGTCAAAACAATACGTGGCCATACCTTGATTAAGAGTACTAAAAACATCTTTAGAGTTCCTAAGCACATACCAAAATTTAGAAATTGGGTTCAACAACCAAGTCATGCCGTTAACTTGTTTAGTAATTTGGTCTTCTTCAATAGCTTTTAAACTCCAGTTACGAGACCAATAAGCATCCTTAAGAATTTTACCTTCTGACAAAGAAACCCCAGCACCTCTAGCTATAGTTTCTGCACCAGCTTTGTAAGTACTAGCATAATTAGTAGTCTTACCTTTAAACCTCTGGGCTGATAGATATTCTTTAGTATCTTTACTAAAATCCCCTTGTTTGTAAGCATCGGATTGATCTTGTGTTAAAAAACCAGCCTCAACGGCAATGTCTAAATGTGGATCATACCCCGGAACATTCATCTGGGCCACGTAATCCGGATCAAATGGCATCATTAGAGATTGCTTAGTTCGATCTTCAAGGGATTGCATGTCTGAACCACATATTTCGTTGCCTTCCGTAGCTGTAAGTAACGACCTTATTTGTAAACCATATTTTTTACGAGAGCTAGGAAGATTAACGCAAACTTGATGTTTAAAACGAAGGGTATTTGTAAACCCTTGTACGGCAGCTACAACAAACCCATCTACTTCAGCTTTAAGTAACCCGGATACTAATGCTTTACGGTGACTAGTTATACCTAGGTCTTCTAAATGGCTAAGTTCAGGGTGTTCTTTAACTAATTTAATTACACTGTTGCATAATTCATCATCTTTTTTTATTTGAGGTACTGCTCTTTTCTTTGAATAACCGCGTTCATCTTCACCATCATCAACATATTTAAACGTAATAGGTTTCCACCCTAAACTGTGTAACCAATTCTTAATTTGAATAGGACTAGTAGCTTTTGGTGATCTGTAACCGTTTTCTATTTTGTGTTCTTGTTCGCTGTTAAAATCAATATTAAACTCAGTACAAATTGCATCCCATTTTTTACCTGTAGATGAAAGGGTTCCATCAGTCTTAAAAGGTTTTTTAGGTCTAGTAACTTTACGAAATACTGGTACATCTGGCATTGCTTTTTGAAGTAATGTTAAAGCTTCTTGTTGCTTTTCAGTCAACTCAGAAAGTAATGCCTCAGCACCCGGCACATCTAACTTCCACTTATTACGCTCTTGTAAGGCCGCGCAATGCATCTTAAAACTAAGGTAGTCTACCAAAGGCCAGTATGCTTCTTCTCCGTATAACTCCGTCAAAAAGGCTGTTATACGTTCCCAGAGCATAGTATTAATTTTAACGTCCTCTGTGCAGCGGTGAAGGTAAACTGAAACAGATGCAGATTTCCAGTCCAGAACTTTTGGTTTAGGTATACCAAACTCAACACCTAAAGATTCTAAACCATGTCTGTTTCTATTCGGATATAAATACCAACTAAGTGCTAGGGTATCTACAATTTTAGCTTTTATTTTTATATTAAGTATATTTTCTAGGGCCACTAAATCGTAACGAATAAAATTGTGGCCCACAATACGGTCTTTTGTAGTTAAAGCAAGTAAAAACTTTCTCATTGCACTGTAATCAATAAAAGACTCCGAGCCTACAACCATACAGTGTATTACTGTAGGTGTTAGCGAATCACATTCTATATCTATAACATGGATCATAGTATTCCTTAATTAGAACCGTTTTGGTTCAAGATATTCAGTAGTCTCTGTGTTGTAGAACATATCAACAGACCCGTAGTTTCCCCAATCACGACAGTACAATATCTTAAGCTTGCTGTAGTTTCGTTTTTCCTCTGGACAAGCATCACTACGATCTCTTTCAATTCCAAGGCCCAGATTGCTCCATTTCTCGCACGCTCTGCTTCCAGAAAATTCTTGGCTCAAAACCTTGCCACCTTCTTCATGAGATTTTACACCCTTCATTTTAGGATTTAAATGAGTGAAAGCAAAAATAGTAATTGGGTATTTGTTAACAAGATCAGCCATATCCGTTAAAATTAAATTAAGTTCATCATTGCCTTCTGACGAATTAAGCCTACTAACTAATGCACTTAATGGGTCTAAGAAAAAATGTTGTATACCGTCCAATAAATATTGTTCTTCAATAGCTACACGAATATCTTCCCAGTTCCTTGACCCAGCTCTGTCATACAAAGAAATTTTTCCTTTGAACTTATTCAAAGTGTCCCTAAGCAGATCATCACAGTACACGTTGTCCGGTTTTAAAAAATTAGTTTTAGCTTCCTTTGAAGCCACCTGTTTAAGTGTCTTAATAGGATGTGCTTCGAGGTCATACACGCCAACTTGCTTACCATGAAACATGGTTAAATGATGTACTAGCTGATTCTTAAACTCAGATTTACCCTGCTTTGGAGCTGCACCTAAAATTATAATTGTAGATTCTCGTATGCCATAAGTCAAACGATCTAAACTGGGCCAAGGGTAACTAAGACCCATAACTGGGCGAGTTAATGCTTCCTCAATTAAAGCATCATCAACAGAAATAGTTTCCCCTAAACGCTGTATCGTAGAATCCCAAACCGCTGCTTGATATAACTCTTTGCCTCTACCGGCTAATAACATATCGTTAGCATCTTTAAGTGGAAGCTTGCAAACTTTAAAACTTGGAAAAGATTTTAATATATCTTTAGTCACTTTTTCTCCAGCTTTATCGTTATCCAAAACTAGTACTACTTCTCGATACTTCTCAATAAAACTACGGTTGTTTATAATATCTTTATGACCACCTGATGCACCACGTGTAAGACTAACAACAGAAGGCAAATAATTTTTATATTTCGGTGCTGTGTTTTCAACTATGCACTGATACAAAGCCATAGCATCACAACGGCCTTCAGTAATAAACAGTTTATTAGAGCCATTCTTTAAAGCTATTTCACGACCCCATAGATCGACAGCACCGCGCCTATCTCCTAAACTAGAAAATAATTTATCTGCAACTGAACGCACCTCATAGCCTGTAACCTTTCCTTGCTTGGTGTCGGGATAATAGTGTTTGCTTATCTTACCAGTTGCTTCATCAAACTCTAACTTTACGCCAAACAAAGCAACTGTTTCTTTTTTTAAACCCCTGTCCAAAATATCAGCAGAAGGTAATTTACTATAATCGTTTAAATTAAAAATTTTAGGTTTTACAGGTACAGATTTTATAGGTGCTATATCGTTAGTCATAGGGTCAAATTTCTCACATGCAAAACAATAACTGTTAGTACTACCATCCTGTTTTTCAAATATTTGCTTGGCATCGCTGCTTCCACAGTCGACACAGTTGACCTTATATAACGGTGTGCCTCGTTCCATTCTTTACCCCCGGCTTGTTTAATTAAACATCATTAATATAAGATTCTAGTTTTTAGTACTTATTACGACAATAATATAAAACATTAGTTCATTAAAAATAACGATAAAAAATAATGAACTTTAATAAATTGTTATTGTCCAATAAAACATACTAACTTAAGAACTTCTTAGTAGTTCTTAGTAAAATAAAATTTAAATAATTAAATACTAAGAATAACTAAGAATATTAAAAAGAAATTTTCTTGTTTTTATACTCACAAGAAACATCAATTATTTCGTTAACTTTAAATTCTTCTTTTAAATTTTCTATTTCAGATACAAGTGGACAAACTTCTACTTCAAAGCTTACCACTTGAATATCTTTTTCAAGCATTACAATAATTAAAAGTTCAAACATAAAACCACCATTAGCTTATCATTTTATTGATTTCAGCTTGTAACTTGTCTTTGTCTATGTACATAGCCATAATTTGATGCCTACCACCGCCATTAGTGCCTGATTTAATGCCAAAATGTTTAAAAATCCTAGCAGCAGTAGTTCTTACTGTTTGCTCTGTTTTATTGCACTTCTTGGCCATTTCAGCGTATGAGTCGCCTAACAACATAAACACTAAAACTTCTTGTTTAGCTTTTGTTAATTTTTTCATTCATTAAAACCCCTTTCGTTAAATAAAAGACTAATTTTAGCATTAAGCATGTCTTCAAAATAATCTGTGTCTTCTAACAAATCTATTAATTTTTTTCTGTCTTTTATTATATCTGTCAACACATCTTCTTTTGCATCTTCACAATTTTCATCATAAAATTGTTCATACTCTAAATCGTCACCGTTCCAAAAATCTCTAGCCATTATCCTTCTCCATAATGAAATCTTTTATAAACAGTATCAGCAGCGCAAGGCCTTTGGCAATTTGCGTAACTGTCAGCAAAACCTTCTCCGTAATGACTGGATTGTCTTTTGTTTTCGTTAAAACATCCGGTATTTATATAATCATTAACACCTTCAACGTAATCCATACCCTCCGGGCTTGCTAAATAGTGATTTAAAGCCATTTCTTCAGTTGTCATGGTCATCTCCTTCTTAATAAGTTAATTAAAAATTTGCCTTTATTTTTATTATCTAATATCTTCTTTTCCTTCATTATGCGGTACTAAACCAATCATAGTATGCAAAATAGTTTTATGATTATTCATGTACTCAGTAGCTTGAGAAAGGTTTAAACCTTTTTTTAGATATTTAACTTTATCTTCTATTGAATACAATACAACATCATATAAATCTTTGTCACCATCCATATAATTACCTCTCTTTTCTTTAAATAACAATATTATGCATGTACTTAGCCAGTAATTCAGGCTTTGAATGTACACCAAATTTCTTAAAAATACTATTTACAACCTGTTTAATGTTAGCTCTTTTACCTTTTAAATGATCAGTAAGTTGCTCATTATCCCACCCCAAAAGAAGTTTAATAAACACCTTGCGCTCTAACTCAGTCAAATCTTTTGAATCCATGTTATTTTTTCCTTTTGTTATTATTAGCCAATATCCTCAAAATTATTATATCAGCAATTCTCTGGCTAAGATGTGCCAGTTCAGCGTGATTTGGATATTCCAGAATCATCAAAGGTATCCCAACTTTCCATTGAGTCCTGTTCGGGTCTACGTTCATAACTCTTTAGCTTTCTCAATAGCTTGATAAACATAATCTAAAGCATCATTATCACCACCTACGCTAAACTTAAAGACTTGGTCGTGCTTAGGTATAGCATTAGCTTCATTGAGTAGATAAACATATGCTTTAATAAGTCTACCCTCATCATAGAACTTAGCCCAATACCATAGACTGGTATCACCATTTAATATTTCAGGCTCACCGAATGCTTTTTGTAATGTTTTAGGTGTAGTAGTTACATAACCTAATTTATTCATAATAACCCTCTTTTAAAAACTTATAGAATCAATTGTCATAATAAAAATAACTACAATTGGCAGCCAGTACATTAGTTTATTTGCTGGCCTTGGTTCGTTTAATTTTAAATGTTTATAATCTTGCATAATTAATCCTTTTATTAATACCATTCAAGACTATATTAAAAAAATAAACTTTAGTCTAATAAAGATTAATAATTTTTATTGTTTAAATTTTATAATAACGCTAATAGTACTAATAACATCTATAAAGCCTATAATTTTTAGAATACGAAGCCATAGAATGCGATTCTGGGCATTTTATAGGGTCGAGTAATACCAAAGCATAGGCATAAAAAAAGACCCATTAAATGAGCCTTTTTCGTTGTTTTATGGTTTAAACCTTTTCCTCCTCAAAATGCCATTCCAAACTACAGTCAAAATGATTAATGATGTAGTTTCTAGCTTGATCATCGTCAATAGCTTTAAAATGTTTTACTGTGTCTTCGCTATCGTTATAAACAGTTTTACCCTCTGCTATATAATTTTTCATCTTTATTACTCCTCCATATCATTTTAATTACACTGCAAAAAGTTGCTCTGCTCCTTCAGTTGTTAAATCATAGAATTTTTTGGTTGATAATTGTTGAATCATAAAAGGGCGCTTTCTCGCTCTAGGGTTGTAACCAACTAAAACAACCTTACCAAGCTTAGGTAAATTAGCTATTTTGCTTTGATCTAAAACAGCACCATACAAGCCCTCAATATCTTTATGAGTGCGCCTTGCTTCTAGCTCATTTTTAAGGGCTTTTTCGTGCGGTTTTGGAGCATCTAATAAAGCAATAGACATACCTTTAAAGGTAATGCTTTCACCGTCATAAGTTGCGTTCCCTAGCCTCTGAATCTTTAAACCTTTTTCCAATAAAGCGGGTTTTAGGACTGTTTCCATTAATTCCCTTATTATAGTTGCTTCTTGTTTGTTTATTTCTGTCATTTTATCGTTCATGTATTACTCCATTATTTAAGGTTATCTATAGCCCATTGCTGGGCTTTCATGGTTACCTAAGCCAATCATCAGTAGACTTTATTTAATACCTTTAAATAGGTGAGCTATGATATCGGATGTCCACGAGTTCCCTAGCATGCGGTAGCGCTGTGAATTTGATACGCCACTTGTATATTCATCGGGTATAGTTTGCAATCTCTCGCACTCTAATGGTGTTAGTTTTCTGTATGTAGTTTCTGACGTGTTAACTTTTGGCTCTCTATGACCGCCTCCCATCGTTGTGAGGGTTGGGGCTTTGCCGTCCGGATGATAAACACGCTTAGTTGATTGATTAGCTTTTAAATCTGCATCACCAACATGGCATAAACCGTTATCACTAAAAACTAATTGTCTGCGATGTTTCTCAAAGTATGATTTTAAATTTCCGCCTTTGAAATAATTAGCATCCAGACAATGGGACTTATCACGATCAACATAGCCATCAATCTCAAGTATGTCTTTTAGTTTTAAGTTTTTGTCTTTTGGTTGAGTTACATTAGGTATATTAGTCCAATATAAACGCACTCTGTTTTGTGCGCTTACTAAGCTAGAATTGATTTTAATAGGCTGAACACCTAAGTGTTCAGATATGACATCTTGGGACTGTTTAGACATGCGTACATTTTCTAATAAAAAATATTTAGGTTTTAACTGTTTTAGCATGTAAACATACACAAAAAATAGTTTACTCCTTGGATCATCAAAATTTAATTGCTTACCAGCAAAGCTAAATCCTTGGCATGGACTACCGCCTATTAATAGATCAATTTTAGGTAACTTAGTTTCGTCAAATTTAGTTACGTCCCCTAACTGTATAATGTTAGGATAGTTTTTATTTGCTATCTGAATAGCGTACTTGTCAATTTCTGAAGCATAATAGTTATTAACTTTTATACCCGCTTTTTCAAGTGCAATATTTCCGCACGCTAGCCCATCGAACAAAGATAATACGTTGATTCCGTTTTTCATTTTATGCAACCTCTAATAGTGAAATTAAGTTTTTGTTTACTTTTGCCATTTTTTCGCCATGTTGTGGATATGCTATAGTTTTAACATCTTTGTCCCAACATTTACGGCACGACCCACATTGTGCCTTGTTCTCGTATGCCTTGCATAAGGTCATTGAATTAGTCATATAAGTAGAATCAAAAATAATGGTGCTAGTGTATTCGCCAGCTATTATTCCGCCTTGTATGGAGTCGCTGGACAATCTCACGACTACATTAGGCAAAGCGTTCATTAAATCAATTACAGCTTGAAATTTTGGGAACTTATGCTGGCGAGTTGGCAACCAATGTTCAGTCGCTGGTGTTAGCTTCATAACCTCTAAAATTTTATTAGCTAGTCTAATGTCGTACATATCGCCAGAATCGAACCACCTAAAATACTTGTCATTAAGATTAATAGATTCGACCATATCAGCTACCCAATCATCACGCTTCCAATCTTTTTGGTTGTGTATTCTTGGGGCTTTCACGCTATCAAATCTAATATAGTTACCGGTTGTCGCATAGCAACCCTTGCAAGCGTCTACTAACTCACCGTTTTCATCCTTAGAAGCTGGACAAGTTGCAAGCGCTGGCAATGACCACGAACGGCAAGGCATTTTTGATGCCTTAGAAAATGCCGGTTTATTATTATAGTCTTTTTGTTTTTTCATGTTTGTTACCTCTTTTAGTTATTTATTAATCTGATTATAACTACAATTGTAGACAATGCAAATATATATAAAAATCGCTGCGACAGGTCCGGGGTGGTATTCACAAAACTAATAAATTCTAGGAGTTGTATTCATCAAACATTATAAGGCCTCATTTATCAACTTTAAGCATGCAACCAATACAATTGTGTACATAAATATAAACCTCCTAAAATTGCTATTAAATTGCGCAGAAATGCATACAACTGATTAAAGTTGTTTATTTAATCAAGTAATTCTTTGCTGTTATTACTTAGCGACATACATCGGATATATAATATTTATCAATAACTTATATTTATGAATATAATATAATCATAGCTTCAATGAATGTAGATGTTGCCGGTTGGAATAACCACCTTCATATATATACCCTTGCAAATAAACCAAAGCCCGTTAAAAAGTTTCCATGTAAAATTCCATGTAAATTTCCATGTAAAATTCCATGCAGGCCCCACCCCCAAAGATTTGCTAGCTAGTAACTGTGGATAGTCCACCCCAAACACCCGACAGGAAATTAACCAAAGTGCTTTACCTTGGTACATTAACCTAAATAAGTTAGTTTTTTGTTGAACTAAATGCTAAATAAATTGTCTAAGTAGTTACTTAATACTTAATAACAACAAAACTATAAATAAAATTTAATTAAAATTAGGTTATTAAAATATTACTTAAAACTTTTAAGGATATTACCTAGGGTAATGTTTTTATCGTTATTTCGTTTAATATATGGTATAATCGGGCTAATGGCTTTAACTAAAAAACAATGGGATTCTTTACAAATGCCACAGGTGCAACCTGATGACGCTATTACTACGCACCATTTAAGAAATTTGTTATTTGGTGGGTTGTTAAAAAACGATGATGGTTCAATTAGTACAGTATCAACTATTCAAGTTAATGGGTTACCAGAACAACAATCTGGAACTCCTACGTTAATACCTACTATTTGGGATGGTAAAAGATTATCTCCAGAAGATGCTTCTCGTAGGGCTTATTTAGAACAAAAGTTTAGTGGAGTTCAATATCCAACTGCTGAAACACACCAAGCATTAAGAGAAAAAGATATTACGTTACATCAAAATTTTGGACAAGATTTAGAAACTGCTTCTAACCCACAATACAATAAAGAAAAAGAAGCGTTAATACAATTATTAAAAAATCAACAAAGTACACGCTAATGAATTTACAAAACCAAGGTCTTTTAAGTCAAGCACAACCTCTTGTACAACCTCCTGTACAACCAATGCAAGCTTCTGTACAATCCCCTGTACAAGCCCCCGGTTTATTAAAACAAGATCCTAATGAAGAAA
>Ga0209335_10004877_pt1 | contig 12568 bp, 14 predicted proteins | sample COG_09_FD_184753 | JGI IMG/M metagenome (GOLD analysis project Ga0209335, IMG submission 184753) | Pelagic Microbial community sample from North Sea - COGITO 998_met_09 (SPAdes) (version 2) | ecosystem: Environmental > Aquatic > Marine > Neritic zone/Coastal water | place: Helgoland, sampling...
TCAGCGACAAGACTACCGCTGTGGAGGTTGTGGTGTGCTGCCTGTATCGAAGTTGTCCCAAGACAAGCATGCAGCCACGCACGTCAAACATACTGCTCTCCTCTTTCACTCCAGTGAGGCAGCGCCTATGAGTAGGGTGCCGCACTTCTATGTGCAGTCCATGACCTCTTGGCTCTCGTGTTCGTCTACCTGCTCGTCCACCTCCTCCTCCTCAACCTTGGCAGCCCCCGTGCCGGCCCCACCCTGCCCGTCGTCGAGTGAAGCTGCCGAGGGGTGCGCAAGGACCATTTCGGCCAGAGCTTGGTCCTCCAACGCAAAGGCCTCAGTCACACAGCTCTTACCGAAGGCGTTCTGCGCCAACACGTTCACACCTGAAGCCCTCGTTAACACCAGTTTCGCGAGCTCGATGTGCTTATTTTGCAGCGCCCAGTGCAGAGGTGTGTTGCCTGAGGAGTTTGGAAGATTTTTTGCACCGCGGTCCAGCAGGGTTGCTGCAATGCTGACGAACCCGTTTGCTGCCGCATAGTGTAGCGCGGTGTTGAGCCCTGCGTTCTGATAGTCGACAGGAACCATACCTGCCTTGAGAATCGATTCCAAGTCTTCCAGCTCCTCATACCGAGCGCACTCAAGCATCTCATCGCCCAAAGTTTCGTCGGCGCAGGTCACCCGTTGCGCACCATCCGCCTTGGCCGCTGAGGCCGCCTTGGCCGCAGCTGCCACCATTTCGGGTGGCAGCGAGATCTCCCCTTGCGCACCACAAGGTGAGGTGGTCACCACCAACTTTTTTGCAAGCCACAGCCCCGACTCCTGTTTTTTTAACAGTATCTGCACGACCAGCGCGTCACCCGCCGCACCAGCCTTGGTCCAGTACTTGTCCGCCCCTTCATCAGCCTCTGGAACAGCCCTGCGAACGAATCAAGCATTACACCGATCAACCCTCATTCAGAAAATACCCTACAGCATGGACCAGACGTTTGTTCCATGGAAAGGCTTACCTTGCCAGCGTGGTCTGAATGCCGGTGCGCGTGCGAATGATCACGCGGGCCGCTGCGGGAATGCTCTGCGCATCGCCTGGAATCGGAAACTGCTGCTGCTTGCCTAGCGACACAGGAAAGGGTCAGTACCGGCTGGGAGAGAGTAGGATTCAGTTGTTGCTGGATCGCATGGATCAACCGAGAACAGCAGGCTGCGAGGCGCAGCGGTATGATGCGGCCGATAAGGGCAGTGCTGGGTGTCTACCCGCCTCTCCGCGAGCGGCGAACTCCCAAAGAACACTCTTACCATCCTCTGCAAAGAAGGTGCATTGCAGGTCCACTGCCATGATCAGGGGCAGCGGGTCGCTGCTGCCAGAAACGAGGCGCGCGTTACAGCTGCTGTCTTGATCTCAAGGAAGCGAGCGCCCGCGATCGCTTAGCTGCGCACATGCGTGTCAACTTGATTGAAAAGTCGCATTTTAGTGTGGTAGTTTTAGGTGAGGCGGCGTCACCTTGGACGACCGCAAGATCCCCGAGGAGGGCCGCAGCTTGAAAGGAGAAGGAACGGTCGCGGCGGAGGAGAGGCCTTTGAAAGGATGCGGCCTCTCCCGCTGGTAGTCGACAATGGCACAGGGTAAGAAATCCTGTTTGCTGTGTGCTGTATCCGGACCATGGTCCCTTGCTCGACCGCGCCAACTGGTCAGGCTGCACGACGGCCCAGCTAGGGGGAATGAGCGAGAGGGTAGAAAGAATGGCATCTCACATGCTGCGTTATTTATCGTCAAGTTTCCTTGCGGGGTATCCAGGTTCGTCAAGAGCGGTTTTGCTGGCGGAAACTTCCCCACAGCGATATTCCCCTCGATGATTGGCCGCCCTGTCCTGCGATACGAGGAGCGGGGGCAAACGAGCGAGATCAAAGACATAATGGTCCTATCCTGGCCACATGCAAATGAATCTGTTGGTGCGCTATTTGTGTGCGTGTTAGCATCCTCACTGTGTGCGTTAGTCTCATGCGCGGCACTACCCCTCAAATCAGGTTGGAGATGAGGCAAACGAGAACCGCGCAATGCTTGAGATCTCGTATCCAGTCGACAAAGGCATTGTCAAAAATTGGGACGATATGCAGCATCTCTGGGATTACACGCTCAAGAAATTGGAGGTGAGCGGCAGCCCCATGCCCAATACGGCGCATGCCCAGTACGGCGCGCCAGTGCCCCGACAACAAACTCCACTAATCACGGCAACAGAAAGCCATTCGAGAAGAGGGTTTAGCTCTGATACAGTGACGCTTCCGACTGGGTGACAAGGTAACGGACATGAAGGAGCGGCGGGTGCTGCTGACCGAGCCGCCGCTCAATCCAAAGAAGAATCGGGAGAAGCTTATGGAGGTTTGCTCCCATCTCAGCTTGTTTATTTTCGTTGAGATTGGGAATGCCGTGAGGCATCATGTCACGATATTCCAATGCAGGTTATGTTCGAGCGCTATGGCTTCGAGGGCGTAAATGTGTCAATCCAGGCAGTGCTCACACTGTACGCACAAGGTTTGCACACAGGTGTCGTGGTTGACGCGGGTGACGGCGTCACACACATCATTCCAGTGTGGGAGGGTTTTGCGATGCCACACCTCACTCGGCGAATTAATATGGCGGGCCGAAATATCACAGAGTGCTGCCCCGCGCTTTGGGTGCTTGGCATGCTAGCAGAGGGCAGCGCGTGAGAAGGATGCGCACGGGCCTCACCCTACTTCCATGTGACCAGGTACATGATCAAGCTTCTGCTCCAGCGCGGCTATGCCTTTAATCGCACGGCAGACTTCGACACCGTTCGTGAGATGAAAGAAAAGCTTGCGTATGTTGCAATTGATCCCAAAAGTGAGCAGCGGCTGGCCGAGGAAACGACTGTCGTCATGCGCTCGTACACACTTCCGGACGGTCGCACCATTAATGTTGGGCAAGAACGCTTTCAGTGCGCAGAGGCGCTCTTCTCACCGCACCTTGTGGACGTAGATGGCAACGGCGTTGCTAAGGAGCTGTTCAATTGTATTCAGGCGGCTGACATGGACCTCAGGAAAGACTTTTACAGCCACATCGTGCTCTCGGGGGGAACGACAATGCTGCCCGGTCTGCCCAGCCGACTTGAGAAAGAGGTACGGGCGCTACACACAGCGATGGTGCAGAAAGGCGGGGGTGAAGGGGATAGCGAAAAGTTCAAGATGCGCATTGAGGATCCGCCACGCCGCAAGCACATGGTATTCCTTGGTGGTGCAGTGCTGGCGGACATCATGAAGGACAAGGACGAGTTCTGGGCGCTCAGAACTGACTGGCTTGAAGGTGGTTATGACTACGCTGTAGAAAGGACGCAAAGTATGAAGGGAATGTAGGGAGGTGCGGCCTGGAGGACTTGCGGCCGCATCTGGGCGTTTCCCATTTCTGCAAAATCGAGGACATCTGGGCCAGCATGGATGAGTCTCGAGCTGACTTGGCCAGCGTTTTACAGTTCCTTTCACTCGATTTGTGGATAAAACATAGGGGCATGCATTGAGTCAGCTATCGATTTGCTCCCAAGACATTATATTACAAAGCATTTTCAGCGTGCTCTCACCAGTACACATGTGCGCGCTTGGGCCAGAAGCCTAACGCTGCGGACTTCCGCCGCTGGTGCCGTTGCGCATTGGGAGAGGAGCCAGTCGCGCGCGTGGCGGCGTCGGCGTGCTGCCGGAAGCTTGGGCTGCCAACGATGCCCCGTACCGTGCTTGCTGCTCGGGACTTGTGGGTGCGGAAGTCCCACCGTCCCGTAACGGCGCACTGTGACCCGGTGCGCGCGCGATTGCAGTCTCCAAGGCGTCCATGCGCGCTGAAAGCGACACAATCACAGGCTGTAGCGCCGAAATGATCGTCTCGGCGGTGTTGGTCGTCTCTGTAAGATGTTGCAGGGCACGCAGCGCCGCGTTGAGCTTGTCCTCAGCAGTTCCATCGAGCGCCGTGACCGCATTTGAGGCTCGTCGGGTCACATATTCGCGCAGCTCCAGTTTCACGAAGTCACGCCAGTTGGTGCGAGACATGTGCACGCCTTCTGGTAGGATCACAAATCCGCGCTCGACGATTGCCCTCTGGAATATCTCTTCTGTGACCACGACCGGCGGGCTGATTCCCTCAATGCGGATCAGACCGACGCGTAGCTCTATGTACGACACTCGCTCAGACATATCGTCGTCAAGCAGGTCGAAGATCTCGTCGACCTTTCGCAGGCGGCGCTCTTCCGTGTCAACGAGCATCAGGTATTCGAGCAGTCCGGCGAACGGGCTCGCCACTTTAGCGTTCAGTTGTTGCATCACTTGCAGCTCTTCAGCCTTCGTGGCAATTGCAGCGCCCGCAAACTCTTCCAGCAGCACCGCCATGACGATATTAATTAGGATGAAGGCGACAATGAGCTGAAATGTAACCACGTAAAATGTGACCAAGCTCATGATAACGGGGCCCTGATCGTAGGTGATATCCCATAGGCCACGCGTGATGCCAGCCGAGTCGTCAAAAGTCATTATTTGGAAGCATGTGTACATTGCCAAACCTGCAAGTTGTCGCGCGTCGGGTTTAGTGTCGGGTTCGGAGACAGCGCACAGCACGCGGGTGTCCAGGTAGCGCTAACCAAAGTGCGCGAAGTTTTCTGGGTCGGTGTCGGCAAAAAACTGGACGCCGAGGATGGCGTAGATCATGGTGAAGAGGAGGACCTGTCGGGATGAGCGGCCCTCAGGCAGATGGGTATCGACTCACAGCTATAACTCACAGGTCTCTGCTTTCGTGCTGTTGAGGTAGCTAACAACAAAAGGGAGAAGATGCGGGAACAGAGAGGGTTGAAACCAAGAAAAAGGCGTTGGTGACAGCCGGAAGGGAAGACTGAATGGCCATGAGAATCTTTCCCAGAGATTTGAGCTTGCGGAACAGCCGGAACACACGAAGCGCCCGGATAAGGCGGAGGATGTTTACACCCTCAAAAGCGGGATGGAAGAAAGACACCAATGAGAAGGTGACGACGATGGAATCGAACCAGTTCCACCCGTCTGTGATGAAATCCTGTGCGAGAGTACGTAGCTCAGCGTGTGTTTGAGTAGTCTGGAGTGGTACACTCCGGGCCTCAACCGCGATCATGGCAAGAAGCGAGGAAGCTTTCAAAATGCTAAGAGGGTGTACAGAACCTTCACTAGATTTGCATAGAGGTTGATGGCGAGCTCGAACGCAAAAAGCCACGTAAAAATATCGTCAATAACTTTGAAAATCATTACGATTTCTGTGTCCTCCTGGACAACGCGGCGGCACCTCAAAACTTCGCAGCACGAGCGCAGGTCAACGTTCCCCCCACAACAATGGAACGGGCAGAACTTCATTGATCGGACTTTGTTGAGTATGGAAGGAACCTCTTTGGCGGGATTTGGGCGCATCTGCGCTTCGACGGCATTGACGACGAAATTCGCAAAAATGAGGAACGCCATTGAAATCTGTGCGTGTAAAAGAGATGAGGGGACAAGAAGTTGATCGGTATCCATTCAGGCGGGTCAGTATGACCACAACTGTGCGCAACAAGGCCTAAGCAATAGGATGTCCCAACTGAGGAGGGCGGCAAGCCTGGAACCACTGCGAGATGAAGATTGCGCGGCAGAATTCGCGAGACCGCTCGAATTTCGTAGGGTCTCGCGGTTTCATCGTCAGTAATGCGCTCTTGATGGCCCGAATCCACAGCTATCGTACGAACAGATCGTTGCATCAGATCCCGGAACAACAACAAGTTAATCAGGAGTGCGCCGGGACAACGCAGAATCTGTTTGTTCCCACATTCCTGTACTGGTCGTTCACTTCTACGCTCAGACTCGACTCAGAACAAGGCCGCCGGGAAGGGAAAATGGGCAGCCGTACGTCAGCATCTTTCGACGACTCTGCTCGGAAGTGGTAAACGATTCCCGCCCGTTCGCTGCGAACGTACTCAGCATCAGCGCCGCTGCGAGGCTGCGGGGGCCTGCGAGGAAGCGCCGACTGAACCTGTCGGCACTCGTGTGGACATTGAAGTGCCCGTCGTCGCCTTCACCCGAGCCATTAGGTGTCACGCTAGCGTCGTTGGTCTCCGAATCCTCTCTGGAGCGAACCACCTGCCGGGTGGTGCAGGTGCCGCCTGTGAGTACATTGCGGATTGGGCAATGAAGCGCCCCGTGCCGCTCGCGCAGCGGGGAAGGCATGTACAGACCGATGAAATTGCGTCGAGGGGGATGGAGTCGATCATTTTAGCTGAGGCTGGCTTGTCGCCATTACTCTCAACCCATTTGTCAGCAGGGCTCGCTGGTCCAAAGCTCAGGGTGGTCGACTGGAGGTACAGGATCCTGCCATGCACGTCGATTCAGTCATGGCAAAATTGGGAGGGCCGCACGTGTATACCCATGTGCATATGCATCAATTCGCTCGCTTGATGCGCAGACGTGCAGCGCAATGTGGCTTTGCCGGACTTGGCCCTTATTCGAAGTTCGGGGCCCTCTGCTGCTTCCCTAGGAACTGACACCCAGCAACCCCCGAAAGCAGCACACAGATCGCGTCTTTGGACGTGAATAGGGGCGAGGTTCTTGGAACATCTCACGGGTAACAAGGAGCTCGTAAGCCGTAAAAGGGGTGACGGAAGCAGACCTCTCATTCCAAGTGCTGCCCTTCTGGCCACCGCGCTTGAAAACGCGACCCTGCCGCAGATACTCGTCTTCGACCCGACCTGAACCAGTCCGAATCGAGAGGACGCGTTTCATAGAAACACCTACGGAGATCATCGCAACAGGCCTTGCGCCTCCGCCGACGCGTCCCCAAAGTCCGGGGGCACCAAGGCTAGTAGGACCGGTCCTCCTCTCCCGAGGTGCGAGATGGTCGTGTCCGCTTAGGCCATTTGTGTTGTAAATCCCTGAAGCTTCGTATTGGCGTCACCAAGTGACATGGTCGTGGTGGCCGGTGGCGGGGGTCGCGCTCAATTATGGTGGGGAAGCCTCGCGGCCTTACTTATGCTGCTCTGCTACACCATTGCTCCGTCGCGGCTGGCTCCTTCCGTTCTCCTCGACAGCGAGACGCCGCAGGACCATTCCGGACTGCTAGGACAGCTGAGCCGCGTTGCACTGGAACTCTGGGACGGGACTATGGCAGACGCCTCGGGAAAATCTCCGAAGTCCCCAAGCTTGCAGCAAGCTGATGCCGGTATGAGGTCATCTGCAGCCGCAAGTGCCCGGAGGCTAGGCGAAGGAGCGCCGGACCGTGGGGGTGCGAAGAAGCCTGGCCGGTTTCATGTACGCGACTTCCACCAGTACAGGAATACAGAGCACTTTTGGTCGCGGCGCTTCGACAAGACCAATCCGGATTTGCAAAATCGATCTCCTGCCGTGGATGTCCGGCCCGAGAGGACCCATCCAGCTGGGATCGATTTCCTGCGACGAGCCGGGCTTAACGTTGGGGACAGCAAGTCTAGCTGGGGCATTGCCGACCGCGCCGTGCCCGCGGATCGCGAAGGGGTTTTCCAGCTCGGTCTTCGGGCGCAATCGAGCCAAAGCGGGCTTCAGGGCAACAGCTGGCTTCGCCTGCCTCAGTGGCACTCCCGCGCTGTGGCATCCCCGGCAGCCCGGCGTGATGCTCGACACCACTCCCGCAGCCTTCCTGGTGTTGCCACCGATAGCTGGCCGTGGGCGAGTGCGAAAAGAAGCAGCACGAGTCTTGATGCCGATGGGCATCGTCGACTCGGGCAGCGCCGTCTTCAGCGCGATCTGGCAAGACCCTGGCTGTCGGGGGCGGAGACGCATCCAGTGCGAATCGGGGACGGGGTGCGGCGACTGTACCGGCGTGCAGCATTAGCAGAAGCAGCCAAGGCCAAAGCTGATGTGGGAGCGAGGCGAGTAGCACGACAGCTCATCACCCTTGAAGACAAAGTTGCGGCGCTACGGGCGGTGGAGGCCGCACGCGCGGGAAGAGTCTCAAGAGGGGGTAGGGGTATGCTTTCCGGGCAGGGCGCCGGCGCGGCTGCGAATTCTGGTCCGGGCGCTGGTGCGGCTGCGCAGGGGCAGAGGGCGTATCTCGGGCACTTAAACAAGCAAGATGCAGCGAAAGTTGGCGCGGTGGGAGCTGGCGGGGCCACGCTAATTGTTGAAGCAGCTGACAATGGAGTCTTCCCGCTGGGACCTGCGCGGTTTGTGGTGCGCGTAAGCCCTTTTCGATAGCGCTGCACCGCAAGTGTTTGATTGCGCATGTCGCGGTGGACGCACTGACACAATGAGAGTACAGGTCACCACTGCGGGCGGTGGGCGAGGCGTCTTTCCGTACGAAAGCGTCATACGGGGTGGAGTCAATCAAGTCGGGCTCAAGTGCGTACGCTTAAGGCCCGTGCGAGGACATGACCGCTGATGCTGTGGCGTTGTATTTCGGTGTGCCTGCACTATGGGCTTTGCTATTTATTGATTGCTTGGTGCTGGGAGGTCAGGTTTACAGCTCCGGTGACAGGCTCCTTTCCGCTTGATGCTACGACGGTTTTCCCGCTACCGCACGGGCAGGCGGCGCGCTTTCCCGTTCTGGCACGTGCTGAGGGTGGCGTCACACTACGAGTGCTGGCTCCAAACGACGGATTGTTTCCCGCTGGGGGTGGTACAGTGCAGGTGGAGGACGCTGTGGGGGTAGTGGCGACCTTCCGCTACGGTTCAGCCCACGCGGCGGAGGACAACGAGGGCGGAGGTGGGGGGCTTCTTCTCACCGCGATTGCCGGAGAGTCCTTTCCACATGATGCGTCTTTTGTTGGGCCCGGGGACCCTACAGTAGGTAGCGATGACGGGGACGCGTGGGCAGAGGAGAGCGGGGTGGGGGTTCCGGTCACATGGGAAGCGGCTGACCGCACTCGCCTTAAAGCGACGGCCTACAGCGACGGATCTTTTCTTCCGGGCCCGGCTTCGCTCCTGCTTAAGCTCAAGAGCGGAGGTTTGTGTTGGCCAAAGTGCGACATGCTCTGCTGCCTCTGTGCGTATTGCTGCTTACTGGTGCTCTGGCGCGCAGGTGTCCTCAAGTGGGACTACGCCTCGGCATCTGTCAGCGCGGAGAATCGCCTAGGCTCTCCTCCGGGGATGGTCTTTGTAGCCAAGCAGGGCTCGCCCTTTCCTCGCGGCGTCATCGCCATCCGCGCAGTAAAACCGGGAGAGCCGTACCCCGTCGCGGCCGTATCGCTTGCGGGGCATTCCATGAAGCTACTTGCCTCGCCATCGGCGTTTGCTCGTGGAGGTGGACTCGTGACCGTTCTTCTTCAGGGCGGCACCAAGCTCGCATTTCGGTATGTTGGGGCGGAGCCTGCAGGATCTGGGGGCCAAGGGGGGTCAGTGCGCTTGACAGCGGCCCCAGGGGTCAGTTTTCCTGCGGATGCCATGTTTGCTGGATTGGGCGCAGCCACCGAGGACAAGGCTTCCGGGGACGGCAAGGATGCGGCAGCACAAGCTAGGGATGCTCACGGGGCGTGTGCTGTGGCGGAGAAGTACCGCGGAAGAACTGGGGCAGGCACAGTGACGGTGAGCTACATCACATCGCAGGGCGCGCCGACGCCATACCAGGCAGGGCACGCGTGCACGGGCGCGCGGCTGTACGTCGATGATGACACGACGTTGCAGGAGGTACCGTCAGCGCTGCAGGGCCAGACATTGATTCGCACCGCGAATGCAGACTCCGTGCTCACGTCGGCTGGAGACGCATTTTCGTTCTCGCTGGCAGCGCCCGCGACGCTCTACTTGCTCTGGGACCTCTTCGGCATGGCGGGCGGCGGCACTGCGGCGGCCCCAGGAATGGGTGTGCTCCCGCGCTGGGTGAGCGAGGCGTTTGTCGACACTGGGCTGCAGGTTGCGACATCCGAAGGGCCGCGAGGGGTGCTAGTGAGTGTTGCGGCGAGGCGCGGCATCGTGCACCTTGGGGGCTGCGACGCGGAGCCATCTTGGGGCGCAGCGCACAACTATGCTGTTGTTGTCGCTCCAGCGGGCAGTTCGTTGGCGTGGGCGCGCCCTAAAGGTGGCGTGGGTGATGTGGCAGTGCTTGGGGCTGGTGCATCCGACGGACTTGGTGGTGGTGCACGCGTGGTGTGGGAGGGTCCGCGGCGGACGAGCATACGGGTGGCGCTGAGCGCGGGAGTGGAGTTCCCCGGAGGTCCAGCAGCGGTAGTGGTGGAGCGCTCTGACGGCGGGGAGTCAGTGCTGCAGTACGCAACGGCCCGGCGAGTAGTGGCAGACTTCCAGGGGCCGGGAGGCTGGCTGCTAACGCTGCCGTGCTGCACTGAGGTGTTCCCGAGTGGGGCTCGGAGCGCCAAGCCGGCGGGCGAACGCGTGGTACGGGTGGGTCCGGGCGGGGAGTGGGTGCAAGTGGAGGGCGCTTTGAGCGCAGTGCCTCCAGGCGCGGGACTTGCGCGCTGGTGGGGCCAGAAAGGGCCCGCCTCCGGGGGCGTCGTGCCCTATGCCAGTGTGGAGGCCGTGCCTGGCACGGCGGGCGAGGTACGGCTGCGTGCACGTGCGGGCGCGCGGTTCCCTGCCAACGCCCTATTCGTGAGCCCGCTGCGCAACGCGGGCTGGGGCCCGCCAGGAGGTTGGGGCGCTCGGCGTGACCTCGAGCAGACAGCCGGCGGCAACCGGGATTCGCTGGTGGTGACTGAGGCGCGTGTGGAGGGAGGCGGCGCGGTCAAGGTTGGAGTCGCGGAGGAAGGAGCGCGCGCGTACGCGGACTCAGACGCAGTGTTTGGGCCGCTTCCTGCTGGCGCTGCGGGGCTTGTGCTCGTGTCGCCACCAATCACGCGCCTCGGCCGCACAAAGCCGCTGTCATTTCACGTCTCAGAGCCGTGCTGGGTGTATGTTCTTCGCCCGCGAACGGCAACAGGGGGACACCGCGGGGGAGAGACGCTGCCAGAGTGGCTTGCACAAGACTTCACGCTCGAGCGCGGGTGGCTGATGCGCGTGGAGCGAGATTCGGGGGGCGACGGAGCCGTTCCGCTGGACGTCTTCAAGAGCCGCGCGCCGCTGGCGGGCGACGTGCATCTCGGGCCCGATGAGGTGCCCGGCGGCGGCGGCGGCTACCTCGTGCTACTACGCCCACTGCCGTGGGCTTCCACTTCCCCACCAGCCACCAAGGATCGCGAGAACGATGGAGCCCTCGAGATCCAAGGTGGCCAGGGGAGTACTGCCGCCCCGCCTCCAAGTGAGCACCGCAACGCGGGAATGCAGGTGAGGGAGACGGGGTTGCGCGGGCGAGGTGGACGGGTACTGGCTTCACTGGAAGCGAACGCAGAGGCCCTGGGACAAACGTGCGGGACCCGCACAGAGGCTGCGCGGTGTGTCGATGCAGTGGAGCAATGTCTCGCACCGGTACTGGGCGCCGCGGAATCTGGAGCCGAGTGGGCCTCGGCCGGGCGCAGCCATGCTGAGCACGCGGCTGCTTGCAAGTGCCTAGAGCCCCCAGGCTCCTCGCTTGCCTTGTGTGCGCCGCGCTGCAGCGCAGTGGTGCGTGGCGCTTTCGAAGCGGATGCACTGCGCAGCACGGGAAAGGGGCTCCTGTGCTAGTGCATTTGTGCAGGTCAACACTAAATTTATATAGACGCGTGATTGCGGCCCGAGCTGCGATCTCAACCGAGTGAAAATCACTCGAGTGAAAATCACTCTTTGTGGTCACAATGCCTACAGTGCCTGCTTACTTGCTGTCTGGCACCCAGTTTACGGCGTTGGAGATCTTGCTGAAAAATCCCCCCATCATCTCTGTAGCTGCATTCGGCGGCGATGCCACCTTAATTTCCTCGTCAGCGAAGTCCTTCATGAGGTAACCGTATTCAATCTCGCAGTTCTTGAGATCCTGCCACTTGCCCACTTTTTTGCCTTCAGACGTGATGACGCTCCGGCTGATCACTTTCTGGTTCGCACGGAATGCACCCTGCAGGATCGCGTCGGCGGAGTCGAAAATAGCCTTGTTGATCACCTGGCTGGACGGGCAACTCATGCTTCCCACGGGATACCACCCCCCTGCAATAACGCCTTCTTCCTGGTCACGGTCCTCCCCACCCTTGAGCCGCACATACACGTTGAATTCAGGTGCCCCGCTCTCCTTCAGAGCGTCGTAACGCGCCGCCGCGTCTTTCCGATCACCGGCGAGCTTACTCTTCTGCGGGCCCTGGTTGATGGGAGCTTTGCCAAAGCCGCCACCCCCATTGCCGGCCATGCGGAGCCCGACCGTGGCCGAATGGACACGACCAGAGGCAGGAATAAGCTGGACGCTGCCCATTGGTACGAACGCTGAGGCCATCGGAGCGAGCGACGCGGCGCAGAGAGCAGCAAGGGTCGTCCTCATGGTGGTAGGTCTCTTCTCTTGCTTAAGCCTGAAAACAGCCTGCGCCGCAAATTGACGCTTTGTTGACTTTTGACAGTATTTGAAGAGGCGCTGTGATGCAGGAGTATCAAGCGTCGAAGCTCGCCGTGTTGGCCGGATTGGCGGGGCTCCTTGCCTGCCTGGCCCTCCTTTCCTCCGATACGCCGCAGCCGGGGGCCGAGCCTGTCGCGCTGGAGTACAAGCCGCCATGGGAGCAACCTCCCC
>Ga0209335_10004878_pt1 | contig 12568 bp, 20 predicted proteins | sample COG_09_FD_184753 | JGI IMG/M metagenome (GOLD analysis project Ga0209335, IMG submission 184753) | Pelagic Microbial community sample from North Sea - COGITO 998_met_09 (SPAdes) (version 2) | ecosystem: Environmental > Aquatic > Marine > Neritic zone/Coastal water | place: Helgoland, sampling...
CCTGCCCAACGGAAAAACGCCGCAAGCTACTCACTCGTCCGTAAGGCGGTTCTCAAGCGAAACCTGGGACGGTGACACTGATGCTCAGTTGGCTCGGCCGTACCCTCTACTAAGTAGTGACTCCAATGCATCTGCCCGAGCATCCTCGTCGAGTGATTTTGGCCGAACGCCCATCGAACGGACCTCGGCGAGACTCCCGGCGAAGTGCAGACAGCTGCTGCGGATTACACTCGTGCAAGAGATGGGGATGCCTTGCGCGAATACAGCTCTACCAGTACCGGGTACTTGACACAATCTCTTGAACGTGACGATGAGAGAACTTGCACGCCTGAATGATGCGCGCATGTTCTCCGTGTCTTGTAACAAGACTCTTGTTTGCGGTGCGGTTTCCGCTGCGCTTCGGGGGCCCGCCTCTGTACCCGTTTTTTCTTTCTCGAGGGTTTGAGTTGAAGTTCAACTACTGCGTTGGAACTGGAACTGGAACTGGTGGGGAGCGCAGCTTGGTAGGGCAGGGGCGTTGAGTGAGGAGACGCAAGCTCCAGCCGGCGGGTTCAAACGGTGGTGCATATTTGTGGTCGCCCATGTCGGCGTTTGACAACTTCTTGGGCAGCGTGATCCCATTCCATGAGCAGTGGAAGGCCCGAATCGAACCTTGCGCATCTCCCTTCCCCGAGGTCTGCTCGACCTCTGCTATTATGGCGCGCAGCACTAAGTAGTCATTCTGTCTGACAGAGCATTCTGAGCGGTGTGCCGATTTCCGTGCAGGATGACACTGGGCCGTGTTATAAGATGCCTGCGGGAGTGCGGCACCTCTCGGATCGCGATTGGCACTCGACCCTGCAGCTCTTGGTCTTCTACGCGTACATTCAGATCATCGTCATAATTGTTGCGGTTATTTGGGATGTCTCCAAGGACACGGTGAGTTTCTGTCTCTGCGTCCTCGCCAAGAGTCCAGCCTGGGCCCGAGCACGTGGTGACCAATGGTTGTTGATCGTCTTGACCGGCAGGTGATGAAAATGTTGAGGATAACGAAGCGGGAGCTGAAGATCGAAAATGCGATTTTCAATCTGATTGTGGTCCTGTCCCCAGCGTATGGCAGTGTCTGCATGAAAAGGGCACCACGCGAACATGAAACTACTGCAGCTGTTGTGCCGCTCATTCATTTTCGCATGCGGCAGGACTCGCTTGACGTGTTTCTATCGATTTCCACGTGTGTAACCTTTATCGTGCGTGCGTATGGAGTTGCGGACAAGACCACGGTATTTGATGTGTCGATCGTCAATGTGATAGATATCACAGGCGCTTGCTATTTCAGCTTGGTGTACATGTACCAGTGGGTGCAGGTTTAACCCCAGTTGAATAATCATGTTCACTGCTTGTACATATAAACGGCGCTGCAAGCTGAATGATATGTTCTGCCGCAGACGGAATCGTTCAAATTCAAGTATGTGACGTCATCGATTCCGATGCTTAATCTACTGACAATTACCTCGGCCTTGTCGGTACAGTCACAGGCTGACGGGTGGCTACCGTTCACATTTCTGCGCAGCATATGCATGACCGCAGCTCTTCACCGCCTCATGCGAATCACTGACCTCCCAGAGTTATACGAGCAGCTCTTTCTCTCAGCGTCGGACTTCTTCTCGATGGTGTTTTCCTTCGGGGGTATCATCTACATCCTTGAAAATCTCGGAAACCCTGCAGGATGGTCCGATAGCGGTGAGAATTTCACCTTTCTTCGCGCTATCTGGTTTGTAATGGTAACCGTCTCGACCGTTGGCTATGGCGATATATACCCGGTTTCCATTTTCGGTCAAATCGCGGGAATGCTCTTTATCGTGCTTGGCGTCGTCTTCTTCGGATCACGAACGCAGCGTATCGCTTCGCTGCTCAACGACGCCGCTGCAGGACTGGGGCGCTTTTCCGGGGGACGTCACCGCCGGCACATCATTCTGTCAGGCGAGGTGAACGAGGTCAACTTTCACGACTTTGCATACGAATTTTACCATCCAGAGCACATGCACTCGACGAAGAGCAAGGTCGCGCTCTGTGTGCTTTCGAAGAACATGATCGATCCTGAGGCAGCTTACGTCGACGACTACGTACAGAGCCAGGTTCAGTTTCTGGTCGGTTCGCTTCCACGCGACCTCGATCGCGTCAAAATCAAGGACGCTGCGGCCTGCTTCTTTCTTGCGGATGATCACGCTGCAGACCTTTCCGTTCAAACTGATCGTGAGATGCTCTTGCGCGCGCTGAAAGCGAAACGGCGCGCTAAGAAACTTGTGCGTATGGACCTACCTACCTACGTTGGTGTTCTCCATCCTGACTCACTTCAATCAGCGGTCGGGATGACGGCTCTCTGCGTCTCGAGCCTGAAAACTGGGCTGCTCGCCAAGTCTGCAGCCTGTCCCGGAGTCATCCCACTGCTCGCAAACCTTTTGATGTGTGTAGACCAAAAGACCAAGGAGGATGCTCGCGTGCAAGCTGGTGGCCTACTCAACGACGAATATATCATTGGGCTCGATTGCGAGGTGTACAAAGTGAAATTGCCGACTACTGCCTGCAACGGCAGAAAGTACGGTGATCTAGCTGCACTGCTCTTCGAGCATGGGATGACGCATCCCAAGAACGAGCTTGAAACCTCAACAATGATTCTCCTCGGACTTGGGTACAATGACTCTAAAGGCAGCGGCGACGGCACCGAGCCAGCAGAGCGTATACTTATCTACCCGCCCTACGATGAAATCATCAAGGAGGAGGCATACGGCTACTTTATCGCGTCCGAAGTGCCAACGGAACGTACGTTGAAGGCCATATTCGGGGAAAATTCTGCCGAACACAAACAACACGTATCGTTCAAGGATTCCCAGAAGAAGACGCGGGCCGCCGATGCCTCAACGCATGACTCTTCTCAGCAGCAGCAAGGCACTGGCGGGCAAGCGGATAAGGGCCATAATATTTCGAAGTCGAGCATGGACCAGAGCGATGTGAATCACGCGAATCAGTGGCGCACAAAGTTGAGACAAATGCTCAATCCGCTCCCTGATAAACTCATGCCCACCTGGGACAAGGCAACAAGCGGAAGATCCGGGATGGACCCGCACACTGTCCAGTTTGGCCATCGCGTGAAACTCCGGGACCACATTGTTGTATGCGGCCTCCCGATATCGGCATGCGCCCACTCTCAAAGCCCCCAACTCCAAGTTGTGCACCGCATACTTGAGCAGTGAGGCTCAAGTATGCGGTTCACGGGCAGGTGGATGACTTCGTGAATGCGCTGTGGACACAGCAGAGCGAAGATCGGGAGCGGCAGGTCTTGTTTCTCTGGGATGGGGAGATCACTGACGACCAGCTGTCCTATATGAAAGACAAGGAAGGCGTGTGGCTCCTAAAGGTCACCCTCAACATTTGAATTTACTGTGAAATCTTCTGTAGTAACTTTCGCGCGCCGCTGGCATGCCACTATCAATAACGCGCAGTCGGAAGCAGGTCCCTCCGTTGGATCCTGAGTCGCTGAAGAAGGCCAACGTCGAGGAGTGCTACACAGTATTAGTCCTTACTGAGCGCCGCGGGCGCGAGTGGAACGAGCCAGGTATCATCGATTCGGGCGTAGTCTTTGCTCACCGCTTCCTGTCGACACTTGACGATCGCCCGGGGGGGCAATCCGAGGACCAGCGTGCCGTTTTGCGGTCGCTCGTAGCCAAGGGGCGTGTCGTGTGCGAAATCAACGAGAATGCAAACATCGACCTGATGGAGCAGGATCTGGAGGATGCAGCACACCTCGACGACAAGACGCCATTCCTGCGCCCCATGTACGCGGCTGGCAGCATCTACTCCTCGTCAATCGTGTCTGCATTGATGGTGCAGGCGTTTTACAACCCGGATATTCTTCCGCTCTTTGGAACGCTCATTTCAAGTAAGATTTCGAACACAGCGGTCAAAGTCAATGCGACACCGGGGAGTCCCGACGGACATGAACGCCGGGTGGTGCTTGAGCAGATCAAAGTACCGCCTCAGTACTGTGACCACGAGTATCGTGAGCTTTTCCACGGGTTGACAAACCTAGGAGAAGGTTCAAAACTTCCTCTCGGGCTGTACCGCCTCAACTGCCAGGTTCCGAACAAGGATTGGAAGAAGTTCTGGTACACTTACACGAACCCGGATCCGCGGACGATCTTGCGCAGCGACGACCTTCTGTTTGTACTCTCCGTGGCAACGAGCAAAGATCAGTATAAGTGCGGTGCCCGGCAGGGTCCTTCGAAAGGTCACGCTGTCGTAATGGAGTGCCCGACGTGTGGTTCCACACCCGGGGTACAACAATCCTAACCTGACAGGGCTGTCAGGGGAAAGGGGGATTGAAGGAGAAGAGATTTACTGTGAATTAAACTAAAGAGGTCTGCCTGTACACAAGCGAATGCTGGTATACGAGTAGCGATTAGGCAGTTGCTCTACGCCACGCCCGACAGTGCGAATCCTTGCATGGGGCCTCGTACTTGACTACCACACATCACAATTCCACCCGCATCTGCGCGAAGTATTGCCTGCTACTGTTTGCCAGCTTGTGCAGCTCGTGACTGCTGGGCCTGCTGCTGCAACGCGCCGAGTTTGTTCTTTTTCTCCTCCATGCGTGACTCGAGGTCGTTGACGTGGTTTTGCGTTCGCTTCCTGCCACATCCACAGCCGTTTCTGCTCAGTCCCACAAGCTCAAAATCTAGACAACGAGCTGAGGATGCACGGTGCAACATGCTAGTTGAACAAGACTATCACGGAAATTTTGCCCGGTGGAACATCAGAAGGCACGTAGGGTGTTGAGAACGCTACATTTCGTCTCCGATGTACTGCAGACGCTTTTCAACGTTGGAGCGCGCCTCGTCGAGATCCTGGGTGAGCAAGACGGGTCCAACAAGCTTGTAGACTGTCGAATCATCCTCGAGCATATTGAGCTCTTTGAGCACCATATCATTTTCGTTGTACTGACCCAGCAGCTTTGAGTACTGCTGCCCCATCTTCTGGTGGTCTGCTCAGACTTCGACTGTCAGCCGATCACAGTGGGTGCTAGCATTGCGACCACGCTGGCCTGGTTACGGCAACATAGTCTAAAGACAGGTGTGGGCCGCTATGTGAAATCTGGCCAGAACATTAAACAGAGCGCGAATGCAATCCCGAACTGTGAAACCACGGGCATCATTCTCGGGAGGACAAGCTCGCCCTTTTGCATAGTCTGAAATGCTTTGATTTCCTGCTCCATCTTCATTTGGACTGGAGTGGCCATATTCGACGATCCGCCTCAGCCTGCCAGTTCCAACATGCTGAGAACCACAACCTCGCCCAACGCAGATGCGAGCCCGTGCAGCTACCCACTGCATCACCAGTGCAAGACGCTGTCAAAGACTAAGAACGCGGATGAAATCCACACTTATCACGTCACAATCGCAACGTCACAATTGCACTCCAGGTTTCAAGTGAAGTAGTACCTTCTCAACCGATGATCGCCGGTGGCTCTCAGACAGCGACTCCCGCGAATTCTTGACTGAAACAAAAACGATACAAAGGCCCGCCTCAATTCGAGAGTATCGGCAAAGAGCCCGACATGTCCCAGTTCGCTCAGAGCTTGGCCGGATGACGCAAATCCATTATCGAGCAACTTTATCGAACGCGGGTGAACACCCGCCCAACCTAAGCTGTGAACGTCGCCGCCCCTTGCGACACGGTTGCGATTTAACACGTAACAGCTACCGACGGGCTGATGTCGCCTGCTTCCTTCTACCATGCTCGACAAAGCTCAGAAGCTTAATATGCAATCCCTATTGTTGCATCACACAAGCGCCCCCACTGAACCTCAACTCACATTTCACAACGTACCAGCTCCAAGCTGCATTTACTTGAGCAGAGGGCCTGCAAGGGTGTCGATTCGTCAGCCTCTCTTTTTTGGACGTGATTGGAAAGATCCACCTCCCAAACTAGTGGCAAGCGATAAGCGGCCGTGACCACAGCGTGGACGAAACGATCCTTACAACACACAGATCGAAAACGTCGTGTGAACACCACCACGAGCCCAAACGTAGATTCCAACACTCTGGTGCATGTTTCCCGGAACCACACTCGAAACAAGCGTGGGTGTGAATATATGAGCCGAGCTACACAAACCCTCGATGTCCACAGTGGAAACACCTTCTTTGAACAGATCCAGCAGTGAAAAGTGCTTCAGGACGCAGCTACGAAAGGTCGTGTCCGCTCTGGTGGGCAGCGCACCCGTGAACTGCCTGATGCACGCCACGCGGTTGCCGAGGTAGTCAAACTTGTCAACACAGTAGTCCATACGCTTCATGTTCTTGAAGATATTCGGCCAGGTGTAGACCGAAGCGCCGATCGGCGGCAGGTACCCGGGCTGCAGGAGCGGGGGGAGATGCAGATGTCAGCACCGAGGAGGTTCCTGCATGCGGTCCCGCAGCCCGGACAGTGCGGCATCTGGCCAGTGATAGCCGCACGTCTACTAGCCATAGCCGCACGTCTACTAGCCACGAGTCGCCTGGGCAGTCCTCCTGGAAAAACAACGCTGGCAGAACAAGCGCGTTGCCTCCCGAATGTATGCCCCTCGAGCTACGTGAAAATCTCATCCTCGTGCTATTACGCCCCGAAGGAACACAAGTTGGACCCGGCACAGAAAGCAATAACATGGCGATTGCATGTTCCTCCAGCCGGGCGGAGACACACCGGGGGCTTGGGGATGCCCACAAAGCCGAGGTACTGGTCGTCGCTGGTGTGGGCGGTGATGACCGAGCCCGAACCGACCTCCTGCAAAAGCTGGAACATGCTGTGGAACACGAGCTAAGATCAGAACCAGAACAAAAGATGCAGAGTCTTGACAGCAATGCGCGGATCTTATGCGCACTCCCGGCCGTCAAGCCCATCCAGGCAAGCCAGACCAGCAGCACATCGAAGCTTCATCAACACGCCAGAAATTCCCCCCAGAAACAGGGAAGTTGAACTCTCATCACAGCCAACAATGCTTTGAGAACATTTCCAACACATTGGATTTGTCCATGGCCCAGAACTGCGACCCTAGGCACACATGTGCAGAGGGACGGGTGGATCCAACCTGGGCGCTCGTCGACTCCTACTGCCCAAAATATGCGTCCAATTTTCAGTCTACCTTGTGGTTCGTACAGTAGAGTGAAAATTTGCCCGTCTTATACGCGACCATCACACCAAATTGAACAAGTGCTAGCAGGTTGACACAGGACTTGGCGGGATGGACCTGCTCGGCGCCGCCTACTCGGACAGTGAAGGGGATGATGACGCATCGACTACGCCGGAGCAAGGATCTAAAGGTGTGACTCACATTGCGAATAAAGTTTGAGATTTACACAAAGGGTTTCCCATCCTGATCTCCTCTCTTGAGCGTGATCTGCACCGCAGTCCGAAGCCAGATGTCTGTTCTTCCTGCACCAACGGGGAGCGCATCATCATCGCTTTCATCTTTACTTCCTCAGACAAAGAAGCCTCGGCGCGTCGTCCAGCCTCTGATCAAGCCGGCGGTTGCGGCAGCGGAAGACTCGGACGAGGAAGAAGAGAAGTTCCTGAACACTGCACCTGCCAACTCGAGCCTTCTTTCCTTCGTGAGTCCTCGTTACCGGAATCACCCCCAGGATCTGGAAATTATATTTATGTGTGCGGCATGGCTTGTATTGACGATGCCTTTGTCTCACGAAAGGGTATTCGTTTCTGCGCAGCTGCCGGCGCCCAAATCGCAGCCAAAGCCTCAGGAGCAGGCGACCGCATCGACGGTTTCGGGCAAGAAAATGTCGCATGCCCAGATGACGTATGACTCCAACCGAAGTTATCTGGATTGTGACAATGCGGCTTGGAGCAAGTGCTGAACGAAACGCATCTCGGGCGGCCTGAAATTCTCCCACGCCGAGCAGGTCGATGCTCTTCAACAGACAGCTGCAGTCCTCGCGCGAAGAGAGGGCCAAGAAAGATGCCGAGGCTGAGGAACGTATTGATCAAGAACAGAGTGGAGATGGGTCTGAGACGGCGGGGCACACGGGAGTCGGTGAGGCTGGACCGGCTTCAGCGGGGCAGGCGCCGCTTCCACCAGGTGTGCGAACGTTGCTTATTGTTGAGCCTTCCTGGTCCATTGTCCTGCACAAGCCGCGCTTCGGCTGCGTAGTCGGGTGCATGTTTCATACATATCGCAAGGGGGTCAATTGTGCGTCCCTGATGTTTTTGCAGGATGGGGCAAGCAGTGGGACGACGGAGCACAGGATTACTACTACTACAATCAGCAGACGGGGCAGACGCAGTGGGAGCCTCCAACAGGGCGTGTTGACGACGAGCTTCCCGAAGAGGTCAAGCGACAGCTTGAGGTTTGCTAGCCACCCTACTTCTGGACAGGAAGTGCGGCCGAAATGCACTTCCGGATTCGCGTCCTCCCGCTTCCCGGATTCCTCAGGCATGCCATCTGCTATCTGAGCACCCGCTTCCTCTGCGCACAGCGAGATGCACGGCGTGCAGCAGCACGAGGAGAAGCACCTGTGCTGGCGCTTGGGCAGGTTGCAAAGGCCATCGATGCTGGCAGCATGATGCAAGGTGAAAAGCATGTGGAATACGGAAGTGCCGCGGCTGCATACCACACGCCGATGCAGTATGCCCCAATCGAAGGCCCTTTGCATGCAGAGAGACAGAGCGAAGGTGTTTCAGTGTGCAGTAGCTTCTCATTCTCTGCATCCCGTTCGATCATTTCGAAAGCTCGGTGGGAATTAGCTTGCAAGGTCTGAGTACGTTGAGGACTGGCTTGCAGATCGCAGGCGCCAACGAAACTCGCGAAGCGCAAGCATCAGATTACCGACGTTCTGCATACGGTCAGTCTACTTTATTCGCTCAGAAATTGCGCCAAACAGTTGGGCATTGCGTTTGGACAGGGGGGTGGGGGTTAAGGGGCAACGCTGCTTAGCACACTGCTAGAATCTTGTCGACCCCCCCTCTGTTACCGAGCGCGGAGACGCCGAATCACTCGTCATCAAACTGATGTTTCGGTAGACGACTGATTGATGGTTGTACACAGGCCGCAGTGAACGAGCTCAAGTACCTTGACCATCAGGCCCAAGGCCGGCGGTCGCGCCAGGCGGTCAATCAACGATACGGTTGGTGAGGTCGAAGTTGGGTGCCCAGCAACTGAGGTTCGGTGGCGGCGGGCGTGCATTTGCAGTAAATCAGTGGCTAGAATGCGTTCGTTGACGCACGCTGCTTGAGAGGGCAATGGAAGGATGCCTTTCTTGAATGAGATTTGAGGTCGCAGGGAAGTGTATCTTCCTGGAGAGATAGGTCTTCATCAAGTAGGGTTCTTGACGGCGAACGTCTGCATTCTTTGCGTCCCACTGCATTTTTAGGGGGCACAAGGCCATAAGTCCAATCATGCATTGTGTCAATTCCATCACTCGCCAGTGCATCTACACACCTGGGCGACGGAGATAAACATGTTTGATCGCTGCACGCTGCAGAGCTCCAATCTTGCCGTACAATGCAAGAGGTACGAACACACATGCTGTGCGTTTACTCAAAAACGCAGCACTTCGCCATTTTCCCAACATCCAGCCCAGAGCTCTGCTGTTGTGCGCCCCATGCGCGCAGCCGACCAGCATCGCCGATCAGCGGCCAGCAACCAAGCCAGGGCCCCTGCTGCACAAGCCACAGAACCTGCGCAGCCGTTATCTCCAGCCAGCGATAAACGCCTAGTACCACGCGCCCAGAAACTCGCTATTCGCCAGCCAAGCTGCAAACACTGCCGCAGCTGCTGCAGCCCGCCCGCACAAGCTTCTCCCAGCTTCCCCGCTCAAATCCGCGCGCTCCTTTCGAACTTCGCGCGAGCCCGCATTCTGCCCCGTGAAGGCCGTACCACGTGGTAAGTACTGTAGCACATAGTCGGCCCCATAATAACGAGGCTCCGGCGGAGCTTCTTACTTCGCAGCGAGCGACTCCGTCATCGCGGTGTACACCTCAACTGCTATTTGGGCCTTCGCCTTCTCAACCTCATCCGTCGCACGAGCAAGCTCCGCTTCAGCCTCCGATTTGCCCGATGCAATCAGAGCAGGGTCAAGGTCCTCGAATTTCACAGCTTCAATCGCGCAAACGTCCAGGGTGGAGTCCGCGTGCGCGAACGCGAAGCCGCTGGATACGAAATATTTCTCCACCTCGCCGGGCGCAATCGTCACCTCGACGGTGCCCGGGCGCAACTCCGAGATAGTTGGGACGTGGCCAGGAAGGATGCCGAACATGCCATCAGCCCCCGGGACGATCACCTGGTCGACCTCCTTCTTGGAGAAGATTGCGGCGTGCGGCGCAAGGAGATTGAAAGTAAGCTTAGCGGGGATCGTTCCTCCGCTGGCGGGCTTGGCATCGTCAGCCATGCCGCGACGCTGAATAGCGGCAGGAACCGAGCGAGCAGCGGCCACGGAAGGTCTAAGGGCGCGGCGCGCCGCGCGGCTGGCGATCCCAGCAAGCATTCCGTTCGATGTCGAGGTGAGGCCTGAGGTTGAGCGAAAAAATCAGCGAGATTTTGCTCAACGCTTAACTTTTTGAGACTTCTATGGCAAAAGTCCAATCAGTCAACTATAAAATTGATGTTGGCGAGAGCGGATCGATTCCACGCGCTCCTCGCTGGCGAAGGGCAGGCGCAGTGTGGTTGGGCCAGGAAAGGGGAGCAAACGAGCAAGAGCGAGGGACGTGGAGGCAAAAACTATGGCTGCAGCTGATGAGTTCTACCTGCGGTACTATGTGGGGCATCAGGGAAAGTTTGGGCACGAGTTCCTCGAGTTCGAGTTCCGCCCCGACGGCAAGATGCGCTACGCCAACAACTCGAACTACAAGAACGACACGATGATCCGCAAGGAGGTGTTTGTAAATGAAGGTGTTATCGAGGCGCTCAAAAAAGTCATCAAGGACTCGGAGATCATGCAGGAAGACGATCGGAACTGGCCGATGCCCGACAAGGTGGGCCGGCAAGAGCTTGAGGTCTCCGTCCCCGCCTCCCTTCGGCCGAATGCGTATTCAAAGAAGTCTGTCAGCCTGTCAGCCAGGCTTTCCCACTTGCGCGCATGAGACAACGTTTTTTTGGCTGCTCTGACTCCTAGACCTATACGAGTCACGGTCCTGGCCGTCTGCGCTGATTCTGTGGGGGTTCCCTGTGGTTTTGCTGCTATTTCGGAGGCCAAAATTGATCAGACACAGTCTGAGACCTCTTCTGAGGGTGCTCATGATTCTCACCACATGCTTTCTTGCGCTCTTAACCGTGTGGGATTCGGTCGCTGCATTCTCGAGGTTGTGTTGACGCTTGAACTCAAGCACCCTCTGAACAGGTTGTCATGGGGAATGAACACATCTCTTTCACAACCACCAAACTTGGATCGCTGCTTGATGTTGAGGACTCGAAGGATAAGGATGGCCTTAACATCTTCTACTACCTCGTCCAGGTGACCAGCGCACGTGTTTCTAGGGGGACTAGGTTCCTGCTGCGAGAAAAAATGCAGTCGGCCCATCAACATGAGGGAGAGAAGATTCTTCGCTAGTGCCATAAGCGACGGTAGAGTGTTGGAAAGCCGATCGCAACGCTGACATGTGCTGCATGGTTTTCTACAGGATCTCAAGTGCTTTGTCTTCGCGATCTGCCAGATGCATTTCAAGATCAAGCCCATCTGAGCGAGGGAGAGGGGCCGGGACGTGCTGCCCCAATTACACAACGTAAAGCAGCAGTGTTTCCCACTACAGTGGATTGGTGTAGTGCTCTATTCTATTCGACCAATGCCCGTGCTTTTCGGACATGCCTACTTCGGCCTGCTCCCTCGTCCCTGTCGGAGCCCGTCACGCGGGCCAGGTCTGAAGACCTGCCTGATTCCCTCCCCGGGCGAGACCTGCGTACACAGCGCTTCGTCACTTCCACGGCACACTGCACTGACACGCGAGTCGGGCATCGTATTCACACCTCCCATGACTCGCGGTGCTCACTGATGCGCCCCGTGCGCGGATCCATGACGTGCTTCACACCCCACGGCCATGCCAGCACAGGCCGCCAAGGAAGATTCAGCTGTAGCTTGACCATCACGCGCGAGATGATGCTCTGGCCTGACTCATCGACCTGGAGGGAGAGCAGTCGCGTTTCGGAGTCGAGGATGAACTGCGGCAGGTTTTTCAAGTTGTTGACGAAGCGTGCCTTCCCCCTGAAGGACGCGAATGGATCTGCCAACGATAGCCAGAACGTGAGTTGTCTCAGTGCAGACAGGCTTCAGTCAAACAGGCCAAAGCCTAGTTCCGGATTCTGGCTCCAAGATTGTCACGCCGTCGTTATGACAATCACGCCCGTGGGTTGAAGCAACGTCGCATGGGGGGCATGCGTCTTGAGTGCATACCCGCAAAGACACAGTCGTCTGTGTAGAGGGACAGATCCATATCCCCGCTAATGAAGTATTCCTTTTCGTACTCCCCCTGCAATCTCTTCAGCATCTCGTCTGCGGTTAGACCCATGGGTGTGTCGTCCTCATTAGGAAAAATTTGAGAGTCCTGTGATCCCCGG
>Ga0209335_10004880_pt1 | contig 12565 bp, 13 predicted proteins | sample COG_09_FD_184753 | JGI IMG/M metagenome (GOLD analysis project Ga0209335, IMG submission 184753) | Pelagic Microbial community sample from North Sea - COGITO 998_met_09 (SPAdes) (version 2) | ecosystem: Environmental > Aquatic > Marine > Neritic zone/Coastal water | place: Helgoland, sampling...
ATTAATGCAATTTCAAGTTTGATAATAGTTAATGGCAATCAAATTAATAAAAATTTAAATGGAAAAAAAGTTAAAGATCAAGCAAATATCATAATTTTATTGTTAAGTGTGTTAGTTTTTATTCTTGCATCAAAGGGTTATAGCATTTTATATTTATTTCTTTTAGCTGACTTATTATGTTGCGCAGCAGTAATAACCATTTTTTATGGTTTTTTTAATAAAAAAATTAATTCAAAGATGGCAGCGACATCTATACTTGGCGGACTTATTGCCGGGCTACTTTTTTTTCCAAGTATGGATTTTCAAAGTAGTATTCTTGTTGGAAATTTAATTTCAAAAAATTTATTTATCAATTTTGTTAATGACAACTTATTATTTGTCTCTTTTATTATTGCGATTATTGTTCAGCCAATAATTATAATTTTCTATTCTTTCCGTATTTCATTTAAATAAATTATTACAGCCAACCAAATAATAGAAAAACCAAATAATTTCTCTAATGTGAGTACTTCATTAAAAACAAAAACTCCTAAAATAAATTGTGATGTCGGTGTTAGAAAAAGTATCATGCTTGCTGGACCAATTCCTATTAAATTAAAACCCATTGTATATAAAAACAAAGGGATCAAGGTCATAAATCCTGCCCAAAATAAATAAAATGACATCAACGGCTCACTAAATGAAAAAACATTTAAATCAAAATTAACAAGGTATATAAATAAAAAAATTGCTATTGGTGAAATTAACAATGTTTCGATCAATAAACCTATATCAGAAGAAACATTAATTTTCTTTCTTATTAATCCATATAAACTAAAAGTTATAGCTACTGTGAGACCGATCCATGGCAATTCATTTAGTTTTAATAAAAAATATATTAGAGACAAAGAAACAAGTAAAATTGATATAATTTGATTTAAATTTAATTTTTCATTTAAGAAAATCTTTCCTAAAAAAACACTTATAATAGGATAAATATAGTATCCCAAACTCGAATCTAATAGTTTGTTAACACTCACTGCGTACAGCCATGTTCCCCAATTAATACTTATAAGTATTCCAGAAATAAAAAGAAAACAAATATTGCTTTTTTTTTTAATAATGTAAAAAAATTCATTCCATTTAGAAAAAAAACCTGTTGTTATAATTAAAAGTACTGCAGTCCATATTGTTCTGTGTATTGTTAATTCTAAGGGCGTGGCAAAAGAAACAAATTTAAAATAAATAGTTCCTAAAACACCCCACCACAAAGAAGCAAAACAAGCGTAAAATACTCCACTTAATTTAGTTTTTTTCATAATTTGAGAAATAATTAAATCTTTAAAAATAATCTGATAATATAAAACAACTTATAAAAATAATTAATTCAAAATATTTATGAAAGAAAAAAATTATGGTATTTTTAATATAAACTTCCTTGACAATATCATAAAAAACAAAAGATCTGAAATGTTAAATATTCTTAGCAAAAATATTAATAATAAAAATCTAATGAGTTTTTTAGATATCGGCACAACAGAAGATAATGAATTAGAAAGCTCTAATTTTTTTCTTAAAAAATTTAAACAAATATCAATAAAAAAATCTATATCTGATCAAAATATTAATAATAAAAATTTTAATAATGTTCTTAAAAAATCAATCACATCCACATTTATTGACCATGAAGTTGATATATATAAATCAGATTTAGTTATTTCATCAGCAACTATAGAACATGTAGGTAATTATGAAAATCAATTTAAAATGTTAGAAAACATAATGCAATTAACAAGTAAATACTTTTTTATAACGACACCAAATAGATTTTTTCCAATCGATTTTCATACGAAAATACCATTATTGCACATGCTACCAAAAAAAATTCATAGAAAAATTCTTATGTTAATAGGATTAAAAGAATATGCTAAAGAAGAAAATTTAAATCTTCTTGATGAAAAAACTCTTAAAAAACTCATAAATAATCAAAAAAATAAAAATTTTAAAATTAAAATTTTTAAAGTTAAGCTTTTTGGTTTAACTTCTAATTTACTTTTATTTGGAGAAAAAATTAATTCATGATCTTTTCAATTATCGTACCTGTATTCAATGAAGAAAAAACAATATTAAAAATTCTAAATGAATTAAAAAAATTAAATTTTAAAAAATTTGAAAAGGAAATAATAGTAATAAATGATGGGTCAACAGACAGTACAAAAAAAATTTTAAATGAAAATAAAGATTTATATGACTCTATATATTCATTAGAAACTAATAAAGGTAAAGGTTCTGCAGTAAAATTAGGATTACAACATACTAAAGGTGAGTACATCGTTTTTCAAGATGCCGATTTGGAATATGATCCTCAAGATTTATTAAAATTTGAGGAGGTATTCCAAAAATTTGACGCCGATGGAATTATTGGTTCAAGATTTACTTATGATAAATACACTAGATCACACAGCATTCTCAATAAGATCGGCAACTATATTCTTACTCTTATTTTTAATATTCTATATGACACAACATTTACAGATATTTATTCTTGTTATTTTGCATTCAAAAGAAATTTAATAGATGCTAATAGTCTAAAGAGCGAAGGTTTTGTGCAGCATGCTGAAATTTTATCAAAAGCAATTAAATGTGGTTCTAAATTTTATGAAGTACCAATTAATTATAATGGAAGAAACTTTTCGGAAGGAAAAAAAATACGTTTTTATCATTTTTTTCCAGTATTAATCCAAATTATAATTGGAAAATTTAAATGAAGATAAAAAGTAATTTTAATTATTTAATAATTTTTTTATTTTTTTCTTTTTTTTTATTAGGTAGCATTATTTTTAAAGATTACTCTGTTACCCCCGATGAACCTTTGCATAGAATAAATGGTTTTATATCTTTAAAATATATTTTAAATTTATTTTTCACAAATTTAAGTAATAATAACTTATTACAAGATATACCTGATTTATATAATGACTGGAGAAGAACTTACGGATCAATTTTTGATTTACCGTTTGCTTATATAGAATTTGTATCAGAGATTGATATTCAAAATATTTTTTTATTAAAACATTACACATTGTTTGTTATTTATTTTCTATCTACATTTTATTTTTTTTTATTATTAAAGAAGAATTTAAAAAATGATAAAATTGCTTTAATTGGTGTTTTAATTCTAGTATCAACACCAAGAATTTTTTCTCATAGTTTTTACAATTCTAAGGATATTCTTTTTCTGTCATTTATGATAATAGCAGTTTATTACAGTGTTGAGCTTCTAAAAAAATATAGTTTTAAAAATTTATTTATTTCCTGTATTTTGTGTGCATTTGCATCCAACATAAGAATAATTGGTATTTATTTACCTGTTTTAACTTTCATTTTTTATTTTTTCATTGATGAAAAAATAAAAGCCAAAACCAATATTAAATTTTTTTTTATATATTTTTCATTATTTTTTGTCATTTTATATTCAATCTGGCCTTTTCTTTGGCTAAATCCTATAGAAAACTTTTTAACCATATTAAAAGAATCTGCGTCTTATCCAAATCATTGGGAATTTAAAACCTTATATCTTGGGAATTATTTAAATCCTGAAAATATACCATGGCATTATTTTTTTATCTGGTTTTTTTCAACCACACCATTGATTTTTTTATTAATTATTTTCAATGGTTTATTCCTTTTTTTAAAAAAATATTTATATTTTTTTTTAAATATTAAATTTAATAAAAATTTAAAAATTTGGGAAAATGACGATCAGATGGTAAATTTATTTATTTTTTTATGTTTTTTTATACCAATATTTTTTGTCGTCACTCTTAATTCAACATTATACAATGGTTGGAGACATTTATTCTTTGTTTATCCTTTTTTGATATATATATCTCTGTTTGGTTTAGTGCATATTTTTAAAAAAATAAATACAAATTTTAAAAAAATATTTTATTTATTTATTGGACTTCAAATCTTAAGTAATTTTTATTTTATTTACACCTCTCATCCAATTCAAAACATTTATTTCAACTTTGTTTCTAAACCATTTATTAAAAACAATATGCCAGTTGACTATTGGGGTTCGGGCAACAAAAAAACAATTGATTTTTTAATCACAAAAAATAAAAGCTTTTCAATATCAACCTCAAGTTTTACACCTTTAATAAATTTACAATATTCAGATAATAAAGATAATTATGCTAAAAATATTAAATTTTTCGGTACTCAAAAAATTTATAAAAATAATTCTGATTATATTTTCACTAATTACTATTATAATAGAAATCCTAAAAACGAAGAAAAATTTCAAATTCCTAAAAGTTTTATAAGTTATTACAAGTTGATAATAAATGGTATTACTGTTAATGAAGTATTCGCTAAGTAATTATGAAAATATTTGTCTTAAAAAGTGCTATAATTTTTTTATTTTGTTTATTGTTGTTTAGATTCACGGTAATTTCAATAACAAATGAATATGAAAATAAATTAATCAATTTGATTTCTTCATCAAATTTTAAAGAAATTAAGAATGATTTTTTTAACTCTCTAAAAGAGAATAATAAAAAAGAAGTAATTATAGACCCTGATGAGGCCAAAATACTTAGCATCTTTATAAAAAAAATTTTACAAGAATTAGAATTACAATAGCTTAATTTTGCAAATAAATTCTTTGTGTTTAATGTTTTTTTTTTATAAATGTATCTTAAGGAAGAGTGGGTGAGCGGTTGAAACCAGTTGGTTGCTAACTAACCGTACGAGTAACATCGTACCGAGAGTTCGAATCTCTCCTCTTCCGCCAAAATTAGTTAAAATAATTATCTATTGTAACAGGTTGATCGCTTAGAATATATTTATAAACATTAATATTTTCCAAAACACGTTGTACATAATTTCTAGTTTCTTCAAACCTAATTTGTTCAATCCAATTGATATAAGATATTTCCCCTTTTGTAGGATCTCCATTAATCCTTCGCCAAGTTTTTACTCTATTAGGTCCAGCATTATATGCAGCAATAGCAAAAGGAAACACACCATTGTAATTCTCAAGTAACCCATTGAAGTAGTAAGAACCAAGTTTAATGTTATACTCTGGGTCGCTTGTTAATCCACTAATACTATAAGGAAGCTTTGCCTCCTTGGCTACAATTTTGGCTGTGCTCTTCATTAATTGCATTAATCCCCTAGCACCAGCCCAACTATTAGCTCTTTTATCAAATTCACTTTCTTGCCTTATAATTGCTAAGATTATTTCTTGTTTTGGCATATTTTTGTTATTTATTTTTCTTGGAGTTTCAATTATCGGATAATTGTATTTGTTAAAAAATCTTTTTTCATAAGAAGCTTTCTTAGAAATCTGAATTGCAAAATCATATCTATCAACATTAGAAGCCAATTCTGCCGCTAAAACCTCACTTCCTTTTTCTATATTTAAATCCGCTAAATGTTTAAAAATATCTTTTCCCAATTGTGTTGCGTTAAGTTCATTTAGTATAGTTATATGACGAATTAATTTATTTTTTTTAAATTCTTTTTCATATTCTTTACTATAAAAACTTTGATCAATTAATTCAAAATTTCCTCCAGGATTAATTTTATTAAAAGCAAGTTGACCATAATATGTCATAGGAAATTCAGCAGCTTCAAAATAAAATCTTTTTGCTAAATCTGTTTCATTAAGTTTTTCATAAGCCTCTCCCAACCAGTAAGCTCCTCTCGCTAAGCTTATAGGGTAACCAACATTATTATAAAAGTTTTGAAAATGATTTATTGCATATTCTGGCGAATTTAAAAAAGTCAAGGCTATCCATCCTGATAGCCATTCAGCCTCAGCAAATGAAGGACCGGCTGATAATGCATGTTCGCTAGAAATTTTATAAGCTGATTTATATCTTTTTTTGTATATTAAACTTCTTACGACACTTTCTCTTTGTTCCCACCATTTATCTGGACGAACCATTTGTTTTTCTGTTTTAAGAGAATTACGATATAAAATTTCTAAAGATCCATCTAATCTACCCCTCCTATTTCTCCATCGCAGTCTGTCAAATTCTAGTCCCGGATCTTGTTTTAAATATTCAGGAACTTTATTAATTGCATTGTCTACACCATATGAATTACTCATTAGAATTTGCCTTGCGTTATAAAGTGCTCTCTGATCTTTAGGTAAGTATTTTAACATTCTTTTTAGATCCCAATGTTTTCTTTCCCAAGCTAAATAATCAGCTCTTTTGATATGATCATCTGAGTCAATAAATTTTTTAAATTTAGCACGATAATATCCAAGATCATTTTTTCTAATGTCAGCAGTTATCCATCCATCCTTAACTAATTCTTGAACTTTTTCTATATTTCCTTTTTCAAGATGAGCTTCGGCTAGTTTTATTTTTCCAATACCACCTAAAGGAGGATATCTCTCAAACCAATTAATTATTGAGGTTGGGGAATGATTTCTTAAATATATTTTTTCCTCACTTAAATATCTTATTCTATTTATTCTTGGATAACTTCCATTCTGTTCAATAAAATTTTTATATTCAGTAAATGACGCACCATTTCTTGAAGTTTTAAGATACATCCATGTAATTAAATTTCTAAATTCTTTATCTTTAACTTTAGCAGCACTTTTTAATGCACTATTCCATTTTTTATCTTTTATAAACTGAATAGTTTCTTTAGCTCTATCAAAATCTTTTTGATTTAAAATAGATGATTTTTCCTTTTCTTTAGTTGAGGCTCTATATATAGAAGGTTTTTTTTGTGGTAGAGTAAAGATATTTTTATTTTCAACAACCTCAACTTTTTTTTTTAATGTATCAATTTTTTTAACCTCTTTTTCTTCTTGCTCTTCTTGGTTGCTATCTTTTTTTTCAGTTTGTTTTTCTTCTATTACTGGTTTCTGTTGAGGCAAATTTTTCCATTTATTCAGATCAATATTATTCTTGCTTTCGCTAAATACAGAGGGTTTTTTTTTAGGAAAAAGAAATTGATTTTCTGAATAACTATGACCAATTGTTAAAAAAAATGTTATTATTACTAGACTAATTAATTTATTGATCATAAGCTATGAATTATTATCTTATTTTGTTTTATGCTTAAAGGATCAATTGTTGCTCTAATTACTCCATTTGATAATGGAAACTTAAGTGAAAAAGATTATGTTAAATTAATCAATTATCATTTAGAAAACGGTACTAATGGTATTGTTCCAGGTGGAACTACAGGTGAGTCTCCTACGTTATCCCACAACGAACATAAAAAAATTATCGAAATAGCAGTTAGAGAATGCAAAGGCAAAATTCCTATAATTTCTGGCACAGGATCTAATTCTACGCAAGAAGCTGTAGAATTATCTAAATTCGCTGAAAAAGCAGGATCAGATGCATTACTTGTTGTAACGCCTTATTACAACAAACCAACTCAAGAGGGTTTGTTTCAACATTACAAAAAAATTAACGATAGTGTTGGTATACCAATTATTATTTATAACATCCCTTCACGATCAGTAATTGATATGGAAATTGAAACAATGGCTAAATTATATGAGTTAAAAAACATAGTTGGTGTAAAAGATGCCACAGGAGATTTAAGTCGAGTTGACAAACAACTCAAAGCTATGGGTAAAGAATTTATTCAATTAACCGGAAATGATGAGAATGCATTAGAATTTAATAAACGTGGTGGAGTTGGAGCGATAGGTGTTACCGCTAATGTAGCTGCAAAACTAACTTCTGATTTTCAAAAAGCATCTCAAAAAAATTTAGAAAAAGCTTCTGAGCTAGATAAGTTGCTTCAACCTTTGCATTCTTCATTATTTATTGAAAGTAATCCCTCACCAGTAAAATATGCAGCATCACTATTAGGTATGTGTAAACCTTCTGTAAGATTGCCATTAGTTGAAATTAAAGATGAAACAAAAAAAAAAATCACAGAAGCTCTTAAAGTAGTTAAGTTACTTTAATGAAAAAGAAATTAGTTCCTGGTCAGAAAATTATTTGTTTAAATCGTAAAGCAAGATTTAATTATTTTTTTTTGGAATTATTAGAGGCAGGTATTTCTTTAAAAGGCTCAGAAGTAAAATCATTACGTGATGGCAAAGGGAGTATCGCGGACTCTTATGCAGTAGATATTAATGGAGAATTATTTTTGATTAATTCACATATACCTTTATATCGTCAATCTTCATATAATAATCACGATCCAAAAGGAGATAGAAAATTACTATTAAAAAAAAAAGAAATAAACAAACTTATTGGAAGGATTAATCAAGACGGCTTAACATTAATTCCTACTAAATTATATTTTCTTAAAGGCAAAGTAAAAGTTGAAATAGCAGTAGCTAAAGGAAAAAAACTTTATGATAAAAGACAAGTTAAAAAAACTAGAGATTGGAATAGAGAAAAAGCAAGATTTTTAAGTAAAAATAATAAATGATACACTTAAATATCGGATCAAATTTAAATTCAATTTTTGGCGATAGATTTGACAATATTTCAATAGCAACCAATCTTTTAATTCAATTAAAATTTAAAATAAAAAAAATTTCAAATTTTTATGAGACACCATCTTACCCAAATAAAAAATCACCAAAATTTTTAAATATAGGAATTTTAGGAACTTTTGATAATAATTATGAAGAATTATTTAAAATTATAAATTTAGTTGAAAAAAAAATAGGAAGATTGAAATCAAAGAAAAATGATCCTAGAGTTTGTGACGTAGACGTCATAGATTTTAACGGAAATATTATCAATCACAAAAATTTTTCTATTCCACATATAAAATCCCACTTAAGGAATTTTGTTTTATATCCAATTAATCAAATAGATCCTAATTGGATTCATCCTGTATTAAAGAAAAATGTAAAGTTTTTAATAAATAAACTAGATCTTAAATCTAGGTTAGAGATTACAAGACTGAATAAAAATGTTAATATAAAAATATGATTAATAACAATCAATTGATTGAACAAATAAAATCTTACAATAGATTTTTAAATGTAGATACTGTAAATAAAGCATATCAATTTGCATTAGAAGCTCATCAAAATCAAAAAAGAGAAGAGGGTGTTCCATATATTATTCACCCTGTAGCAGTTGCAAAAATTTTAACAGATCTAAAACTAGACAGCGCAACAATCACTACTGGACTTTTGCACGATACCATTGAGGACACAAAAGTCACTTACGATAGTGTTAAAGAAGAATTTGGTGAAGAAGTAGCTAATTTAGTGGAAGGTGTGACAAAAATCTCAGCATTAGAAAGCAAAGCTTCGTCAGACTCAAAAGCAGAAAACTTTAGAAAGTTAATATTAGCAACCTCAAAAGACATTCGTGTTTTACTTGTAAAGCTTGCAGATAGATTGCACAATATGAGAACTATTCAATTTGTTAAAGATAGAGACAAAATCATTAGGAAAGCAAAAGAAACAATGGAGATCTATGCTCCTTTAGCAGATCGTATGGGAATGAATAGAATTAGAGATGAGTTAGAAGACCTATCATTTTCCGTCTTAAACAAACCTGCAAGAGATCTAATAATTAAACGTCTTGATTTTATAAAAAATAATAGAGATGACACGTTTAAATCAATTTCATTAGAATTAATAGAATTATTAAAAGTTAATGGAATTGACGCTAAAATTGCTGGTAGAGAAAAAACACCTTTTTCAATCTGGAGAAAAATTCAAAATAAAAAAGTCTCATTAGAACAACTAACGGATATAATTGGTTTTAGAGTTATAGTTAAAACAATAGAAGATTGTTATAAAACACTTGGTGTTTTTCATAGCAAGTTCTCAACAATTCCTGGAAAATTTAAAGATTATATTTCAACTCCTAAAATCAACAAATATAAATCTATTCATACCTCGGTTATCGGACCAAGAAAAAATAGAATTGAAATTCAAATTAGGACAAATGAAATGCATGAATTTGCTGAAAGAGGTATAGCGTCACATTGGAAGTATAAATCATCAGAAAAATTTTCTGATTTATCTTGGAAAGAATATGATTGGTTAAGAGATCTTGTTGAAATAATTGAAACAGGTAATAATCCAGAACATTATTATGAATTTACTAAATTACAAATGTTTCAAGAAAACGTTTTTTGTTTTACTCCAATGGGATCAGTAATTAAATTACCAAGGCTAGCTACGCCCATAGATTTTGCTTATGCTGTACACACGAAAATAGGTAATAGCACCATAAATTGTTCTATTAATGGTCAAGAGTCATCATTACAAAGTATTTTAAAAAATGGAGATATCGTTAAAATAGTAACATCGAAAAACGCCTCTCCATCATTACACTGGCTGAGTTCTGCAAAAACAGGAAAGGCAAGAGCAGCGATTAGAAGATATTGGCAAGATAAATCTCAAGAAATTGATAGTGTAACAGAAAAAAACTATACCAGTGCTATAGAAGTTGACTTACCACACGAGCCAGGGGCTCTCGGCAATATTTGCTCGCTAATAGGAATGAATAAAGGAAATATCGTTAATGTTGATATATTAGAAAGAAAAGAAAAATATTTAAAATTTTCATTTGATTTACAAATTAAGGATTTGAAAAATTTTACAAACTTGATAAGTCAAATAAAGCAAAGTAATTTAAAATTTAAAATAATTAGACACAAACAGAAAAAAAATGCTCTCATCAGAAGAATCTTTGAAAATTTTAAAAGAAACTAACGCCGTCATTGAAGGTCATTTTATTCTTTCTTCGGGATTGCACAGTTCTAAATACGTTCAATGTGCACAATTGATGAGCAAACCCTCTCAAGCTTTAAAAATTTGTGAATCTCTTGCTGAAAAAATTAAAATTGAATTAGATGAATTTGATCAAATTTTGTCACCAGCGATGGGAGGTATAATAATTGGTTATGAATTAGGAAAATTATTAAATAAAGAAACTATATTTTCTGAGAGAGTGAACGGGGAATTTAAACTTAGAAGAGATTTCAAAATTATAAAAGGAAGTAAAGTTTTAATTGTAGAAGATGTAATAACCACAGGTAAATCAAGTCTTGAATGTTCAAATCTAGTTTTATCTAATAACGCTATTGTTGCTGGCTATGCAACCATAATAGATAGAAGCAATGGTAAATCAGACATTAAAAATAGAATAGTTTCTCAAGTAAATTTAGATATTCCTACTTATAAAAAAGATGAATTACCAAAAGAATTATTATCTATTCCTCCAATTAAGCCCGGAAGTAGAAGTTTGTAATGAGCAGAATAAGATTAGGTGTGAATATAGATCATGTAGCCACTGTAAGAAATGCAAGAGGAGAAATTTATCCAAGTCCATTAAGAGCAGCTTTGTTAGCACAAAAAAATGGCGCTGATTCTGTCACAATACATTTAAGGGAAGATCGAAGGCATATTAATGAATACGATCTGCAACAAATAAAAAAAAAATTAAAGATTCCACTTAACTTAGAAATAGCAGCGACAAGAGAAATGTTGAATATTGCCTTAAAAAGTAAACCACCTTTTATTTGTATAGTTCCTGAAAAAAGAAAAGAAATCACAACAGAAGGAGGTCTAAATTTAAGTTATAATAAAATTTTTTTAAAGAATTTAATCATCAAATTAAAAAAAAATAAATCAAGAGTAAGTTTATTTATTGAACCAAGTGTAAGAGATGTGCTTGAGGCAAAGAAACTTAATGCAGATTGCGTTGAAATTCATACAGGAAAATTTTGCAACTTAGTTAATAAAAAAAAGAAATTTAAGAATGAATTTAAAAAAATTGAAAAAGTAACAAAGCTTGCTAATGAACTAGGGCTTGAAGTTCACACTGGACACGGTCTTACATATAACTCTGCAAAAATTCTAACAAAAATAAAAAATATAAAAGAGTTTAATATAGGACATTTCATAATAGGAGAGTCTATTTTTATAGGCATGTCATCAGTTATTAAGTCATTTAAAAAAATTTTAAAATCATGAATATTTTTGGAGTCGGTACTGACATTGTAAGTGTAGAAAGAATTAAAAAATCTTTAAAAAATAAAAATTTTCTTAGGCGAGTTTTCAGTACTAAAGAAATTTTAAAATGCAAAAAAAAAATAAATAGTTTTAATTGTTATTCAAAAAGATTTGCTGCTAAAGAAGCATTTTCTAAAGCTTTAGGCACTGGAATTTCAAAGGGCATTAGTTTTAATGAAATTATTATTCTTAATAAAAAATCTGGAAAACCATATATAACTTTATCGGGTCAAACAAAAAAAATAATAGAAAGTAAATTTAAAAAAAAAAAAATTAAAGTTTCACTATCTCTTTCTGATGAAACAAAATATGCTGTAGCATTTGTAACAATCTCTTTATGAAAAAAAAAATATTTATTACAATTATTGACAATATTAAAACTTTATTAGGTGCTTTGTTGATAGCAATTTTGATCAGATCATTATTCTTTCAACCTTTTTATATACCCTCTTCATCAATGGAACCAACTTTACTAGTTGGTGATCGTATTTTTGTATCTAAATATTCATACGGTTATAGCAAACACTCATTTCCATTTAGTCCAAATTTTTCAAAAAAACGTTTCTTTTCAAAAAATCCAGAAAGAGGTGATTTAGT
>Ga0209335_10004890_pt1 | contig 12555 bp, 11 predicted proteins | sample COG_09_FD_184753 | JGI IMG/M metagenome (GOLD analysis project Ga0209335, IMG submission 184753) | Pelagic Microbial community sample from North Sea - COGITO 998_met_09 (SPAdes) (version 2) | ecosystem: Environmental > Aquatic > Marine > Neritic zone/Coastal water | place: Helgoland, sampling...
TAGACTGACGTACAGTTCTGGGTAAGAAAACTTCCATTTTAGGTAATGTATTTAAAGTTTGAGCTGCAAGCATCTCCATTCTCGGTTTTGCCCTTAAGCAATACCAACCCACTGACCATTCATCTAAATTATTTTCGATCATTTAAGATTGAGAATTCCGGAAATAACGGGCAATAAGCGACCACCTGTCTTAGCAAGTTTTTTTAACTTCTGAAATCTGATTTCATAGAACTCTTCTTTCCTATCTTTACTGGAAAGAGAGTTCTCCATTTTAGAAATTCTTTTGTTTGCACTTTCCAAATGGGGCATAATTTCATCTCGAATAAAAGATGAGAAAAGTTTTCTGAATTCAATTTCAGCTAAGTAATGATCTTTTCTATCTCCTGCAATATATGTGGTTTTAATAGCCTTGAGACCTTTAAGTGTCTTTAGGCCCTGACTTGCAGAACCAATGCTGATTCCAAGTCTACTGGATATTTTGTTCATGCTTAAAGCCTCTTCAGAAAAATACAATAAACCGTAAATTTCTCCAACAGACCTAGGCATGCCCAATATGCCCATCAATCGAACAAAAAAATCAATTGATTCAATCTCCAATGACTTGTTATTTTCCTTCGTATCTGCTGGGGTAGGACTTGTAGCTCGCACAACAATTTCAAAGATTTCAAAAAAAAATGAAAATTGCAAGCTAAGTTTTGGTGATTTGACATGTTGTGCTTAACCAAAGTCACTTCAAAGCAGTTTAATAATCTCTTGCTCTTTTATAAGAATTGGATGATAATAATAGTAGATTTAATGTTAAACCATCGGGACAAAGGTTATGCAACTTTGCACAAATTAATTTTGTTGTGTGTATTATTTGCATGGTTCTGGGGAAGCTTACATTTTTGGGAAAGCTTAGAATATTCTCTCATTAGCTTACCTTGGAATTATGCTCTTGTCGCCCTTGCTGGTCTTCTTGTTGCGACATTTGGTTCTTTTCAGCATTACGGCTTATTTTTCATCAAAAATGCTTGGGGTCGGATAAGAGAATCATTATTGAAAACAAATTTTCAAATAGCATTGATTACCTTTTTTGTTTTTGCATCTTATTTTGCCACTAAAGATAAGGAGACGAGTCGACTGTTTTTAGCCTTTTACATTGCTTCAAGTTGGCCAATTTTAGCTTTTTCTAACTTTATATTACCTTCTCTTTTCAAACGCTTCATGGGGTTTCATTTGGTAGATCGTAAAAGTTTGATTGTTGGGCATTCGGGTTCCTTGGATACATTAGGAGATTGGATCTTAAAACATAAAAAACAGGGATTCAGCTTTGAGGGAGCTTTCACTACCGACCGCGCAAAACCGAAGTCTAACCATGTACCTTGGCTTGGTGCTCATGACCTTCTTAGTAAATTTCTTGCTGACAATAAGGTGCATCAGTTGATTCTTTTACCAGATACTGATATCGGAATGTGGATTAGGTCAGTTTCTGAGATTGGTGCGAGAAATGGATGTCGATTATTGGTCTACAATAACTTATCAAGTTTCTTCGACTCTCGGCTTGTTTTTGTTGAAGAGTCAGGTAGGCAATTTTTTTCCCTTCAAAATGAGCCTTTAGAAAGCCCTTTCAATAAAATGCTTAAACGAAGTACCGACCTGTTGCTAAGTTTGCCTGTGCTTTTGTTTGTTTTACCTGCAGTTATGATAGTCGTGAGATTTTTTCAAACGCTTCAATCCCCGGGCCCGATATTCTTCAAGCAGGAAAGGGTTGGTCTTGGAGGACAGCCGTTTACCATTTGGAAGTTTCGCTCTATGAGTTATGACGAATCAGGCGATAGGGATGAATCATTACAAGCAAAACCAGGTGATTCTCGAATTTTTCGGTTTGGTTCATTTATGCGGAGATTTAGCATAGATGAATTACCCCAGTTTTTTAATGTTCTTAAAGGGGAGATGAGCCTTGTTGGTCCTAGACCATATTTAGCAAAACATGATTTTCTGTTTTCTAATGATTACAAATCTTACAGAGTTCGGCAATTTGTAAAGCCAGGGGTTACTGGTCCTGCACAATGCCGTGGCTTGCGTGGAGAGTTTACCGATCCCGTCCTTGTTAAGAAAAGAATAGAATTAGATTTTGATTATGTGGGTAGTTGGTCCATTTGGTTAGACTTCGAAATTCTCTTTCGCACAATTGGACAAGTTATTTTTCCTCCAAAAACTGCTTATTAATTTCAAAGTAGTTTGATATAGGCTTGAAAATCCAATCTTGCACTATTTTAGGCGTAGACTTTTTCAGTGAGTCTTTTTCAGCTTTAATAGATAAAGCACAAAGAGGTGGACTTGTTTTAGCCCCGTCTGGTCCTGGTTTGGCCTCGGATTTAATTAAATGTGAATTTTATAGAAAAGCTTTGAGTAAGGCTGATTTAATTCTTCCTGATAGTGGCCTAATGTGCTTATGGCAAAATTTGTTTACTAACAATAAGGTCATTCGGATATCAGGTTTAAGATTTCTGGAAACTTTTTTAAATGAATTTGAGTTTTTTGAGTCATCCTTTTGGGTTATGCCAGATAGTGAACAATCTATTAAGAATATTTCATGGATAAAGAAAGCATACGGGTACGAGGTTAAGCAGAACCAGGTTTATATCGCCCCAATTTACAGCAAGGTTGGTCACCTAACCGATGCAGCCTTGCTCTCGAAACTTCAGGAGTTAGATCCAAGCACTGTTTTTATTCAACTGGGAGGTGGGGTCCAGGAAAGACTTGGATTGTTTTTAAAAGAGAATTTGAAGGTGAAATCAACTATACTTTGCACTGGTGCTGCTCTCGCTTTTCTTTCGCGCGAACAAGCTCCAATTCCCAAATGGGTTGATAAATATTATCTTGGTTGGCTCATGAGGTGCATATTTAACCCCAAAGTTTTTTTACCCAGGTATTTGAAGGCATTTCGTTTGGTTTATTTACTGATAAAATACGGCAAAAAATCTCCCAGATTAAATTAAATGAATAGAGAAAATAGTAGGAGTAATTAATAAATGGAAGATGTATGCAGTAAGAGAGCTTCTGTCCGTGCTTTAGGTTGTCGATTGAATCAATACGAAGCAATTGAAATGGAGGGGAGATTAAAGTCATCAGGATATGAAATTGTCTCGTTTGGTGAAAGTGCTGATTTGGGGGTGATTAACACATGTACTGTGACGAATGAAGCTGATTCAAAGTCGAGGAATGTAATTCGACGCTTTATTCGTAAAAATCCTAAAGCTATTACGGTCGTGGTAGGATGTTATTCTCAGATGGAGGCAAGTCGTTTGGCTATGATTGAAGGGGTTGATTACATAATAGGTAATCATGACAAAATGAATTTCCTCGATTATATTGACGACCAAAAACCTGATGTCCCCGTTATCGTTCGTGAGCGGATAAGCCGTGAAGATTTTAGTATTGGGTTTGTTGGGCAACCTCATTTTGAGCAAAGAGCTAATTTAAAAATCCAGGATGGTTGCGATTTTATGTGCTCTTTTTGTGTGATTCCATTTTCAAGGGGTAGGGCACGATCAAGGGAATGGAACGATTTACTTGAGGAGGTAAACAGGATGATTGATAGTGGTGTGCAGGAAATTATTCTTACTGGAGTTAACTTAGGAACCTATTCCTCCAACGGGATCAACTTTCTTAGCTTAATTGAAAAATTGTGTGCAATTGAAGGATTGAGTCGATTGCGCATTAGCAGTATCGAACCAACTACAATTCCCGAGGATCTTTTCGTATTTATGGCTGATGGGAATCATCCATTGATGCCCTATTTGCATGTTCCCTTACAATCTGGTTGTGATTCAGTTCTCAGTGGGATGAAAAGAAAATATCAATTGAAAGAAATGCATGATTTTTTTAATCGAGCGAAAGATTCAGTTCCTAATATTTGCCTAGGTACCGATTTAATGGTCGGTTTTCCTGGTGAAACAAAAGAGGATTTCATAAAAACATGTAGCACATTTCAAGAATTTCCGCTCGATTACTGTCATGTTTTTACTTTTTCTGAAAGAAAGGGTACACCAGCCAGCAAAATGGATAATCAGGTGCCTATGGATGAGAGGCGCAAAAGAAGTGCTCATTTGCGGGTGCTTTCTTCATCAAAAAGATTTGACTTCCACAAGAGACAGGAGGGTATTTCATCCCAGGTTTTATTTGAAAACCCCAAGAATAATTGCATGACTGGGTACACTGAGAATTACACCAAGGTTGTCATTCATGGAGATCACCAAAATCTCACAGATAAAATCTGTGAAGTTGAGTTGGTTACATCTACTCCCGAATATATCGAGGGGAAATTAACTTCGAGTATTTGATAAAGTACATAGTAGTTTTTCATCATTCTTCTTTGATCTTGCTATATTTATCCTGACGCTATGAATATCGGGCTATGGGTAAAATACTTCTATGTGATGGTCATAATTTAGCATTTCGAGCATTTTATGGTATTCGGGAATTAAATCGTTCTGATGGATTTCCCACAAACATGATTCATGGATGGTTGCGGACATTTTGGAAGTTGGAGGACGACTTTAAGCCCGAGGAAACACATGTTTTCTTTGATGTGGGTGGGGCAAAACGACGAGAGGAAATACTCCCATCCTACAAAGAAAATCGCGGACTTCCACCTGAAGGGTTTTCTGAACAATTAGAGTGGGTTAAAAAACTAACGAATGCCCTTGGCTTTGGTGTCTATCAAAAGTCAGGATTGGAGGCGGATGATTTGATCGCGTCTGCAGTAGAAATGAACAAAACAAATGATCGTCAAATTTTAATTGTCAGTGCTGATAAAGATTTGGCTCAATTGATAGACAGTAATGTGGAGCAACTTCTCCCTCCTCCCACTGCTAACCCACGCTTAGGTTGGCGGATTCTAAATGAAAAAGGTGTATTTGAAAAATTTGGAGTAGATCCAAAGGGTATATTGGATTATCTTGCAATAATAGGCGATCAATCTGACAACATCCCGGGTTTAACAGGAGTGGGTCCAAAGACTGCCAGTAAATGGCTTGCAGAATTTGGAAATTTGGAAAATATTATTCTCAATGCTGGCAGGCTTAAACCAAAAAGGTTTTGTAGTTTAGTTTACGAAAAAAGAGAGGACTTGCGACGAAACCAGGAACTCGTACGTTTAGACAGCGATGTTAATCTTACTTTATCAAAGATGAATCGAGCTAATCTTTTGGATTTAAAAGAGATTTTTGACGAACTTGAAATGAAGCAATCATGGGTAGAAGCACAGAAAAGATATTAAGTTAATTTTTCAACATTTGGTAATTTTCTTGCTAAGAGTTTAGAATGATTGTGTTTTAGGACATTTTTTATGAGTACACTTTTAAATTTCGGTTTGCCCAAGGGTAGCTTGGAGGCACCAACATTAAAACTTTTTGGAAAAGCGGGTTACCACATCACTAAGGGCTCTCGTTCTTATACCCCTTGTTGGGATGATCCAACTATTGATGGGAGGTTTGTACGAGCACAAGAAATGAGTCGTTATGTTGAGGACGGTTTTTTTGATTGTGGATTAACCGGTCGCGATTGGGTTTTAGAGAATAATTCGGATGTCGAAATTGTTGCAGATTTGGTTTACAGTCGATCCTCTAATCGAATTTCAAAGTGGGTGCTTGCGGTGCCAGAGTCTGCTCCCGTTAAAACGGTGGCCGATTTAGAAGGTATGACAATTGCCACTGAATTGGTTCATGTTACCCGAGCTTACTTGGAAAAAAATAAAGTTTCTGCAGAGGTTGAATTTTCTTGGGGTGCCACCGAGGTAAAAGTTCCTGAGCTTGTCGATGCGATTGTCGACCTTACGGAAACCGGTAGCTCTCTACGTGCCAATAAACTTCGTATTATCGATGTTCTTATGGAAACGAATACAGTTCTTGTTGCTAACAAAAACAGTATGCTTGACCCAGTGAAAAAATCGAAGATAGAAAATATTGCTATGATGCTAGAGGCAGCATTACAGGCAGATTCAAAAGTCGGATTAAAACTCAATTTAGAGAAGACGAAAATGGATAACATTTTGAAGGATCTTCCTGCGCTAAGAAATCCAACAATTTCTACACTAAGTGATGAGTCTTGGGTTGCTTTGGAAACAGTTATTGAGAAAAAAGTTTCTCGTGAGTTGATCCCGGCATTGAAAAGAGCTGGAGCAGAGGGTATTGTTGAATTTCCACTAAATAAACTTGTTCCATAGATAAATTGCCCAGATACGAGAGTTTTATCTTGCTTGAATGAGATGCATAGTATTTAAATTTTACTTTGTTCTTATTTCAAACTCTATTAATCCTTAACCCCGCGTGAATTTTGGTCGCCTAATCGCGATTTAACCAAATACATGCGTAACACACCACATCCAAGCTATGAGTGCTATCATGGAAGAATTGCTCGCTGAGAGTAAAATCGAATTATTAAAAGAAGGTTCCGTTATTACTGGAACAATAATGGAAATCCGCCCAACTGAAGTTGTTATTGATTTTGGCGGAAAGGCAGAAGGTACAATTCCTGCACACGAATTTTTAGATTTGGGGGATCTTGAGATAGGTTCCGATTTAGAAGTTTATCTTGAGCGTTTAGAAGATAGAGATGGTAACCCACAGCTTTCTTTTGATAAAGCTGAGCAAAAGAAAAACTGGGAAAAAATCGTTAATACCTGTGAAGAAGGGTCGGTTATTACTGGCCGAGTGCGCTCCAAGGTTAAAGGCGGATTAGTTGTAAATATTGGAGTTGATGCGTTTTTGCCCTCCTCTCAGGTTGATATTCAAGCACCCAAGAATCTTGACCAATTTGTTGGTCAAACTTTTGACTTTAAAGTCGTAAAAATTAACCGAGAAAGAAAAAATATAGTTGTTTCACGGAGAGAACTTATTGAGGAAAGGCGCCAAGACAAAAAGAGAGAGATTTTATCTAAAATCAAACCAGGTGAAACACGCCGTGGCATGGTTAAAAATATCACTGATTATGGTGCCTTTATTGATCTCGATGGATTGGACGGACTATTACATATTACCGATATGAGTTGGGGGCGGGTATCCCATCCTAGTGAAATGGTGAAAACGGGTGAGGAAATAACGGTTTGTATAATTGATATTGATACTAATAGAGAGCGAGTTTCGCTTGGATTAAAACAACTTTCATCTAACCCGTGGGATGATATTGAAGGTAAATTCCCAATCAATGCTAAGGTTCGTGGTAAAGTGGTCAACCTTGTCCCTTATGGAGCTTTTATTGAGCTTGAAGAAGGGGTAGAAGGACTTGTGCATGTGACTGAAATGTCTTGGACAAAGAGAATTACAAAACCTGGTGAGGTTTTGAATGTCGGAGACGAAGTTGATGCAGTTGTTCTTGGTATTCAGAAAGAAGACCAAAAAATATCTCTTGGCTTAAGGCAACTCGATGTTAACCCATGGGACATGGCCACTCATAATTATCCTCCGGGTGCCCGTGTTCGAGGAAAGATTAGAAACTTAACCTCTTACGGTGCTTTTGTTGAGTTGGAAGAGGGGATAGATGGAATGGTTCATGTATCCGATATGAGTTGGACTCGAAAAATTAACCATCCAAGCGAGATGGTTAAGAAGGGAGACGAAGTCGATGCAATTGTTGTTGAAGTTGATGTCAGCAACCAACGCATTTCATTGGGAATGAAGCAATTAACACAGGATCCATGGGAAGATATTGATAGGCTGTACCGGATGGGTGATGTGATCAAAGGAAAAGTAGCTCGGGTTGCCGGATATGGTGCTTTCATTCAACTTGACCACGACATTGATGGATTGGTACACATTAGCCAAATTACTGAAGAACGAGTTGAGAAAATAAAAGACCACCTTAGCGAAGGTGAAGAAGTTTCTGCCCGTGTAATCAAGATTGACAAAGAAGAGCGCCGTATCGGATTGAGTATAAAAGCTGCTGATTACGATGAGGATGCACTTGCTAAGGAAGTAGCTGCTTATGATGAGGTCGGGGAAGATCTAACCACTTCCCTCGGTGACTTGCTTGATGAAGCAACTGCAGGCGAAGAAGAGTAATATTACTCTTCTTCTTGATCTTTTAAATCAAATCTAAATTATATTCGCCTGTTTGAGGATTTCATTGAGGATTTTACCTCGTTCCTCAATCCGTTGATCCTCTTTTATTTCTTCAGCGGTTCTTTGTTTCTCAAATGTAGCCATGTTTTTACGAAGTTGTCTTAGGGCTTGTTCCTGAAGTTGCCTTATTCTTTCCCTTGTAACTCCAATTTTTTCCCCTACCTCTTCCAATGTCAGTGGATCTCTGCCTTCTAATCCAAAGCGTAGGCGAATAATATCAGCTTCTCTGGGATCCAGTTTGGAGAGTACTAAGTTTACATCACCAATCAAACTTTTGCTTTGTAATTTCTCAGAGGGGTTAACAGCATTGTTGTCAGGAACTACCTCTCCAAGTGTGGAACTTTCATCATCTCCAATTGGAGAGTCTAAAGAGGTAGGTTTTTTACTAACTGACTTGAGGTGTGAAACTCGAGATACAGGTAAATTCATCTCTGATGCTAATTCTTCGTCTGTTGGTTCATGTCCCAAGCGCTCTTCAAGTTCGGCCGAAGTTCTTCTCATTTGCATTACCCGGTCGACCATATGGACAGGTAAGCGTATCGTTTTACTTTGATTGGCTAAGGCTCGCTTGATGGACTGTTTAATCCACCATGACGCATAAGTACTTAATTTTCCACCCTTAGTCGGATCAAATCGTTCCACTGCTTTCATTAGACCAATATTCCCCTCATTAATTAAGTCGAGGAGAGATAAACCAATATTAGCATATTGCTGGGCGATTTTCACCACTAACCGTAGGTTTGCAGTAATCATAGTCTCCCTTGCTTTTTCATCTCCGTTTTTAATTTTGTCGGAGAGTTCAATCTCTTCTTGAACAGAAATCAAAGGAATAGAAGAAATTTGTTTTAAATAAATATTTAGGGACTCTTGTTCTGGATTTTGCATTAAATCAAAATTTTTAGACTAGGCTGTTATTTTTTCAGCGAGTGCAAGTGCTTTTAGCATTCCTTTGGCTTTGTTAATAGTTTCATGATATTCGTTTTCAGGTATAGAGTCGGCAACGACCCCTGCACCCGCCTGTAAATGAATAGTATTGTTTTTTATTATAGCTGTGCGAATTGCAATACAAGAATCATGATTTCCTTCATAGCCAAAATAGCCCAGTGCACCTGCATAGATATTTCTTTGGTTTTTCTCAAATTCAGCAATAATTTGCATTGCTCGAACTTTTGGTGCTCCACTTACAGTTCCAGCCGGAAAAGTAGCTCGTAATAAGTCAAATCCATTTAGTGAAGGATCTAGTTTTCCCACAACTTCTGATACGATGTGCATAACATGAGAGTACCTCTCTATAGTCATGAACTCTGCTGCTTTAATGGTTCCAGTTTTACACACACGACCAATATCATTCCTAGCTAGGTCAACTAGCATTAAATGTTCTGCTTTTTCTTTTTCATCCGCTAATAAATCTAATTCAAATTCTTTGTCTTCTGATTCCGTTTTTCCTCTTGGGCGAGTTCCTGCAATTGGTCGAATAAGAACATCTTCTCCAGTTAACCTTACATGTACTTCAGGCGATGCACCGACGACTGAAAATTCATCGTCCTCCATTAAAAACATGTAAGGAGATGGATTAATTGCACGGATTGCCCGATAGAGATTAATCGATGGACCTGAGTAAGGGATTGAAAATCGTTGTGAGAGTACGGCCTGAATAATATCTCCTGCCCTAATAAATTCCTGAGTTTTTGAAACTAGTTCTTCAAATTCATGCTTGGTCAAATTCCCTTCTGCTTTCTCAACAGATTCGAGAGCTTCGATTGGAGTAGGTGAAAGGGTTGAGGGAGAACTGAGAAGTGTAATCGTTTCCTTAATTCGTGTACATGCATCCTGGTAAGCTTGTTCTGCATCATCACCGGGGGATACATTAGCACAGATAGTCATGGATTGACGGGCATGGTCAAAAACAATAACCAAATCCGCCATCATGAAGTAGAGCAGTGGTAACTTAAGATCGTCCTGATCAGGGACAGGAACGGTGGGCTCAATACGGTTTGCGTATTCATACGAAACATATCCAACCGCTCCACCTGAAAACCTGCTTTCATCTTCAAACCCAAGGTACCGGATATCTTTCATTTCCTCCTCAATGATCTTTAAAGGATCAGCTGGCGTGGGCATCTTTTTGATCTCTTTTCCTTTTTGAATGATGACGGTCTCATTTTGCCAACAAGTTACAATTTTCTTTGGGTTGCAACCAACAAAGGAAAATCTGCTAACCTGTTCTCCTCCAACGACAGACTCGAATAAAAATGCGGGCTTATTAGATGATAGTTTGACATAAGCAGATAACGGTGTTTCTGCATCTGCAGTGAATTCTGCTTTCACTGCAATGACATCATACTTTCGAGAAAAAACTTTGAAATCTTCAAGAGATGGTAGTGTTTGCATATAACTTTAATCCAAAAACTTAAATGATTTGTGTGAATTAGGTAATAAAAGATTCATTATTAGGCACCAAATTTACCGATTTCTTTTTTGTGATTGCACAGTTGATGATTTCAATTTCCACATAGTACCTGTAACAGGAAGAAAAAAAGACAGACGGGCAAGACTAAAGAAAGGAATAAAATGAAAAGACAAATTCATTGCGTAATTATGGGTGGAGGTCGAGGTACTCGATTATATCCGCTAACTAAACTTAGGTGTAAACCTGCAGTTCCTCTAGCCGGTAAATACCGATTGGTCGATATCCCCATCAGTAATTGTATAAACTCCGGTTACAATAAAATTTATTTATTAAGCCAGTTTAACACAGCTTCCCTACATCGGCATGTACAGGATGCTTATCGCTTTGACCGGTTTGGGAAAGGCTTTGTTGAAATACTTTCAGCTGAGCAAACAGAACACGGGGATGACTGGTATCAGGGCACAGCTGATGCTGTTCGTAGAAACCTACTACACTTCCATGCTGAGCCTGATGATATTTTTGTCATTCTTTCTGGTGATCAGCTATACAGAATGGACTTTTCTAAAATGGTTGATGAGCATCTCAAGAGAGGGGCCGAGGTGACCGTTGCGGCTAAACCGGTTTCTGTTGATGAGGCATCAAGTCTTGGGCTTTTAAGTATCGGAGGTGATGCCCGCATCACTGAATTTGTAGAGAAACCAACCGATCCAGATATTATATCCAACCTAGTTCCAGATGAAATGAAATCCCAAGATGGTAAAACAGACCGGGTTCTTGCATCGATGGGAATTTATGTTTTTAACGCAGCTGCTATGTTTGATGCCTTACAGGGAAATGCCAAAGATTTTGGTAAAGAAGTTATCCCTTCATTAGTGCAAGACAAAGATATTCGGTGTCATATATTTGATGATTATTGGGAAGATATTGGAACGGTGAAAGCTTTTTTTGACGCGAACCTGCAGTTAACGGATCCGGTCCCGTCTTTTGATTTTTATGATGAAGATTATCCAATTTATAACTATCCTGATATCTTACCAACCGCTAAACTTACTCATTGTGATATGGATCGTACCACAGTGGCCAGTGGATGTATAATCGGTCGGTCAACGTTTGCACGCTGTATGCTCGGGGTGAGATCTACTGTACGAGATAACTGCAGGTTTGAAAATGTGGTTATGATGGGAGCAGATCATTTTAAATCAAACGAAGAGATTGACATGCCGTCAAGTGTGTCAGAGGTTCCTGATATTGGGGTAGGGGAACATACGACCATCAAGAATGCAATAATTGACAAAAATGCTCGGATTGGAGCTAATGTCTTTCTATCTCCCAAAGGGCTTGAGGAAGGTTGGGCTGATGAACACAAGAGCGTTTATTTCAGGGACGGTATTTTAGTAATTGTAAAAAATGCAATTGTACCTGCAGGAACAAAAATTGGTGAGGAATAGTTGTTTTTGCTTGAATCATTTTTATCTCCCAACTATCCGAATTAGATGACAGAAATACCTACTGATTTACTTTACACTAAAGATCACGAATGGATAAAGAAGGAGTCGGACGGATCTTGTTCGATTGGAATTACTTATCATGCACAAGACAGCCTGGGAGATGTGACTTTTGTTGAGTTACCCTCGGTTGGTGAAACATTCGACAAGGGAGCGGTTTTCGGTGTAGTTGAATCAGTCAAAGCAGCTTCGGATTTATACATGCCTGTTTCTGGTGAAATTGCCGCGATTAATGAAGAGCTTAATGATTTTCCTGAAAGAGTAAATACGGACCCTTATGAAACTGCTTGGATGATAAAAGTTAAACCAGCTGGCTCCTTAGAAAGTGAAGTTCTATTGAGCCCTGAAAATTATGCTAAAGAAATTGGCTAACAAGAATTTTTCTTGGTAATAAAATCGCTTGCGAAAGGGGCAGTTTTTGATTTATCTTGTATTCTTCATGAATCCTGTCCCTCGCCCAAAATTCTTTCAAAACAATTTATTTGAAGTATTGATTAGATGGGCTCATCTTTTTCTTCTCTGCATTTGCTTTTTT
>Ga0209335_10004891_pt1 | contig 12554 bp, 5 predicted proteins | sample COG_09_FD_184753 | JGI IMG/M metagenome (GOLD analysis project Ga0209335, IMG submission 184753) | Pelagic Microbial community sample from North Sea - COGITO 998_met_09 (SPAdes) (version 2) | ecosystem: Environmental > Aquatic > Marine > Neritic zone/Coastal water | place: Helgoland, sampling...
ATTAATTAGATGCGTATTAGTCTCATAATGTCTTAGGATTAAGCCAGCATACTTAAGAACTTTTTTATTATTACCTGCTACCATGTTATATGTCAATTGCACAGATATCTGATGTAGTCTTGCACGTTTTGATAATGCCAAACTCTCATTTTTTACAATTGGAGCTTTAAGCAAGTTTTTAAACGCGATAAGATCAGCATTTTCTCGAACTACACCTTTAGCTAAATTCTGGCTATAACCTTTAGTTGTTAAATCTTTTAGTGACATTAAATTATATACTAAATCCATCAACGGAAAATCCGTACTCAACACTTTTAGAGCAGAATCATATTGTTGATTTTTAAGAAGTAACTCCTCCTTAATTTCAGTAAGCACCAATTGCTGCCTAAACATTTCATTTTCCTCAGCTAATTTTAATGCTTTTTCAACAAGAGGAGCAGCTTGCGAATACAAACCCTTTTGAAACAAAACCTCTATACTAATTAAGTAATCATAAACCTTGGTACGAAAAGAATTCTGTGCGTGATAAGCATTTAAACTCTTTAATACCAAACGATATAGGTAATTTTTTTCAGCAGATGAATTTTTTATGAATTTGGCTTTAACAACCAAATCTTCATCATAAATATCCATCCCTTGAATTAGATCAAAGAGCTTTACATAATCGTTTTCATTACCAATAACATGTCTGGAAGAAAAGACTTTAAAAAACCTCTTCTCTGACATGGATAAAGATTGAATCAAATCGAATAGGTGTTTTTTAGCCATGTAATTAACAAATATATACTATTCAGACCTTTTAAAAAATGAAGAATCTGATTTAGAAGTTAGTTAGACAATGTACTAAATTTGATAACTTATGAATGGGGCAACATTCATCAACTTAATAGATTTACGAACGATGAGAAAACTAGAAATATATCTGAGTTGTATAATTATTGTATTAATTAGTATTCAAGCTAATGCTCAAACTTATACAATGTCTAACACAGACATTACAACCTGCGGGGGAACATTTTTCGACCCGGGGGGCACAGGAAACTATAGTAATGGCGCTACCCAAACAATGACCATATACCCTATTACATCTGGGGATGGGATTTGTCTAAATTTCACCACATGGGTATTAGATTATAGCGTGTTTGGTTGGAGTACGCTAACATTCTATGATGGTACTTCTGCATCGGATCCGCTAATCATGGAAGCAACAGGAGACTGGACCATAAATCAATCTGGCACCGCTTTTGATTTTGATGGACCTGGTATGGTTTGTTCAACTGGTCCAATGACCTTGGTATGGAATCCGGATGACAACGACCAAGGATGGGAAGCTGACATCTCCTGCTACACTCCATTACCTGATAGTTCTGGATGCAATATTTCGGCTTTAGCAACTTCTTCAACTATATGTTCTAGTGAATCTGTAACTTTAACTGCAGACGGCTGGATTCTTAATGCTCCACTTGAAAACGATTTCAACACTAGTAGTATTGGAACAGGTTGGTCCGCAACTGTTGATGACAGATACGACAACCCCTGCGGTCCTGGTCTAGATGGTAGCCCTCATTTATGGATTGGAACGGACGGAGCTCCGCGAACGCTTCAATCAAACTCTATGGATTTAACATCGGGCGGGATTATTTCATTTGAACTTAGGTTTTCAATTCAAGGAGGTGGCGCGCCTTGTGAAGGGCCTGACTTAGAAGATGAAGGGGTTTACCTGCAGTATTCGACTAACACAGGTACTTCTTGGACAACTTTGCATTACTTCTTCCCTCCTTTTTACACAGATGGGAGTAACCACCTATCAAGCTGGCAAGACTACACTTTTCAAATTCCTGTCGCAGCGCAAACTGCAACTACGCTTTGGAGATGGCATCAAACAGATGTATCATCCTCTACAACAGACCATTGGGGAATTGACAATGTAATAATTGGCTACCCAACTGCATATAGTTTTTCATGGGATAATGGATTAGGAGCCGGGACTTCTCAAGTTGTTAGTCCAAGCACTACAACTACATATAATGTAACCGTTACAGACGGAACGACTTCGTGCTCAGCACCAATTACAATTTCTGTTTCCCCTTGCGGAGTTAGCTGCACATTAACAACTGCAAGTTCCAAAACTGATATTAATTGCAATGGAAACTCTGATGGAACGGCAGCAGTTAATGTTATTTCTGGAGCTACGCCCTATACATATCTTTGGAGCAATGGGGAAACTAACTCACTGGTTACAGGCCTTTCTGCAGGAACTTATAATGTAACAGTTTCTGAATTTGGCACCACCTGCACTTCAACGGAATCATTAAACATTGCTGAACCAGTCGGACTTAATATAAATTCCATGTTATGTAATAACACCAGTGGTGCCGGTTCATCTGATGGAACATCTTCAATTTCTGCATCTGGAGGCACAACACCTTATTCTTACTCTTGGTCTCCTCCGCCAGCGACCGGCCAAACTTCCTCTAATATATCTGGATTAAATTCAAATTTATATACAGTTATTATAACAGACAATAACGGCTGTACAATTACAGATAACTGCTCAGTAACAGACCCATTTTGCCCAGCATCTGTAGGAACAATTAATGTTACAGGGGTAACTCTTGTTGGCACAAATGAATATGATCTAAACTCTGGAGGCACTGTTTCTTTCGCAGCAACTGGGGTTAATGAGAATAGTGGTGTTCTAACTTTCGGTTATGCCGCTTTCTCATGTGACCCCCAGCTACCTCTTTCTGCCGCTGAATTATTAGACTTAAATGCAAACCCTTGCTATCTTGGTTCCGATTATGGCAATACCACTTCAGATAACAATACTGGTGGTGTTTCAACAGCCCCATTTGGTTATGACACTATTTGGATTATGCCATATACCAGTGATATTGCAGATTCGCCGGACAACAACGCTGATGGATGTTATGATATTGGAAACGTATATCAGATAAACTATTTGCCAGCTGTTTGTGGTGATTGTTCAGCTCCGTCTTGCCCAATTGCACAAGTCACAGAATTTAATGACAGAACAGATGGCTACTTCGGAGGTGCTTCATCAAATTGTAATACTCTAGCAGCTGATATTACGAATACAGTTTACACAACATACCACACCGTTACTGCAGATGGTAACGGATTTTTAGGTGTTGTTCAGCAAGCTGACGATGGTGGTTGTGCTACTAAAACTGCCGCTCTAAGGGCAACATCTGCTGGCGCATGTGCTGGCTCAGATATCTCTCCCTCAGTTACAAATGCCAATGGACTCGGAAGTGGTTTTAATCCTGAATGGTCAGGATTAACTCCAAATGCGAATTATGTCGTAATAATAACAGTTACAGTTCCTTTAGGATGTTTTTACGGCCAAGGATGCTCCGTCTTCTACTGGAATCCAATTTGTAGTGCAAATATTGGAACACTTGGAATAACTGGCACAGGTTTAACTGCAGTTTCTAGTTCTGAATATGACCTTGACGATGGAGGAACAATTAACTTTAATTCAACAGGGACTGACAATGATAATGGGGCTTTAACAATTGGTTACGCGGTTTTTAATTGTGACCCAGGCTTACCATTCAGTGCTGCTGAATTATCTGACTTGAACAACAACACTTGCTACCTGGGTTCAGACTACGGACTTACTACTAATGATTTTAATAGTTCGGGAGGCTCCGGAACGCTAGGTGGTCTTGACCCGGTTTGGATTGTGCCATACACAAGTGATGTTGCAGACTCTCCCGACAATGATGGAGACGGATGTTATAGTATTGGAGGAGCCATACAGATCAATTATTTAGATCCGTGCGCTGTATCTCTTGTTGCCCCTGAAACAGATGTCACGTGTTTTGGCTCCTCCGATGGTACTATTTCAGCCAACTTAACAGGAGGAACAGGAGCTTTAAATTATATATGGAGTAATGGTGAAACTACCCAAGTAATAAGTGGGTTAAGCGCTGGCTCATATTCCGTTACCGTTACGGATAATGTTGGGTGTTTTGATGAAATAAATACATCTTTAACGGAACCTCTTGAATTGTTAACAACTCTCACAACAAATGATGCTGCATGTGGCTCAACAAATGGTACCGCATCAGTTTCTGAAACTGGCGGCACACCTCTCTATTACTATCTTTGGTCAAATGGCGCTACCATTTCTACTGCGAGTGGGTTAAACGGCGGTTCTATAGGGGTTACGGTTTCAGATAATAATGGTTGCACTGCACTAAATAATGGATTTATTAACAATCCCATTCCATCTATTACAGTGTCGAACGACATCGAATTAAACTGTAATGGTGATAATTCAGGAAGTGCTTCAGTCTCTGCTTCTGCAGGAGTTACGCCTTATCTTTATGAATGGAGTAATGGAAACAACTCAAACTCCATTACTAATTTAACAGCTAATGCATACAGTGTTACAGTAACTGACAACAATGGTTGTGCACAAGCAGGAACAGTAAACATTAGTGAACCTGCTCTACTTTTATCATCACTTTCGGCTAATAGCCCTAGCTGTTTTGGTTTATCTGACGGGAGTCTTACCTCCAACATTATAGGCGGAACAACTGGTTATGTTTATCTTTGGAGTAATGGATCATCTAATGCAAACCTGACAAATATTAGCAGTGGAAATTTCAGTTTAACGGTTTTTGACGGTAACAACTGTTCAACAGCATCAACTATAAATATTACCGTAGCTTCAGATTTAAGCCTTTCAATAACAGGAACAGATCTAGCTTGCTTTGGATCAGGAAATGGAACAGCTACTCCGACTGTTTCCGGAGGAACTTCACCGCTCTATTATTTATGGAACAATGGCAGTACGGTAAGCAATCTAACTAACTTAAGCGGAGGAAACTACATCCTAACAGTGTCAGACTTTAATGGGTGTAGCTCTATTGACCAAATATTAATAACAGAGCCAACCCTTTTAGCTACAACATTAACATCAAATAATGCTGCATGTGGCGCTAGCAATGGAGATGCCTCTATTATTGCTTCTGGAGGGACTACACCATTTTCTTACCTCTGGAACAATGGACAAACAAGTGCTCAAATTTTTGGTATCGGTGCGGGCAACTTAGCAGTAACTATAACAGACAATAATGGTTGTGAGTCAATTAAATCTTCGTTCATTAACAATCCTGTACCAGCAATAACCCTTACGGATAGCTATTCACTTGCCTGTTATAATGATAATGATGGTCAATTATCTGTAAACACAAGTGGTGGAACAACCCCATATACTTTCAACTGGTCTAACGGAGCAAGCAGTACAACAACTATTTCTGCTTTAGATAATGGCTCATATACCGTTACTGTTATTGATAATATTGGTTGTACTCAATTTGCAACAAGTTTTATCTCAGAGCCTCTTCCTATAAATATTGCTTCTATTAACATTCCTGTAAGTTGCAATGGTGCATCCGATGGCGAGGTAAATATTTCAGCTAGCCAAGGAACTTCAGGATATTCATTTATCTGGACTAATGGTTCAACTTCGGAGAGTATATCTGGACTAGTTGCAGGCACGTATTTCTTAACTGTAATAGATGCTAATTCCTGCACGTCTACTTCTGGCGGAGTTGTTATTGAACCTGCCCCCTTAAACATCTCAATTACAGAAATTGATGCTGTATGTGGGTTGTCAAATGGACTTATTTTTGCCGGAGTTTCTGGTGGATCTCCAGCTTATAATTATACATGGGATACTGGATCAACGAACCCGCTACTAAATAACATTAATGCAGGTTCTTATCAAATTACTGTCACGGATGCAGCTAATTGTAATACTACCGCAACGGCTGTCATTTCTTCTAGTAATCCTTCATTATCGATTATTGCTTCCGCACCACTTTCATGTTATGGAGATAATAATGGCTCTGCAATAGCGGAGATGACTGGTGGGACTAGTCCCTATACATACATTTGGAGTGACAACCAAACTCAAGGACTTGCAAGCGGATTATCCTCTGGAGTATATTCTGTAACAGCAAGTGATAACTCAGGATGCCTATCGATTTCTACTACTAACGTTAACGGTCCTGCTTTAATAACTGTCTCCATATCTGAAACAGATATTTCTTGTTTTGGAAATTCAGATGGAAATCTATCTGCTTCTATTTCTGGCGGCACAAGTGGTTACAATTTTTTATGGTCAAATGGAATTACAACTAGTACTAATGGAAATTTAAGTGTTGGCAACTATTCCGTAACAGTAACTGACAACAATGCATGTAGCCAGATAGAATCAGGCATATTAGTGCAACCTTCGCTACTTTCTATAACGCTCAGCTCTTCTGGAATTACGTGCAACAATAATGGTTCAGATGGATCAATCACCTCAGCGATTTCTGGTGGCACAACAGGTTATAGTTATAACTGGAGTGATTCTTCAACTGAAAACGACCTGTCAAACTTAACAAGCGGAATTTATTCTCTTACAATCGTAGATCAAAATGGTTGTATCGAATCAGCTAACACAACAGTAAACGAACCATTAATTACACCTGTTGTTATTGAAGATCAGCCTGCTTTGTGCGGACCAAGTGCTATTTCCACTTTTTCAGCAACCCCAAACGGGGGTTTATGGAGTGGAACTATTGTTACTGATGTAAATAATGGAGATGTTTTTGGTAGCGTTGGTTCATATCAATTAATTTACACCGTAAGTGGATATTGTGGCGGGGCAGACACTACAACATTCAACGTTCTTGCCCTATCCACAGTTCTATTTGACACAACCGAAACTTCTTGTATTGATGAAAAAGATGCAACTATTGACGCACAAATTATTGGTAATTCACCTTTCGACATATTATGGTCGACAGGAGAAACTACCCCAAATATAGATGGTTTGTCTGCTGGAATTTATACAATTACGTCTACTGGAGCATATGGATGTTCTTCTATTGACACCATTGAAATTTTAGGAAGTACAATTGAATGTGTTGATATAGAGTCACATTATTATGTGCCTAATATCTTCTCACCCAACGGAGATAATGAAAATGATATTCTTTATGTCTATGGTGCTAATATTGAAGAATTCAATTTTGTAATATATGACAGATGGGGGGAAAAGGTTTTCGAGACAAATTCATTAACTTATGGATGGGATGGAACATACAGAGGTAAATTAATGAATACAGATGTATTTGTTTACTATATCGAGGTAAAATATCAATCCGATCCCAATAATACCGTTTCAGAGAAAGGAAACATTACTTTAATAAGATAAATTAATAGTTATGAAACTTAATACCATAGTAATCGCCATATGTCTTATAACAGTTAATTTAGTTATTGGTCAAGACTTGCATTTTTCTCAATTTAGCCAGGCTCCATTGCAAATGAACCCAGCATTAACAGGGGGTTCAGAAGCAGACCAGCGCGCCATACTAAACTACAAAGACCAATGGAGAAGTGTTGCAAAGGCATATAGGACTTATGCTTTTTCATATGACCTGAGTCTAAGTAAAAAAATGAAAACTAAAAATCATTTAGGCATAGGCGTTAATATCTTTGCTGATCGATCTGGAGATGTGAATCTATCAACTACCCAGGCTGACTTATTTCTAGCTTATCATATAAAAATGAACGACCACCACTCTTTATCAGGGGGTCTTAGAGGTGGTTTGTCGCAGCGCAGCATTAATGAAACTGAAATGCAATGGGGAAATCAATACGATAGTAATGTGGGAGGCTATAATAGCAATATGGGCTCGAATGAAACGATTGAATTCGATCGCTTTTTGCACGCAGATTTTGCAGCAGGCTTAAACTGGTCATATAGCTCAAAAAATGCCACGTTATCTTCAAATGATGCTACACAAGCCGAAGCTGGATTTTCAGTATTGCACGTTAACGCACCTAAATTAAATTATAACTCAGTTACAACAAATGAAACACTATATACAAGGTATATCCTGCATGGCAAGTTGCGACAAGGAATAAAAAATACCAATCTTCAAATTGAACCTGGAGGGTATGCTCAATTTAAAAAAACATCTAAGGAAATCGTTGTCGGTGCAAATGTTCGTTACATAATAAAAGAAGAATCAAAATATACTAACCTAGTTAAAGGCGCTGCTATTTCAGTTGGTACCCATTACAGAATTAAAGATGCGCTAATTGTATCTTCCTATGCAGAATTTGGAAATTTTGGAGTTGGCTTAAGTTATGATATAAACATATCTGGTCTTTCAAAAGCAACTAACACGAAAGGTGGATTCGAAATTGCGTTATTATTCCGAACACCAAATCCTTTTAAAGACAAGAAATCAGCTGCTCGATTTATGTAATTAAACTTTTAGAATAAATTATCTTTTCTTTACTCTTTGTTAGCTATAAACCTTGTTAATCAAAGTTATCCTTAGTGTTTCAATGTTAGAGATAATTTAAATTTTAAACATTACATTACAAATCCTTTAATCTTAGTTCTGATATTTTTAGTTTTTGATAAGGTATTTCCTTTTCATTAAATAATCATATTCTACTACTTCAGCTCTTGTAATAAACAAATCAGTATTAGGCCAATCTATAGAATTTTTAGTTACAGCAGTTAATTTTGGAACAACTGAATAACCCTCAATAATTTCACCGAATACTGTATGCACTCCAGCAATATGCGCAGCACCTTGCTCTGAACAATAATAACTTCTATGCTCTGTGGGGTATTTATAATTATTCTATTCTTTAACACTACTCTGTTTTATTGGTTTTAATTTTAAACCTTCTAAAGAACAAAGTAATACAACAAAAGATTTCGAGTTCGAACCTCCAAAAAGCCATTAACAAAACCATCAAGATTTATAAAAAACTTGGATAGTGAATTATTCGATACTTATCAAATTTAAGCTTAAATTTGAAATAGGTTATTATTCAATAGTGTACTTAAATAGCTAAAAACATGTTTTCTCCAATATTTACTAGAAGAAAATGGTGAAGAAAATGCAAAAGAATTTCTTTCTTATGAATTAACTGAAGGAAATAATCAGAGGCTTATTGATTCTCCTTGTGCATTAAATATTGATGATCCCGACTTTGATGATTTTGACGGTATTGAGATATACAGAGGAAATGAATCCGAAGAAGAAACAAAAGAAACAGAAGCATAAACAATTAACCATGATTACAAAAAGACTAATAAAATTTATCATACCTAGAAACGTTAGACAAATTATAATACCAATACTTCTACTTAGTATAGTAGCAATAAACGTATACGACGTTTGGTACAAACCAGATCCATGGGAATTGCTGATGGATATTAATGAAAACAACTCAAGATTATTAGAATCCGGAGATCCGATAATGGGCCTTGATGATTTAAATGTTAAATATCGAGTCACTGCTATAAATAAAGTAAATGATGAAATCGTGAGTGTTTCGAATACAATAAATGTTAAACCGTCGTTATATATTTACGTACCGAATGCATTCACACCGAACGAAGATGGTTTGAACGATACTTTTGGTGGTTTGGGTGTTGGTGTAAAAAACTACCATCTAATCATTTATAACCGATTAGGTCAATTAGTATTTGAAACAGATAAACAATCAGATCAATGGGATGGCACATATGGTGGCAAGCCTGCACCGATTGGTAGTTATGCTTATGCAATCGATGTAAAAGGTTATTACGATAATGATTTTCATAAAGAAGGAACGATAAGCATAGTTAAAGTATAAGATGAAATAAGAAGATCAAAAAGGCTATGGAGATTTGATGATTGAAATAGTGAATTTGTATTCTAAATCTACAGGTGATTTTTCAGACTATGGAGATTTGAATGACGGCGTTTTCATGAATGCCATATATAATACAGCACATGTAATTTCACTTAAATATATGTGACAAAGTAATCGAGAAATTGAACATTGCACTCCCCTATTTGATTGGTTTAACGATTTCAACTTTCAAGTCCCTAGCAGCATAAAGCCTTGTAAAAGTAGAACTTTTACTGCTCGGAAATATTAATGCGACAGAAGGCCAAAGATAGATTTAACATTTATAATTCAATAGCGGCCAAAAGTCGGAACTCATATAAAGTCGAGACGAATATTTTAAACTACATATTTCATTACGGTCTAACTAATCTATCTTTGCTTTTCCATGGTCATTTAATTAAACGTTGGATAAAATAATTACCATATTCATATTCGCATGTATTTCATTTGCTTCTTGGGGGCAGGAAAAAGTAGTATCTGCTTCCAGAAGCAACGAAAAAATTAAAATTGACGGAAAAATGCTTGAACAAAAATGGATCGATGCTGATATTGCAACCCATTTTTTAGAACGAAATCCAACAGAAGGAAAACCACCTCCTTTTCTTACGGAAATAAGGGTGTTATTTGATGATAATAACATCTATTTCTTAGGTTATTGTTATGATGATCATCCGGATAGTATCTTGACGCAACTTGGAGAACGGGACGACAGACTGAATGCAGATCTCTTTTCTATTTCCATTGACACGTATAACAAAAAGTTAGACGCATTTACTTTCGCCGTATCTGCCTCGGGAGTTCAATCCGATTCTAGAATTTCAGATCCATCATTCAATTCAGTTTGGGAAAGTGCGGTTTCGATAGTTGAGAATGGCTGGATTGCCGAAATTAAAATCCCCTATTATGCTATTCGATTTCCAAATGGGAATGAACAAACTTGGCGAATTCAATTCGAAAGAGAAATAAGGCGAAGCAGAACAGAACTTCAATGGTCTTTAGTGCCAAAAAATGTGGAAACAGAAATTAATTTCTGGGGATATTTAAAAGGTTTAGATGATATTAAAGCCCCTCTTCGACTTTCATTATCTCCATATACATCTGCTTTTACAGAATTTACTAAAGATGAAAGTATCTTTGGCTATGCCGCTGGCGCTGATCTAAAGCTCGGTCTTAGTGATAGTTATACACTTGATATGACATTGTTACCAGACTTTTCTCAAGTAAGGTCTGATAATGTGGTTAAAAATCTGGGGGCATTCGAAGTTGTTTTCGAAGAACAGCGGCCTTTTTTTCAAGAAGGTTTAGATCTTTTTGACTTAGGTAAGCTATTTTACTCGCGAAGAATTGGTGGATTACCAAACAGATATAGCGAGACCTCTTCTAACATTGACACAGCAGAACTAGTTATCGAAAACCCTATTGCAGCTAAACTAGTCAACGTTGCCAAAATATCAGGAAGAAATAGAAATGGATTGGGAATAGGTTTTATGAATGCTGTTACTGCACAGACAAATGCACTAATCCAAAACACTAATACGGGTGATATTAGAGAAATAAAAACAAACCCTATAGTAAACTATAACATTATCTCCTTGGACCAAAACTTACGAAACAATAGTTCTGTTTATTTTATTAATCTTAATACCCATAGAGCGAATGATTTTATCGATGCTAACGTAACTTCAGCTGGCGTGAATTTGGTTTCAAAAAAATCCTCTTATTCCGCAGGTGGCGACATCAAGTTTTCTCAGCGAGATACTAGTATTCTAAAGAATCTATTCAAAATTAATGAAAATGATGGGTTGAGTTATTCCATGAGGTTTGCAAAAATAGCGGGTAACTTCAAGTTTTCTTTGTCTAGCGAGAATAAGTCTCCGAATTATAATCCAAATGATCTTGGCGTAAATTTCACAACAAATATTCGAACACATTCCACTAAATTACAATACAATAAATACAACCCATTTTGGATATTAAATAGCAGCTACAATTCATTTACTTTCAGCATCGAACAAGATTATACTACTCATAAAATTTTAAAGAAAAAATATAATGGTAAACTCTTTTTTATTGATCCGAATTTTAATGCTTTTTATATTAGCATGAGTTCACAAGTTGGTGATGGTATCGACTTATTTGAATCTCGCGTAGCAGGCCAAAATTTTATCATCCCCGAATTTTATTATAATGGAATCGGAATATCGACTGATTATAGAAAGAAATTCGCATTAGATGGCGAAATTGGTTATGGTCAGGGATACTTTACCGATTATGTCGTCAACAATTACTTCGAAGTAAATCTATCTCCTATTATACGCTTGAGTGATAAACTTACATTAACTCCTTCTTCGAATTATTCAATTTTTCTCAATGGAGCTGGCTTCGCAGGCTATTATAACGACCAACCAAAATATGGTGTGCGAGACATAAAGACGCTTGTCAACATTCTACAAGGAAAGTTCTTATTTAAAAATAATCTATCCCTAACCCTTCGCTTGCGTCATTATTGGTCTTATGGTCTATATGACTACTACGGAGATCTTGATAAAAATGGCTATATCTTAAGAGATGATTCGTTTGCGGAAAATGCTAATTTTAATTTTAACGCCTTTAACACCGACCTTATTTTCGGATGGCAATTTGCACCTGGAAGCTTCGTAAATATTGTTTTTAAAAATTCCCTGCAACAAGATGAGCAGGATATTCAAACTTCTTATTTTAGAAATGTAGATAACGTTTTACGTGCAGGACAACAAAATACACTCACATTGAAAGTGGTTTACTTTTTTGATACTGTTTCTTCCTATCGAAAAATAATG
>Ga0209335_10004900_pt1 | contig 12536 bp, 9 predicted proteins | sample COG_09_FD_184753 | JGI IMG/M metagenome (GOLD analysis project Ga0209335, IMG submission 184753) | Pelagic Microbial community sample from North Sea - COGITO 998_met_09 (SPAdes) (version 2) | ecosystem: Environmental > Aquatic > Marine > Neritic zone/Coastal water | place: Helgoland, sampling...
AAGTTGCGCTGAACACCACCATCTCCGCTGCGGCCGCCACCATGACCTCGGTCTTCCTCGGCTACGCGATCGAGGGCCACTGGAACATCGCAATGGGTCTCAACGGCGCGCTCGCGGGTCTGGTTGGCATCACCGCGCCGTGCTCTGTGGTCAACCCGTGGATGGCGCTCATCATCGGTATGGTGGCAGCCATCATCCTCCACGCCGGTCACTACCTCCTTTTCTGGGCCAAGATCGACGACCCCTGTGACGCTTGCGTCGTCCACGGCTTCTGCGGCATGTGGGGCTGCTGGGCGGTGGGCATCTTCTGCACTGACGAGAACATCCGCTACGCTGCCTACCCTAACGTGAACAACGCTTGCGGCCGCGCGGAGCAGTTCGGCGTGCAGGTTGTTGGCTCCCTTGTGATCATGGTGTGGGTTATCGCGACCGCTGGTCTTCTCTTCCTGGCAATCAAGTACACTGTCGGCATGCGTGTCGACGAGGAGACTGAGCGTGTTGGTCTCGACCGCTCTGAGCACGGCATGTTCGATGAGATGCTCAAGATCAACCAGGCGCCGGTGCAGCAGATCCCGATGCAGGCGATGCCGTTCCCCCAGCAGTCGGTCCAGTACCCTCAGATGAGCTATGGCCAACCCATGATGTACACGGCGCCCCCGCAGTGATTCATGAGTTAGGATACTGCTCTCTGAATATCCTTGATACGAAAAAGTAGATGCATTGCTGGAATAAAGTAAAAGCATCCTTGATACGAAAAAGTAGACGCATTGCTGGAATAAAGTAAAAGCAAGCAGTGCTGCGTCGCCACATGCACATTTTTATTGTGTGGCCTTCAGATCCCAAACAAGGTTCCTGGTTCAGTCGTTGCCTGCCAGCTCGCGATGATTCAGCCAATATGCAGTAAACATTGAACGAGCTACGGGTTGAAGCCATAATTTCATGCATAAGAACGACAAGTGAGAGACGGGACAGCACAGTTGTCTGAGTAGCAGAGTTTGACGGCATGCGCCCCAAGATCTGTCAGCACCTCGCTGACACCCCCATCTGCAAAGTAGCGGTCGCTTTGTACACACTGCTTGCGCACGCATCCTGACGACAGCCACACACACGAATGTCAGACGCGCTGACATGTTGCTGCGCGGAAACGACTGAGCTAAGTTGTCACGCAGGGGCGTCTTCTTGCAAAAAGTCTCGAAGCGAAGGAGTTTAGAGGTGTTCACACCTGCAACAGTCCCAAGGCAAGGACATCCTGGGAAGTCTGAAAGCGGCTGGCAGGCCCGCCGACACGTACAGTTGCCCGGTATCGAGCAGCTGTTCCAGTTTGGTGGTGTCAGAAGTCGGCAACACTCACATCCGTGCTTGTTATGATCAGTGGAAGACAGGTGAGCCAGTCAACAGAGGTAGCCACTCACCAGGCAGGATCGGCAAGCGGATCCATTGGGATAGTGAAAGCGTTGTCCTGCTCAATGACTCAGTATTAACTCAACTGTTTCATACGTCAAAATTGAGGTGAGCATTCTTACGTCGCAAGTGCTTTCCGTGCAGCCCGCATAGATGAACGTGGCACATGCATCCATGATTGGATCACATTCGGTTGACTCTGACACCATTGTCCCGTTCCGCATCCCAGTAATCATGCACTTTAGTGGAGGAGAACACACCGGAGCACTCTGCCACGATCAAAACAGAAAGTCAGTCCAAATCACTCCAATCGTTTTGGCCTCACATCTTAGACCTCCCAAAAATCAAACGAGAAGACCAGAAGTCTAGCGAATCCTCACAACCAAAGGATCCTGTCCCGAAGCTTGCTCCTCCCCCCCGCCGAGCGTCGACTTTCTACAAATACGTTGCTGTGGAAAAAAACCTGCCCGCAATTGCAGCAGTCGAGATCGTTGGCACATGTCGTCACAGGCGCACGGCAACACTCGGGATGGTAGAACGCTCTCTCCTTTTGAACTGCCAAAGGCAGCCTGCGTCTCGCGGCACTGCAGCAGTAAGCACAGGTGCCAAGAAGCAGGAGACTGCTGTAGGTACGCACCGGCAGCGATCATTCTCGCGGGTGTAAGTCACGTTACATGTACCCTCAGCCATGGGATGTAGCTCAGTGACGGCAGTCGCTAGGTTATTCAGAGCGATATCAACCTGAACAAATGTCATCCAGAACTAGTGAGATATTAGAGAGCGAAAGTACCACCACCGAACCTGGCTCCCGTTCTCAAGCGCTCTGTAACAGAATTTCAAAGTTGTCACCTCCTCCTGATTCGTGGCGCACAAGGAGGTCTCATAGGATCCCTCGCAGACACCAGATTTGATTTGCATGGTCGACTTGAAGCAGCGTTTGGTCTGCTTCATGCGGAGCCAGCAAGTCCCATCATTGCCTCGGACCTGTCGCAAGGATTGATCCAGTGTGAAACAACTGGATGCAATTTTGCAGCAACTACCCATCTCGTCGCGTTTAGCTGCACGATTTGCCAGAGGTCTCTACCGAGCAGAGACAGGATCCTTGCTCTGACAGCGTGCACGGCATAATGACTGAGTTGCACGTAGGAAGAAGGTTTCCTAGCAGCACAAAAAATAACCTGTGGGGGAATTGCTTCACGCAACGTTCCTGGCACCAATCCTGCAGCATTTGTGCTGGGATTTCGACATAGCTCTCGCAAACGGCTAGTGCGGGATCTAGGACTGGGGCTTCCAACATGATCAGGACGAACAGCAGGGAGCCTCCCAGCACCAGACTCGCGCCTGGCTTGCTCATGACGAACTTGATAGGGTTCCACATTGCTTTCTGGCCGGAGGGGAAATGCAGTGATCTTGCGTTTGACGCTCCGCAAAGACTCTCAGCGCTGATTTATCGGAGGGCGCGCCCAGAGCACCCTCGCGTCTCCAATCGAAGCCCACTGCACTGTCTCAACCACAGGCCCTCGTCAGGTCACGAGGGATACCAGTGCCTCAGTCAGACGAGCCTCAGTCCCGCGTGTTCCCCATCTTCCTTCCCACCTCTACGAAAGGCTGAAAAGCTAATGGCTCCAAGCTCCTTGAAATTTTTTCGGAACCCGCGGCGGGAAGGGAGCGGTAGATCTGTAGATCTAAGTTGAAGGGCCGGAACTCTACCGGGTTAGGACGCAGCAAGGTGTCCCAGCAGGAATTGGCTGCTGGTAGCCTACGGTGCGGTGCGCGATGCTGGCTGTTGGCAAGAATGAGCAATTGGCTGAGCGTCTAGCGTCGGGTCAGGACATGGCAATGAGATTCATGATGCAGCGCCGAGCTGCCCACTGGGGTGTTTCAGCGCCTCAATTCGACCAGTTTGGGCGTCCTCTTGGGTCTGCCCCGCCTACTCAGGCCCTGTACATGTCCTTCTCGGCGACGCCAAAGGCTTACAACGCCAATGCCGCCAACCTCTATGCCTCTGTGAGCCGATCATCTACCGGTCCCGTGGCGACGCCAATTATGCAGGGTATGGGACGTTGGGGCACAATCCAGCTTGCAAAGAGCAATTCTCCGGTCCAAGGACGTGCATCTCCATTATCTAATCGTGCATCTCAGTCTACGAATGGTGTTGGTGCTGGAAATGCGGGCACGGGGTTAGCGCAGTTTACGGCAGTTCGGGGCTCATCCATGGCGGCAGGTACAATTACCAACCCTGCAGGCAGCCGCTAAGGCACCGATACGATTTCTGAGATCCGTGTTACAACGCAGGGCAAGGTTCCATCACGAATTCCACCAGCATTGACCGCCCACCCATCGACACAAGGGCCCCTCAGTCGCCTGGTCGGTCTGGGCGAGGAAACAGGGGTCGTCCACACATTGATGTGCAACAAGAAGTCGGTTACCTATGCTAGATACCGCCCATAATAAGACGAGTGGCTGAATGTGTTTGCAAAAATACTCAGATGTCCAGTGCAGCAGAAGGTTTTTGCACTTCACCCTGAGGGCAACCTCACGCAACACATGTGCCTCAAGACCGAGGGAGAACCCGCAATTTATGCCCTTGATCCTCTACGCGGCCGGCACAGCCAATTCGCAGTTGTGAAGATATGCGGAGCTACTGGCGAAGACATCGCGGCACGGTACCCTAATGAACATGTGGACGTCTCAGATGCGTGACCGGAAGCATTCCCTGGGCACTGCCATTGCTACAGAGGTACCTGCGTCCATCAGAGCGCCGGTCACTTGTAGACCCCAACAAGCGCTCTCGATCCCAATGGCCAGATCAGCAGGCTTAAGAGCTTACCATCCGGGATCGACGCTCTTTTCTAGGATCGTGACTTGATCACCGAGCCTGACCGAGAGCTCGTCGCCCGACACCGCATCGTAAGCATGGGCAGCCACGCAGACCTCCCCAGACTTTGGTGCGAAGCTCATCGGTGCGCTCTCGAGTCCAAGTTGCTTTGCAGTAGTGCCACTTATGTGTACCTGGTTTCGTTTCGTTTCGGTTAAGCTTAGTTCGGGTCTGCCGGGCGAATTAGATGACAGCAGTCTAGAGCTAAGGCTCGTGTTTGCAAGCTCGGCAGCCATTCGAGGCTTGTGCGCGCCGACATGGGCGAATTGGTACCTCCAGGTGCGTCATGGGAACAATCGCCTCGACACGAGTTCTCACGTGCCGCGCGCGCAGCCAGCCGGAGTCCACGGCTGGCCCGAGGATGTCCAGTTTGTCGCCCGCCTGGAACGACATCTCGTCTGCATTGGCTGCAACGTACGCAAAGAGTGCAACGGCAGTAGGCTGCACCGGATCCGGTGCCCGTGCACCGATAGCACTGGTGGTGGACGGTGCTGCTGCGCTTGCAGTCGACACCCCGGCAGGGGCAGGTTGCACCACCTGTTGCGTTCGAGGAGAGAGGGACTCGGCTGCGACAAGCGGGTACTGCCTGGCGCTCCCTGGCGGTGCCTCAGCCTCAGCCTCAGCCTCAGCAGGCTGGAGCGGTGGCTGCGACAACTGCACAGACATCGCGTGCTGAAGCGTTGGCCCCTGGGTCGTCCTTGACGGCTCCATCATTGCAGTAGGCAGAGTTTGAGCGTGCTTCAGCGCAGGCTTGGCGGCTGGTTTGATCACCGCGTTGGGATCTTCTTCACCGGCTCCAGTCAGGTGTGTTAATGGTACCAGACCTTCTGGCCCCCGGTCGAGCCGGGCAACGATCCAGCCTTCATCTTCCGCCTTCTTGACCAGAGTCATCAATTCCCCCTCGTTGAAGTCCAGTTCGTCAGGGTGCTCGGCCACATACGAGAATGTAGCTTTGTATCGCCCGAAGCGAGACGCTACGAGCGGCGCGGCCCTTGGCTCCCAATTTTCCCTTGCCCAGTCCTCTTCACGAACCACGTGGGTCCCAGGGACAATCCCTTGCCTCGGAAATGCGTTCCTGGCGCGGAACCATCCATGGGTTGCGTCTCTCCCAAGCAGCGTAAGGCGGTCGCCTCGTGCAAATGAAAGCTCCTCGTTTACACCCTCGGCTGCCTCGTAACCGTATCTTGCGCGCACCTCTATCGGCCAAACTTCGTGGGAAATGTCGCCGAGGTGGGTGAGGTCGAACACAGGTTCAGCGCCCGCCCTTTTTTCGCGGCGATCGTTGGCGCGGAGAGTTTCGACGATGGGTTTCTCGATGTGAGTGCCTGGAACGATGCCTCTTTCGGCAGAAAGCGCGGAGCGAGCTTCAAACCAGCCTTCCTCTGAGGCGGGTCCGAAGAGTAACAAATGCGCTCCTGCGGGAAAAGAAAGTTCGTCCGTGTTTGCAGCCTCGTACGCGTACTGGGCCCAGACCGTGATTGGGAACTCATGGCCCTCAGCAAGAAACTCCTCGACCGGCTTTCCAGGCAGCGTGCGGCGCCGTTGCGATGGTTCGCTGTGCGATGTGAAGATACCCTTGGATATCGTTGTAGTGACCACTTGAGAAAGACCAAAGCGAATGTCCGGGCACTCTTCTGCGTGCAGTTCCTTCGCAGACAGAGGGCGCGCTGACTCTGGCGAGATGGCGTGCACGCACACTTGAGCGCATGCCTTCTGAGTTACCTCCTCTGCCAGTGCTACGCGATTCACGCGGTAGTTGACGACAGAGCAGTTTTCGAAAAATGATGGGCATCCTCGGCCACCGATGATCAGGTCAACTGTCTGGCACCGGATGCAGCGGATGGAGTCCATGACGTCGTCTGCCAGCACAACGACGCGCGTGCAGCCCTCAAGACGTAGCTCGCTGCATGCCGCCTCCACTCGGATCACCTGAGGTGCTGATGTGCCTGCGCAGTGGCGTATGATCTGTGCCACAATTCGCCGTATCAGTCCAGCTCGAGACCCTTCCGTCGAAAACGCGCAAGCGTGGCTGTGAAGGGGCTGACCACTCTCTCCAGTGATGAAGTTGGTTTCACAACAATGGGTTCTTCGTCGACGATGCCCTGAATGCTCCAGTCGTCTTTTTCCTGAAATTGCTTCCGTACAACCACCTGCGCTAGGCACAAGATCGGCAATCGACAGAACAGGTGAAGTCTTGCAGGGAAAAATAGCACTGCGCTCGACACCAGGGTCGACAGGAAAGCGACCTGCGCGTTTAGATTGGCAAGCTTCTGCAGAAGCTCTGCTTTCTCGAGGAACAGCACCTCCTCTTCTGACATCTTGCCGTCGGGTGCTCTGCCCTCTCCTCTTGGCCCGCTCGGCATTGGATGTTCGGTGCGCGGACCAGCCCAGAATGAGGACGAGACGGCATTCTCGAGTTTTTTAAAGACACTTGCTTCCTGACCCTGCGGAAGGTCTTGCCTGCGGCACAAAAGGGCATTCAGGCCCGCGCTTCATGTGGAGCATCGGCGCCGATACACCACCGAAGGATCAGAATCGGGCTTCCGAAGACCGAGTACTGCAGCTGGGTCAGTTACACACCTAACTTTTTCCGCCATCCTGGCGATCAGTTGGCACAACAGCCAGTGGCGCTCCTGACCACCCCTCTCCTCTGTCTCCACACGAATCTCCCTCACCCAAAAGTTATTCTGAAAAGACAACTTTTGACGCTTCAATCAATTTGACAACTTTTTCAACTGATCTGCTTGATTTCGCTGAAAGATGGCGGCTCCGGAGGATGAGCCCTTGAATCCATCCCTCCTCCGGGTCGAGTGCTTGCGGCGCGAGCAAGATCGGAATCGTAACACTTCAGATATCACCAAGAGAGAGATGAAAGAGTTGGCTGAGTGGGAGGAATTGCAGGGTAGTTTCAGTCCAACGTCGACAACGGCGAACCAGGCAAGCGCTTTGCAGCAGGACAAAGACGAAGGCGAGTTCTCAGTCCTTGGCTCAACAACAATGCCCCCAAGATCTGGTTTACAAGAAAATGGGCAACCAGGACAGACCATGCGGTTCGACATGTCGAGGGGGATGTCGGCGCTCGAGGCACACGGCGCCGGCATTCAGCGCCTGCTGTCGCTCAAAGAAGAGGACGAGGAAGGCAGGTCTGACTCAGATACGGATGATATATCTGGTGATATGCGTTACAACGCTGAAATGAGTCCACAACGATGGCGGGGCGGTATTGACAGTGATGGGCAAGGTGGGGGAGCCCAGGAAAGTAATGACAAGCTTTCGTTGCGGGAAGGTGAAGACATCGGTCAAGGGGAATATGGCGGAGTTTACAGCGATGAAGAGTACGAGGACGAGGTTGCGGATAAGGAGGGAGAACACGACAACGACGATATCGACAGACTGCGGGACGAGGGGGCTGAATCACGTGCGCTGCTGGAAAACCTCCTTGCTCAAACACAGCCGCCAGCAAACACTGGGCAAGAGGGCATCACTGCTAATGGGCATCTCGACGGCCCCGATGCAGGAGAGGACTGCTTGAAAAATCCAAAGGACGAGACTCATCTCGTTCATGAGAGTGTGGAAGGGCAACCGGGCGGCAGCGTGAATCCTTCGGGCAGTGACTCGCCGTCGAGGACTCGCTGCGACGTTATTCGGGGTCAGATCAGCGACTTGGAAGCTTCTTGGATGCGCGAGGGCTCATTGCAGCGCAGTATATTCCACTACGGAATCCGTTTGATGTGCGAGGAAATTATCGTAGAGGTCGCGTCGCGCGCATGTCAAGAGGCAGCAGTGCGCGCGGCCGAGCATCGCCGGAACGAGGCACGCGCTCGGCGGGAAGCTGAGCGCGAGCGACAGCAACAGGCACCGGCCTCGCTGCTACATGAGAGAATGCAGGAGCGCATGCGTCGAAAGGACGAGGTTCGTGCAGCTCGGGAGTCGGCAGACCGCGAGACAGAGAGACGCCGCCGTAGTGAGCGTAGGAAGGCCGCAACGCTCGCGGCCCTGGCTGCCACGGCGCCCGCGGCACGCCGCACAGGCAACGGGGTGGAGAACCAAGGCCCAGGGCTAGGTGGGACAATGTCCAGGAAAGGGCCTCGAGTGCCCCTCCGCGAAATGGCAGGTGGGCAACGACGAGAGCAGACCAAGAACGCACACGTCGCGTCCGCGGTCAAGTCTGGGCGCCTGTTCGAGTCCTCTCTTCGCGGCGACCCCGCACCCGCACCTGCACCTGTGGGCAAGAGAGTCAGGCGCCTTCCTGAGGGAAGCCATGAACGCTCAGGTGCACGAAGCGCGCCGCTACTGCAGTCGTCTCTTGGTGCATACCTCCAAAACTCCTTGGGTCCGGTCCCTAACAAGTACCTCAGACTTCAATCGCAGCAGCAGCAGCAGCAGCAGCAGCAGCAGCAGCAGCAGCAGCAGCAGCAGCAGCAGCAGCAGCAGCAGAACAGCAGCACCAAAGGCGGTCAGTCACCAGGATCTAAAGTAGATGCTGATCCCCTGGGATCGCTCGCGAGGCATCTTCCCCCGTTGGAAGCTCCCCTTGCTGCGCTGGTTGCTCAGCTTGCGACAGGCGGCCTGGACGTTCGCGCCGGAAACGGGCGGGCGGCCCTTCTGGAGCAGCTTGCCGACCTTTCCGACGAAGAATTTGCACGCCTCCGTGCCGCATCTGCCAACGCTCTCAGCGCTGCCCGTCTTAAGCGGTCTGGGAAGGCGTCTGCACCTCTGAGTAAGTCAGCAAGTGAGTGCAAAGGCACGGTATCGGGTGGGGATGCTGTAACCTCTTCCAAGGCTCGCCTGGTGAGCGCAATCAAGAGGACCGAAGAAGGAGCCAACACCCAAAGCCGCCCTGCTTCGTCATGGCGGCTGCAGCTACCCGCGCTCTCGCGAACTTCTCGCACGCCGAATTCGGACAGAGCAACTTTGGCAAACAAAACCAAGGTCAGCGTCTTTAGACCACAGCAGGTCGGAGGGGGGGTAAGCGTCACGCAGATCGGCCAGGCACTTCGTGACAACGGCCATGGCGACACATCTATGGGTGTGTCTCTCAATCCGGTGGCAGAGGCAGAGGCTAAGAACTCGGAGGCTAGTGATCTCTTCGCGAGTCTATCTACTCGGATGGACATCGCTTCCGCCCGAGCCTCGCCAGTCGACACCTTCATCCCCAAAGCTATGGCGGACAAGCCTTTGGTTCGAGTCGCCAAGGCTGGAAGACGAGCAGGTCTTTGAGGTAAAGAAAGGTTTGTAGCGGCCTGGGAAATGACAACAGTTTGCCCCATAGCCCTTCGAATCACTTAAGGGGCGTGTGCGGTAAGATCGACAGTGCCGAGGAGAAACGGATTCAATTCTGCGTTCAAGTCGCGCCAGTGGCCGCACCTCAAACCTAACCAGAGTGATTTGCTTTCTCACCGCGAACTGAACTGACCAGTACCCGCGTTCACCCACCACGGTCCCCGCACCTCGGCAACCACCCAGCACAACAGCATCATGTGTTTGCCGAGCCTGGTTGCAGATCAACCAGAGCGCACCCGTCTGTCTCAGAGTTGTGACCACCTTGAAGCGGATCTGCCGCCTGCACATCTGGCATCTTTTCTACTGGCAGAGGCTTCTGGTCCGCAGAAGCTTCCCCCCGCTGGATCATGGTGTCAGTGTGTGCTGGGCCACTCTCGGGGAACAAGATGCGATTGCATTCCGCTAAGAGCTCCTGGCGGCGAGAAGAGTCCTCTTCGTCCTTTGCACGCAGTGCCGATGCGGGAAAGGCCTCCATTCCCATCTGGCGGCGCCCATGCTGCGAGAGATCTACCTGGGTTGCGCGTCGCGCAGAACCCTGCTCGACGAAAAGCTGGGGAAAGTCGGGAGGAGCGATGCCGTCATGAAAAGCCTGGCGCTGTTTGCAAAGATATCGCGCATTTTGAGGGCACAGCGGCGCTGCAGGTATGTAGAGAACATTTGACGGCTGGATACCCACGTGCTCCGACTCCACGCTGTGAATTATGTCCGGGTGCCACCAGACCGAATCACCTGGCTCCACAAATCCCACGGAGACCTATTCCACCAGTGCGGTCAGTAAATAGATGAGCACGGTGTGTGGTCTCTGGACAACTAGGCTCCCAGGAGCTGATTCAAGTACGAGTGCGCGTTGTCGGAGAAGCTAGCCTCACGAACCGATTCATGAGCGAAGAGGCACATAGAGACGCATTGTAGCCAAGAAACTTATGTGAAATGGACGATAGGGCTGGGGAAGAGGACCTTGCCCCTGAGGATCGGAGCATGCCAGCGCGAGGTGATTTCGAGCATTTCAGCTGCCGCGTACAAGCACCGCGAGGAATCAGCCCCGAGCCACCCAAACCATCGAGCGCCGTCTCGTGCTGTGGCTCGAGTGAGTAGGAACAAACCTCCCGAGGTCTCGTTGACTCCGCAGAATTGATGTGCAGGAACATCCTGCACGCGCACCAAAAAATGGCTCATGATATCATGCTGAGTGAGGGGTGGGAAATCTGGGCAGGAGCAAGCAGCAACAGCAATCCAGACGGTCAGCTGCAAGTGGCAAAGAGCGGTTCAGTGCCAAGACGGGCCCAGAACCTGAAGGAACGGTCGAAGGAGAATGTATGCCATAGCATCTTTCAACATTGGAACCACCTCCAGCGTACCATCACGAGGTCCTTGTGGGGTCAGCGCGAGCCAACCCTGAAAGGAGCGAAAGTGGGAGCCTGAGGTCTTTGTACGTCCTCCAGCAGCCCACGGGTCGTACTTTTCGAAGTTTCCCCGCATGATATGCCGGTACGTCTGCTGCCAGGCGGGGTCGGCCCAGCGGCAGAAGCCGCCATTGTCGATGTGCTCTTTCATTCCTGTTTGTACAGGGTACCTGAGACACCGCAACACTGTCGTTTCAGTGCCACCGGAGAGTAAAGCACGACCGTGAGGACAGGAACTTGGGAAACCAAGTGTATTCTCTGCCTACGAGAGCGTTCAGGCCTGAACTCTCACCGTGGTAACCGGTGCCTCCAGCGATCCACGTACGTTGTCTCAAACTCTGGAAGAAATTGAAGCTGGCCGCTACGGACTCCCAGCACTCGTCTCGTCAGTCAAGAGTGCTTCACATCGATATGAGAACAGGCTTTTCGGTACGAAGGCTCGGACTTATGAGGGAATGCTCACCTCTTTTCGTCCACCGGATTCCAAATCTTGTTGAGCCATTCCCGCGCCGCAGTGAGACGAGCGTTCTCCCGAGCCTCCTGCTGCGCACGGGTGTAGTACATTTCCTGCACGCCTGGCGCAAACGGAACCAAGAGACGTCAGTGGCAACCACGCCGATCGAGCTCTTAATCGGCGCTCTCTGCGAGATGCAACACACCTCCAAAGGTGAATGTCTTTGGGTCCGTGTCGTTGTATATTGCTGTGTAGGTCTCGGGCCTCTCGGGGTCGACGCCAAAATAGGCGACCAGGTCTGCCATGATATCGCGGTTCAGTCGCTCCGCGACCTCCCTTTCCACAGTGCGCCGGATTTTGATGACTCCCGACACGCGGAGGCGCGCGATTGTTTCCGCATCCACTTTATCACTGAGAATGTCGTCGATGTCGACCTCCGGGATGCACCCGTCGGGATCCGCAGCGATCTCCTGCACTCGTGCATCAACTCTTGCCTCCAGGCGTTCCCAGAGAGCACTGATCTCCGATGGCGTGACCGAGTACTTCAGTTGCGCCTGTAGCAGCAACCCCGCAAAACAATTAGAACCTCTTGGAAAAAACAAGTGTGCTGAGCGAGCTCCGTGGCCAAAATTTGGCTGGAATCTCGCATAGTGTCGGTACAAATCAATGGACGTTTGACCTGGTAAATCTGCTGCTGGGTCATTTTCTTTCCCAACCTGCACAAAGACTGCTTCAGGGCATGCGCTGCGAGGGCGCTTCTACCCGATATTCCAGGAAATAAGGAGAGAGAGCTAGAGAGAGCTAGCAAGCGAGCGAGCGAGCGAGCGAGTGAGAGAAGATGGCATCGACCCTCGGCTATATGAGCTTGGCGCCGCGCTCGGTCGAAGGTCCCGCTCGCCCGATACATCACGTCGCCGCGCCTGAGCGGCAGGCTGCTGCCCGATCAGGTCTGAATAATCGGCGGAAAATGTCCCACGCAACCGTTTTCCACCGCTATGCCGGCTCGCGCGCCGCTTTTCTGACACTGCGGGACTGCTGCTGCTGAGCCCGTCTTCGGAGTCTGTCGCTCCTCCAATATCCTCCGAATGTCTGTGGGTTGGGCGCCGCCAACTTTAGG
>Ga0209335_10004902_pt1 | contig 12528 bp, 10 predicted proteins | sample COG_09_FD_184753 | JGI IMG/M metagenome (GOLD analysis project Ga0209335, IMG submission 184753) | Pelagic Microbial community sample from North Sea - COGITO 998_met_09 (SPAdes) (version 2) | ecosystem: Environmental > Aquatic > Marine > Neritic zone/Coastal water | place: Helgoland, sampling...
ACTATCTAGATATAACTCAATTTCCTCTGGAAGAGTTCGTTGTGCATTAATCGATATAACATCAGAAACTAATGGCTCTCCATTTAACTCAAACAAATATCTTAAAATAAGGAGGCCGTCAGTCAGAGCATCAACTCGCCCATCATTGTCGATATCCAAATCAGTTGAGATAGATGAGATCCGGTATTCAATCTCGTCCGCATCAGAGTAGATAGCGTTTCTTCCAATTACATTTGAAATAAGCGCAGAGTCTGTTAACTCAAACATACTCCTTAAAAGAAGCAGTCCATCGGTTAACGCATCAAACTCTCCATCCCCATCAATATCAATAGAATCAGCTTCTACGAACTGCTGTGTATCTGAGTTACTACCTTCGGCAAGCACTACATCTTGGGTTGCCAGCAAACCAAATAACATGATTAAAAGAATCGTTCTGTATCGTACTACCATTTAAAACAGTCCATATCTGGTGGTAAAAATCTAACTCTCGCATTATGTATTTGGAATTCGCCTAACCAATCAAAAGCATAACCCTACGAGAGAAAAAATCAACCACTTCTGCATGGATTAGTTCTGGCACCTCTAACACCCAATCTTTAATTAACTCACTAGCCCTGCATTTAATAAGTATTGAGTTACAATGCCGCATGTATGGCATTGATTACTCTTTAAGGCTGGTTAGTTGAAAGTTAACAGAAAATTTTGTGTGGCCCCGATGTTGGACTGGACCGATAGGCACTGTCGTTACTTTTTGCGGTTGATTAGCCAGCATAGCGTCCTGTATTCAGAGATGATCACAACTGGTGCCATACTTTATGGCGATACAGAGCGCCATTTAGCCATGAGCGCTCAGGAGCAGCCTGTGGCTTTGCAGCTTGGAGGGAGCGACCCTAAAGACTTAGCCGCTGCCTGTAAAATAGCTGACGATTATGCTTATTCTGAAATAAACCTAAACTGTGGCTGCCCGAGTGATCGCGTGCAAAACGGCATGTTTGGCGCTGTGATGATGAAAAATGCAGAAATTACTGCCAACTGTGTTGCTGCAATGATTGATGCTACTACCCTACCTGTAACAGTAAAACATCGCATCGGTGTGGATGACTTTGATTCCTATGACTTTCTCTGCCAATTTGTCGGAACCGTTGCGGCGTCTGGATGCTCAACCTTTCTTGTTCATGCCCGCAAGGCATGGCTCCAAGGCTTGAGCCCTAAGCAAAATCGAGAGGTGCCAGAGCTAAACTACGATCGTGTTTATCAATTAAAAAAAGACTTTCCTGACCTAGAGTTCATCATCAACGGAGGGATTTCTACCCTTGATGAGTCCGTGACCCATTTAAACAACATCGATGGCGTTATGCTAGGCCGTGAGGCCTATACAAACCCCTATATTCTCTCGCAGGTTGATCGGATGATTTATGGTGATGACAAACCAACCAAGACACGAGAAAAAATTGCTGAAGAGTTTGTTGAATATGTGGATAATGAAATGGTGAAGGGTGTCAAACTAAATGCTATGACTCGCCATATACTTGGCTTGTACCATGGAATGCCTGGGGCAAGACAATTTAGGCGCCATATTAGCGAGAATGCCTACAAGTCAACAGCAACAATAGATGTATTAATTAACGCTTTAAAATTCACTTCAGGAGCCAGCACTCGATGAGTACAGCCAGCAAACTCGCACAATTAAAAGAAATGACCACGGTAGTTGCCGATACAGGCGATTTTGGGGCTATTGCGCAGTATTCACCTGAGGATGCCACCACGAACCCTTCTTTGATCTTGAAGGCAGCCCAAATGCCCACCTATGAGGCTTTGGTTAAAGAAGTTATTGCATCTGCCTCTAATGGGAACCTGTCCAGTGCGGAGCAACTCTCAACGTGCATGGATAAACTCGCGGTGGGAATTGGTCAAAAAATCATTGATGTGATTCCAGGACGTGTTTCTACTGAGGTTGATGCCCGTTTGTCCTTTGATACTGAGCGATCGATAGACAAGGCACGTCAGTTGATCAATCTCTACGAGGCTGCAGGTATTGGCAAAGAGCGGGTTCTTATAAAAATGGCATCTACCTTTGAAGGAATTCGTGCTGCAGAGCAGCTGGAGAAAGAAGGCATCAATTGCAATCTGACTTTACTGTTTAACTTCACTCAGGCAGCGGCAGCCGCTGATGCAGGCGCTTTTTTGATATCACCCTTTGTTGGGCGTATTTTGGATTGGTATAAAGCCAATACTGATCAGTCTGAGTATTCCCCGGCTGAGGATCCGGGAGTGCAGTCGGTAACACGTATCTATAACTACTATAAGCAATCGGGATACAACACGGTTGTTATGGGTGCAAGTTTTAGAAATACCGGAGAAATCACTGAACTTGCAGGATGCGATCGGTTGACCATCAGCCCACAATTACTGCAGGAATTGGATGATGACTTTGGGCTTCTTGAGAGAAAGCTTAACCCAGCCAACACCGGCGATACTATTCACTATAACCTAGGCAATGAGAGCGCCTTTCGTTATGAATTAAATGATGACCCCATGACCACGGAAAAGCTATCACACGGAATCAGAAGCTTTGTTGCTGATCAAATTAAATTAGAATCTTGGTTAAAAAAGTTTGATAAATGATTGATAAAATTAAAAGTTTTTTCTCAAAAAACGTATTAGAAGCAGAGACTGAGATAACAAGCCCTGATCAGCTTGCCACAGCCGCCCTACTGATTGAGGTGATGGTAATTGATGGAGATCTTGACGATCAAGAGATGCAGGCTATTGCAGGAACGCTCTCTAATATGCTTCATCTAAGCAAAGAGCAGATAGACCAATTGATAGAATTATCTAAGGAAGAAGTAGCAGAGGCGACCTCTTTGTATCAATTCACAAAAGAGATAAATGAGCACTTTGATATTGAGAAGAAATTATCCTTGATGACCGCAATGTGGCGCGTTGCTTTTGCCGATGGTCACTTGGATAAGTATGAGGAAAATATCATTCGCAGGGTTGCCGATTTACTACACATTCGTCACAGCGAGTATATTCGCTGCAAAGCCAACGCCAAAGATGCGAATTAACTAACGATCTGACTCTAGAGCCTTAATCAGATCTTGGAATTCTTGCTGGTTATCGGAACTCAATTGCACTAAAACTTTATGCGCCTCAAGCACTTGCTGCCTGATTTCATCTATTTCTAAATTTTCTAGCCCTATTTCGTGGAGATTAGCGCCGGCATCTGAGTCAGGTAATTGCTCAAAAATGTCAAAAATTTCATCAAAACTCATGCTCTCCAGGGTTCTGAGGATATTAGAGTTTTGGCAGAAGACTTGGATATTAATACCGTACTGTTTACGGCAATGAAGCCCTAACTTGGCGATCAGCCCGAGGGTTGTGCTATCCAAACCCTCTGCGTCAAACATGTCAATAACGACTCGTTTAACATTCTCACTTCCAAAAATGGTATTGATATGTCGGTTAAGGGTGCCGCAGAGGCTGACTCTTACGTCACCTGTGAACTTTAGGAGGTAGTTCCCCATCTCGTCTGAAACCAGTATTTTCCCGGGATTCAAACTACATACCCCTTGTAAGCAGGCACATCGAAATATCGTCTCTTGGATCTTCGATGAAGTCTACTGAAAGAGCTTGTTTCAGTGATTCAATATCATCAGAACTGACGGCTAAAAAGCGCAACAACGTTTGCTCTTTATCACTCAGGTCTTTGTCGGGTACTAAATCGAAAACCCCATCAGACAGCAGTACTAGAGCACAACGCTTAGGAAGTGTAATCTCCTCAACCTGCCAACTAGCCTCTTCAAATATCCCCACCGGCTTGCCTTTGCCTGGCAGATACTTAGCTACGCCATCTACAATAAGTATAGGTCTTGGCAGTTGGGCACCGACAACATAGCGCAATTTGCTAGTTTCAGTGTCTAAACAGCCCGCTACGATAGTTAGGTGCTTACCGAGGCCCGTTGCCAGTATTTGTTTGTTAACGTGCTCTAAAAGGCCCGCAGGAGCTTCATTAAGGGCCGCATAGTCATTTTCAGTAACATGGCGCCTAATTACCCTGCCAATCATGAAACGAAGTAAAACAGTAATAAACGCGGATGAGGCGCCATGCCCCGACACATCAGCAAAATAAAACAACAAATAACGCCCAAGAACAAAGTTATAACCGACAAAGTCACCACTTAAATATAGGGAGGGCGTTACTGAATGGGATATTTCATACTCACCAAAAGCAAGAGGACTTTCGGGCATTAAGCTCTTTTGCACCTCAAGGCCAGCCATCTGATCCTGTTTGAGCATGCGTAGACTCTCTTGCAGCTCGGCATTTGCCTTCTCTAGCTCATGACTGTAGGTCCTACCCTTATATTTGGCTTCTGATATATTTTGAAGTCTTGCAAAGGACTCTGAGAGCTCGGTTTGTGACATACCGTCAAACCACACATCAGCCACACCGAGTCTAAAGTACTCTACCGCCGCTGAAGCGGATGATTCATCTAGCAACACAACCACTAAATGATTGTCGACATATGCATTGAGTAAATGAGTATTCTCAGAACTAATCAACGTACTGGCAGGCGGGGAAAACACCAAAACCTGGGAAAAAGAATCCTCAGGCGACCCGTCTATGGAGCTCAGGTCAGGAAAACACTGGCACTGTCGTCCACTTTCCTCGACACCGGAAATGAGCCTCCTAAGCCTGGCATCTTCCTCTCCAGCGAGAAATACTAAGCTATTAATTTCACCCATTAGCAACCCGACTTTAAAATATGTTGGTATTACAAACCTATTTAACTTTTTAAACTTCTACCACTTAGACTATATCTAAAGAAAAAGCGCCTTTCTTAATAGTCTTCTAAATCATCAAAATCGTCTTCTATTGCGCCATCACTAATGAGATATTCTCTATTTTGCAGATAAACGTCTCGCACAAACAAGTATTTGTCCCCGCTCATAACATCATCAACGCCTAACAAGTCGGCCCTTAGGGCGATGATATCCACTGCTTTGATGCCTGCGCGGACAGCGTAGCTATCATTATAACTAAAGGGGTCTAAAAAGCTGTCAATAAAGTTCGATGGGGCATCACGCAGCGTTGAAGGGCCAAAAAATGGCAACATCAAGTATGGCCCCTCGCTCACACCCCAGGTCGCGAGAGTTTGACCGAAATCTTCACCCTGATTTGCGTGTAAACCAGCACTGGTAGCTACGTCCAATAGCCCCCCTATCCCGATTGAACTGTTAATTAGAAGCCTTCCTAGGTCGTTGCTAGCTTGACCAAATTTACCCTGTAATAGGCTATTAATTGAATTAGGGATTTCATCAAGATTTGCAAAAAAATTACTAATGCCTGTGCGCACAAACTTAGGAGTCAAATTGTCATAAGTAACGGCCACTGGCTTAACAAAAAGAGGATCTAGAACCTCAAAATTAAATTTATATACCTGTCGGTTGAGATCCTCTAGAGGATCTACGTCTTGACGCTCATCTGCCCAAGCGGTGCTCGACATAAAAACCAACATTACTGTAATTAACGTTCTTAACATTATTTGCTCAATATCCTTTTCAAACTGTTTAGCTTAGACAAATTATACGTGAGACTGAGGCATTTAGTGTCTTTGTTTTTAACGCTGCTGCGTATTAAGGATATCAATCCGTTCACAGCGTCACAAATCAGGCAAAAATCGTTGTAAATTATCATTTAGCTCAGACCAACGCTTTATTAAACGCTTAGCTGAAACCGGTTGGCGAGTCTTTAATTGCTGTGCAAACAAAGACACTCTGAATTCTTCTACCAACCACCGATAATCAAACACCGCCTCTCTTAAATCGAGAGATAATGAATGAACATCTAGATCCATTTCATTTAACGGCTCAATCAATTGAAGTATCTCTTTGACGTAACCTTTGTCCTTCTCCAGCTGAGAGGATAGCTTATCGATTCTCAATCCTATCGCCTTAATAAATCTTGGATACTGTTGAATATCCTCAGCCTTACTTTGCTCTAATGTTAAAGGGGAAAATAGCCAGTCCATCTGCTCATTAATATCAATTCTGGCGCTTTCTGCCAATGGGCCCATTCCTCGCAACTGCTTTTGCTGTTGATGAAGTGGTGTAAGCACTGATTCAAGAGCAGCACCCTGCTGCTGAGCAAGGTAAACAACATCCCCTATCCCTTTTTGAAATGCCTCAGTAAACTCACTCTTACTCCTGAGGACCAGCCCCTTTGAGAACAGCCCTTGCTGAAAACTAGCTTTGATTATCGCTTGAACAAGCTGCTCTCTTGATGGTAAGCCCGCGGCCTTTAAGTCTAAGTCTTTCCCTTTAAGTATATTTTTTACCAGATACTTAACCTGTTCACGACCCTTTAGCTGTGCAAGCCTGAGTTGTCCGCTAATTGTTATTGCCTCAGCCAACAACGGGTTATCAATCAGCTCAATAGCCACAGAGTCTTGATGATCTCTTAGTGCCGGCCAGGCCTTGATCGTCATAGCACCTCGAGGTAAGGCCACTTCAATGGGCAACTCATCAAAATCCCACTCGGTAATATTACTGCGAGTAATCGTATTTTCTGGCGATTCATCTAAGCTTTTGCTAATGCGCTGTTTAAACTGTCGTTGCAACTGGCTTAAGTTTCTTGCCATACCGATGACATTACCCTGCTCATCTTGCAAGATAAAGTTCATTTGGTACCAAGAATCTAGGCTGTCAGGATTCCAAGCATCAAGCGGGATTTTTGTTCCTGTCAATTTCTGCAATTGCTCACTTAGGACCTCAACTATAGACCTGTCTCGAGCTCCTACTTTAGTAAGGACTTGGTCTACGTAATCAGGAACAGGAACGAAATCGCGACGGATATTTTTCGGCAACCCTTTTAGCAGCGCGACGCACTTGTCTCGCAACATTCCTGGTACTAACCAGTCAAACAAATAACGGGGCAGCTGGTGCAGCAAAGCAACTGGAACGAGCAGGCTGACCCCATCCTCTGGATGCCCTGGCTCAAATCGGTAACGCAAATTGAACGCGAAATCCTCGTGTATTAAATTCTGAGGGAACTGAGCTTCTTCATCCCCCGATAATCCTCTGAGAATAAGCGAACTCTTGTCCAAAAATAGCAGTTTAGGATTCTCTTTTTCAGACTCCTTTCGCCACTTTTCAAAGGAGGGCAAGTTGTAAATAGATGCAGGCACTCGCTCATCATAATGATTAAAAACAACTGTTTGCTCGGCAAGTAAATCTCTACGCCGAAATCGATTCTCCATTTCTTCAAGCTCTGAAACCAAGCCAAGGTTATGGGTATGGAACGGGCCCTTGCCGCTGTAGCCACTCTCTACCAAAGCTTGCTGAATAAATACTTTTCTCGCTTCTGTTGGTGCGATCTTTCCAAATACTACACGCTTACCTTCAACAATATTAAGCCCAAATAACGTCTGCCTTTCTTTTGCCATCACCTGCCCTGAGCGATGATGGTAAAAAGGCTCACTGTGAGATTTTTTAACTAAGTGCGAGGCCAATGACTCCAGCCATTCAGAATCTATTTTGGCCGCATTTAACGCGTATTGTTTGGAGGTTTCCATCAGCGAACTTGCCATTATCCACTTCGGTGGTTTTTTACTTAATCCAGACCCCGGGAATACAAAGAACTTGCGATTGCGAGTACCTAGAAATTCCCATTTGTCTTCTCGCACACCAACCTGTCCTAATAATCCGGACAAGATCGCTCGGTGTATTGCTGAGTAATCAGCTAAGTTGAAGTTTTCTTTAAGCTGCAATTCTCGGCATGCTCTGTGTAACTGATGATGTAAATCTCGCCATTCACGCATTCGAACAAAGGATACATATTGAGATCGACAGTATTTACTGTACTGGCCCGTAGATAAGTCCTGTCGCTTCTCCTCGAAATGATTCCACATATTGAGTAGAGACATAAAATCGGAATCTGTGTCTTGCCATTGTTTGTGAGCCAAATCAGCCGCCTGCTGTTTGTCCCCAGGTCTTTCTCTAGGATCTTGGATACTCATACCACTAGTAATGATAATTAACTCAAGGAGGGATCCATTGTGGCTTGCTTCTAATATCATTCTTGCAAAGCGCGGATCTACCGGCAGTCCAACCAACTGTTTTCCTATTGAGGTCATTTTCCCAGAAGCCGTAACTGCCTGTAGCTCCTCTAAGAGTTTATAGCCATCATTAATCAATCGATTATCGGGAGGATCTATGAAAGGAAAAGCACGAATATCACCAATACGCAGGTGAAGCATCTGCAAAATAACTGCAGCTAAATTTGTCCGAACAATTTCAGGGTCAGTAAAGGGACTTCTAGCATCGAAGTCCTCAGATGAATATAGCCTGTAACAAACTCCATCACTCACACGGCCACAGCGCCCTGCGCGCTGATTTGCACTAGCTTGGGAGATAGCCTCTATCGGAAGACGCTGAACCTTGGTTCTGAAGCTATACCGGGATACACGAGCCCGCCCGGTATCAATTACAAAACGAATTCCTGGTACAGTGAGTGATGTCTCTGCGACATTGGTACTTAGAATCACTCTGCGCCCCTTGTGAGGCTTAAAGATCTTGCTTTGCTCTGCTAGGGTCAATCGAGCATAGAGGGGGACGATCTCAGTATGCTTTAGCTGAGCACGGCGAAGCGCTAGACTTGCTTCTCGAATTTCTCTCTCTCCGCTCAAAAACACCAAAACGTCTCCTTGGCTCTGATTCTCCTGAATGTCTCTCAAGCAATTTACTATTTCTTGGTTGCGTTCGCCGTCAAAAATCTCAGGTCCACTGTAAATAATCTCTACTGGGTAAGTTCTGCCAGAAACCTCTACCACTGGTGCGTTATTGAAGTGAGTAGAGAACTTCTCAACATCAATAGTTGCAGAGGTAATAATGAGCTTTAGATCTTTACGTTGAATCAACAGATTTCTTAAATAGCCCAGTAAAAAATCAATGTTCAGACTTCGCTCGTGAGCCTCATCAATGATGATAGTATCGTATTTGGTAAGGTATCTATCTCGCTGAATCTCTGACAATAAAATGCCATCAGTCATCAACTTAATAATACTCTCAGGAGATGTTTTGTCAGCGAATCTGACTTGATAACCAACAGCAGAGCCCAGCGGCGTCTTTAATTCTTCAGCGATTCGCTCAGCGACGGTTCTCGCTGCAATCCTGCGTGGCTGGGTATGGCCGATGAGCCCTCGCACTCCTCGCCCTGCCTCGATGCATATTTTAGGAATCTGAGTGGTCTTTCCGGACCCCGTCTCTCCTGCAATCACCACGACCTGATTATTTTGTATCAATTCTTTAATTTCGTCGGCACGGTTGGATACAGGTAATTCTGGATATTCAACTATTGGTAAATTTTCCCGACGAGACTGGACATGGTCTTGAGATCGTTCGGCCGCTTTATGCCATTTTTGCCAATCCTTTGAAATATCTTTACCGAGCACCACGGCCTTTCGTAGCCTTATTAACCCTTGCCTTAAGCGAAATTCATCACTCGCTGCCACTTCTAGGGAAAGTACATTGGTGCATAAATCAATTTGATCGATAGCGGTTGGTGGTTCAACCGGAAAATAGAAAGGACTGGAATACTGCATAAAAGATTATTACTCGCCCGACTCCAGCCACACGCAGGACCCACTAACTGATTTAATGTCCTCTAGCTTTTTATGGTGAGCGGCTATTTCATTATCGTTTGCTCTAATCACCCTGATAGGCTTCCTGTCTTTTGGCAATCGTCGAATGGTTGAGGCTGTATTGATTTCTCCGCTGTCAGAATCTCCTTGTTGGTTGATATTTAAATTCACCTGCCCACCTGTCATGAGAAGATAAACATCAGCAAGAATTTCAGAATCAAGCAGAGCCCCATGCAGGTCTCTTTGGGAATTATCTACTCCATAACGCTTACACAATGCATCTAGACTGTTTTTTTGCCCTGGATGCTTTTGCCTGGCAAGCCCCAAGGTATCAATAACCCGGCAACTAGACTCCAATAGCGGCGTCTTTTTGCCGAGCTTTTTGAGTTCATGATTGATGAAGCCAAGATCAAAAGGTGCGTTGTGAATAATCAATTCAGCGCCATCTAAAAAATCAAGAAACTCAGAACTTATTGCCGAAAATAGAGGCTTGTCTTGAAGATATTCATCAGTTATTCCATGAACCTCCATAGCGCCTTCATCCACCTTACGCTCGGGGTTGATGTACTGATGGTAATGTCGTCCAGTCAATTTTCTATTAACCATTTCGACACAACCAATCTCAATAATTCGATGATCTTGGGAGGTTTCTAAACCGGTGGTCTCTGTATCTAAAACAATTTGTCTCATTGGCTACACAACTATAAATAATTATTTTTCTGCGGTTCTGGAATTGCCATATGCCTAAAGTTCATCAATGCCTTGATTAGCTAGTTGATCAGCTAATTCATTCTCTGGGTGGCCGCTGTGGCCTTTAACCCATTGCCAGTCTATCTTATGTTCTACAATCAATACATCGAGTTTTTTCCACAAATCAACGTTTTTCACAGGCTTTTTACTTGCCGTTTTCCATCCTCGCTTCTTCCAGTTAGGCATCCACTCTTGAATCCCTTTCAAAACATAGGTCGAGTCAGAGGTCAGAGTGACGTCACAGGGGCGTTTCAATGCTCCTAGAGCCTCTATAACTGCGGTCAATTCCATTCGATTATTAGTCGTGTCCTGCTCGCCACCAAATAAAGTTTTTTCTTCGCCACCAAATCTTAATAAGGCGCCCCAGCCACCTGGCCCGGGATTTCCTCTGCAGGCTCCGTCAGTAAAAATTTGAACGTGACTCATAAATTATCCTATATTTTTATTGCGTAAATTTATTATGTACTTATCGTTTGCTTTTCTTTGATCCAATCGAATGGCTCGCAGATCTGGGAATATGTCCTCGAGCAGCGGACTTCCAATTAAGAGAGGAACTTGCGATGCCGCGACCTACTCTTTTGACTCCATGGATCATGTAAAAATTACCTAATGGAAAGGTAATACTTTGGCAGAACTGATCCCAGGTCTTTTTAGGTCGTTGATTTGGTTCAGCTTCAAGATTTTTTTCACTGCTATGATAACGAAAAGGCCAACGATAGGCCCCATGATTAATTTCTGACACCTCAAAGTTTAGTAAACTTAACCAGTCGAGTAATCGTCCGGCACGCAAGCTATGAAATTGATACCAAGGGTAACTGCGCAAAAACTGTAGTGGCAACTTGGTTAACCCTAAGGGGCCCATTGGATTCATCACACAAATTAGCAAATGCCCTCCTGGGGCTACCACTCTGCATGCTTCAGCTAAAACAGACTGCGGAGACACAGAAAACTCTAAGGTATGTTGCAGCAAAACCACATCAACAACATCCGAAGGCAAAGGAAGTTCCGATAGATCTGAAATAGCGGAAACGCCGGTGAATCCGCAGGATGATTGAATATTAAATCTATGAATTTGGGAAAAACTTTGCCCAACACCCTTATCTGATGTCAGGCCTAAGTGCATAAATCTATACCCTGGCAAACTGGCATACTTTTCTGAAAATATGCGCTGTTCTTCTCGTAAAATATAAGAAGCAAAATCAGTCTTCGTCCACTGATCAAGATCTTTGGCAGTGGATGCTAATCCTTTAATTAAGCGTTTATCTAACACTATTTTATATTCTCAAAGTCCACATCAATAAATTAGCTGATTATGATCACTCTAGCCGGCAGATATTATGGCGGTTGCTCTACATAAACACCACTGTACATGTTTCTCCCCATAAGTAATGGAGATTTTCCTTAGAAATCGCACATGAAGCCAGGTTGGATTCTCACTCTATTTAATTGTTTAATAGTTATAACATCGCTACACTCTCGCGCTGAAACTTGCACTAAAAAATGGCCACCTCAATTGATTACGCTTAAAAATCCAATTCTTGCTAGTATCAGTGTAGTAGTTTTGATCACTCTATCTGCATGTTCTAGTTTTTCTGGTTCAAAACCAATACAAACTCAAGCCTCACAAAGCAAAGGCGCCGAGGATTTTGCCTCATCAGAAAAAACAATCTCTGAAAATCTCCAACCTATTGTGCTTGAAGATAATCCAGAGCCTATCGCTGCACAACAGGTTGTGGAAAAACCGCTCGAGGAACCCGAATTTTGGCAAAAAGTTAGAGATGGCTACCAATTAGATCTATCAGATTTGCCACTCAAAGTTCAAAAACAGCGTGACTGGTATCTTGAAAATCCGAACTACTTACGTATTGTACTCAAAAGGGCTGAGCCCTTTATTTTCTATGTTGCTGACCAGTTAGACACGGCTGGACTACCTCTAGAACTTGTCTTTCTCCCAATTATAGAAAGCACCTATGATCCGCTTGCCTATAGCCCTAGCCATGCGGCTGGCTTATGGCAATTCATTCCATCCACTGCTCGTCAGTTCGGTCTAGAGCGCGATCGATGGTATGACGGCAGGCGTGATGTTGTTCAGTCCACTGAGGCTGCAATAACTTATTTGTCTTATCTACACCGTCGC